>OGYL01000785.1_pt1 | contig 25343 bp, 17 predicted proteins | sample 1576541 | NCBI WGS metagenome assembly OGYL01 (sample SAMEA3541551, study PRJEB24748) | human gut metagenome | biome: human gut; feature: human-associated habitat; material: faeces | place: China | collected 2012 | reverse complement strand
CTCGCGCAGAGGCGCAGTCTGAGGAGTGGCGATGTAGCCCGGACCGATGCCGTTGCACTGTATGTTGTGCTCGCCGAACTCAGAGCAGATGTTGCGTGTAAGCATCTTCAGTCCGCCCTTGGCTGCTGCGTATGCCGAAACAGTCTCGCGGCCCAGCTCGCTCATCATTGAGCATACGTTGATAATCTTGCCGTGGCCTTTCTTTATCATGCCCGGTATTACGGCCTTAGACACGATGAAAGGTGCGTTAAGGTCGATGTCGACAACCTGACGGAAGTCCTCAACCGACATTTCTGTCATAGGTATACGCTTGATTATGCCGGCGTTGTTAACGAGGATGTCTATTGTGCCGAGTTCTTTCTCTATGTCGGCAACCATGGCCTTCACCTCGTCCTCTTTAGTAACGTCGCAGATATATCCCTTGGCGTCGATGCCCTTAGCCTTATAGTCGGCCAGAGCCTGATCCATGTGTTTCTGTGAGCGGCAGTTGAACGCAATCTTTGCGCCTGCCTGTGCATAGGCCTCAGCGATGGCGAAGCCTATTCCGTAAGCGGCTCCTGTAACCAGCGCCACTTTTCCTTCAAGTGAGAATTTTTTTGAGAATGTATCCATAGATTATATTATATTTTTTAGGAGTTAAGGAGTTATGAAGTTAAGGAGTTAAGACATATGCATCTGTTGGTTGGCATCCACCCATGTAAATCTGTTGACGTCTATCGACAAAGAATAAGTCACGTGTATCTGTGACTCACATTGTCAAGGAGTCAAGACGCCAACGCCACGCGGCATGGCTATTGTCTTAACTCCTTAACTTCCTAACTCCTTAACTCCCCGGTTTGACAACTTTATTTCAAATCCGTTATCTTAGAGAAGTCCTGGTCGCCGTAGTCCTGATTCTCGCCGCCCATACCCCAGATAAAGGTATAGTTGTGAGTGGCAGCGGCGCTGTGGATGCTCCATTCAGGAGACAGGACAGCCTGGTCGCCCTTCATCCAGATGTGACGTGTCTCGTCGATCTGACCCATGAAGTGACATACGGCCTGGTCCTCGGGCACTTCAAAGTAGAAATAAGCTTCCATGCGGCGGCTGTGAACGTGAGCCGGCATAGTGTTCCATACGCTGCCCGGAGCAAGCTCTGTCATACCCATCTGCAGCTGACATGTGGGCAATACCTGTGAAACTATCATCTTGTTGATGTCGCGCTCGTTGCTCATCTCGAGCGAACCCATGTGAGCTACAACGGCATCAGCCTTTGTAATCTTCTTGCATGGATACTCCTTGTGGGCAGTAACGCTGTTGAAATAGAATTTAGCGGGTTTCTGCGGGTCCTTGCTGCTGAAGAACACGTCGCGGTCGCCGCGGCCGATATATAGAGCCTCCTTGAATCCGAGAGTGAATGTCTCGTCGCCAACCTTCACTACGCCCTCGCCCTGGCCTACATTGAATATTCCGACCTCACGGCGTGTTGTAAAGTAGTCGGCCTTAAGCGGGTCGATAGCCTCGAGCTTAAGCTCCTCGTTAACCGGCATTGCGCCGCCCACAACCATACGGTCGTACATTGAGTAAACCATATTTACCTCGTCAGCCGCAAAGACTTTCTCGATAAGGAAGTCACGGCGTATTCTCTTGGTGTCATAGCTTTTTGCATCCTCCGGATGCGCTGCATAGCGAATTTCGTAATTTGTTTTCATAAATGTATTTGTTATAGTATCTCTCATTAAAAATTGCACGGCAAAATATTGTCTGCCTTGCAAAGATACAAAAAATATGTCATGCCGTCAGATTTTTATACATGATTTAAGTTTAAAAGCATATATAATTGCAAAAAAAATTATATATTTGCCACATGAAACTAAAAATTATCTGCCTATGGTGAAAGAATGAAAATAAACTTACAACGACTAAAGACATATAGCGCTCGCTTTTTTTACATATTTCCTGCAATCTTTTAGAGAATTGATTACCACAGCAAAAACATAGAGACGCTTATACTTCACTGGAGTGTGATATTTAAAATCTTATTGACAAGGTGATGCGGAACGTAATTGAGAATGAGCGCGGGCCTGGCACCTGCATTTTCAACAGTGTGCAAGACTTTACTGGGAATGAAACTTTAATACATATTGTTAAAATGAAGAATCTTAATAAAAAATTATTTGGGAATGTTCTGGTTATTTTATTGGCGATAATATCCGGAATGACTTTTTCATCGTGCAGCAGCGACGAAGAAAACAGCATTGAGAATGAAATCTTCTTATACCTGCAAGGCGAATGGGTAACTACCCACATGAGCGAGGAAGAGCATTTTATGCCCTACGACGGACAGTATCCTGTTGATTACAGCACAGACAAAGACATTACATCCGCTGATGACGAAGACTATACTGTAATCCGTTTTGACAAAAACAGCATGTGTACGCTGCTCGCGTCGGGCTCTAAGGACGACATGCCCGAACTGCCAGTGTCAGCAAGATTCAGATTAGACGGCGACAAATTGTCTTGTCCGTTATTCTACGGCGACTTCACAAAGTATGTGACAATAACAATGAAGTCTGACAATGAAATGGTGATGACACTCATTGACAACGGCACCGACTCAAGCGGAACCACACAATACACACAAATCACAACATTCAAGAGGTATAACTAAAACATTAACAAAACTTATTATGAAAAAAATGTTACTCACTGTCTGCATAATGATGGTATGCGGACAATTATTCGCACAGTCGAACGACAGCTTGCAGACCAGCATCGACTCAGTTGCTGCCGAAGAACAAAAAGATTATATTCAGACGAGCGACAGCATAGAAACCCAAATCGAACCAATTGCTGTCGAAGAACAAAAAGATTATCATCAGTCAAACGACAGTTTACAGACCCGAATCGATTCACTTGAGAATGAGATTAAAACACTGTCAGCCAGCATTAAAGAAAAGGATACAGAAGCTGAAGAAAAGGAAAAAGACAATTCAGTATGGGGACGCAAGAAGTTTCTCTCTATCGGATACGTCAGCCAGACTCTCTCTCCTAACTATGGAGACGACCTGAAGGGCAGCTTCGGCGTGTCATTGGTTAGCGGCCGAACAATATACCTGCACAAGAAACCGCTGTGGAACAGAGTGAAATTTGCCCTTGACCTGGGTTGCGATATCAACTACACAAAGTATAAGGATTATGATGAAGAATACAACGGCTACTATGAGGACGAGGAAACTCCGTCGCTAATCTCTGGCATGCACCAGTGCGATATAGGATTCGTTATTGGCCCGTCGATAACCGTAAACCCTGTAGGCGACCTGAGAGTGTCTGCATATTTCCGCTTTGTTCCGTCTTACTCTATGCTCATAATCGACGATGAGGTTAACGGCAGCTACGTTTCGTTCTTCACCTATGGCGGCGAAGTGTCATGGAAGGCTATCGGCATTGGAGTTGAAGGAAGATTCGGCAACGGCAAATATGGCACTATCATATCAGAGGATGACGTAAGCGACATCAAGCAGAAATACTCTACAACATCGCTGAGGGCATATATCTGCTTCCGCTTCTGATGCCACGACAATAAGTCGCAGGAAAAGGATATGCGTCATACAACGCAGATTAAGATCCCGACATAACACTAAAACGTACAAAATAAAAACAAAGCACCGCATGACAGGCCGATTCCTGTTCATGCGGTACTTTGTTTTTCAGGCCGGATAAATATCCCGTATCGGCACTGCAGCAACGTCTGAAGTTATTATCCGTTTATTTTTGCCGTTATGGATAGGATGTAAATTATTGTATTGTGTCTGCTGATATGAGCTTTTCCAAATTGGATTTAATTATACCCTTTCGATAACCTTCCCACGTTTTCAATATTTTTCCTTCAGGCGAGATTAATACGAAATATGGTATTCCTCCGACTTTATAACGCGAAGCCAAACTTCGTCCTCCGTATTTCAGTTCGTTCCATTGATAGCCCGGCATTTTATGTTCCTTCAAGAATTTGCTCCAAGACATTTTTTCATCGCGGGATATTCCCACCAAGACCAATCTATCGCCATATAAATGGACTATTTCTTCAATTTCAGGTTCGGACATACGACAAGGACCACAGTAGGCACTCCAAAAGTCCAACAAGATGTATCGCCCTTTCAATTCTGATAAATTATGTTTTTTACCTTCAACATCATATAACAGTCCGTCAACCATATAGTCGCCTTCATCTACTGTTGCTGCAGGAAAGACAAACGATTCAATGAGTTTTCCCCTCTCTGTATCCTGCAATTCAGCCGGCATACGTGCATACAACTGTTGGAATAATGAACGAAAGCTACTCAATGAATCCGGATTTGAACTTACATACCAAGCATACTCCAAAAACTTGTCAACCCATACTTCTGTTACCGGTGCATTTTTCATGTATTCAAAAATTTTTCTATAAATCCGATACTCAATATTATAGAACCGGTTCCAAAAGAGGCTGTCTCGTACTTGAGTATCTTCAAACATCCGCTCGCGTTCAGCTGTTTCATCTGCAACACAGGCTGCATACATCAATGCTTCTTTTTGCTGAGGTATATTTGTAGTGAATTTCCATTGATAAAGCCATTTGTCATTGCCCTGAATATCAATCCAGCCCTCTTTATCTACCCATAAATCTAACGTCATATCTGGAAAGCCTTTTCCCCAGCCGAAAAACTTTAAATGCTTTGGTTGTGAAATAGTGTCTTCATATATCATTTCTCCATTTTTCAAAGGAAAATCCACAATTGCCTTACTTGGTCCCATTGTTGGATTAAATACATAAACAACTCCTTTTACACTATCTGGAATATTATTTAAAAGCCAACGGATACGGAACTTTCCTTCTGGAACTTCAGCCTGACAAAAGTTTCCTACCCCAATAAAAATAAAAAAACACAATATATGAATAGAGAAATTTGTTTTCATTATTAACGTAAGTTTGAAATAAGGATTAGTATATTTGTTTGATTAGCAGGAACACAGCAATAAAAGCATTAAATTTATAATGTCAAGTAAGACCATCTAAACGATTACCACAATCATTCCTAATAGGCAAAGTTAATGAAATTTATTGTACAGCTGATGAGTTTTGCAATAAAATTCTTTAAAACTGGATTAATCTATAATTGGATATAAGAAAATCAGGCATCGCAACAAATCCTGCAATATGAGTAATGCTGAAATCATGTTTATTCTTGTTCTGCTTCACTCCGATAGTTTCCGCAGGCTTGAAAAGAACCCACCATTGACATAATATTTATCACTGACTGAGATTTTACGGAACAAATGATAACAACAATCCGATAAAAGCATACAAACAAAAAAATCCCGTCTCAATGTGATTGAAGACGGGATTTAATATTAATGATGTTGTCCAAAGCGGATTCGAACCACTACAAACAGAACCAAAACCTGTTGTGCTACCATTACACCATTGGACAATCACGGATGCAAAGGTAGTGGTTTTTTACGCCACTACCAAATTTTTTTATATTTTTTGAATGTCAAAAGCCGCAAGTTTTACATTTTTATTACGTAAAAGTCTTGCAGAATAGCCTTTTGACACTTCATAAATGCATTGCAGACAAACTATTTCACTGTTATGAGGAAATAGTTTTTCTTGCCGCGCTGAACGAGCAGATACTTGCCGTCGATGAGATCGTCTGAAGTTATTACACGGTCGAATGCTGCAAGTTTCTCCTTGTTGAGCGAAACGCCTCCGCCCTGAACGAGCTTACGCATCTCTCCCTTGCTGGCAAATACGGCAGCCTCTGTGGTGAACAGCTCAACAGCCGGCAGACCTATCTTGTCCTTAGAAACCTCAAACTGGGGCACGCCTTCGAAGATGTCGAGGAATGTCTGTTCGTCGAGTTTCAGCAGACTGTCCTTTGTCGACTTGCCGAACAGTATGTTAGAAGCCTCAACAGCTGTATCGTAGTCCTCGCGAGAGTGAACCATCACGGTTACTTCCTCGGCCAGACGGCGCTGCAGTGTGCGGCGTCCCGGATCCTGGCGATGCTCCTCTACGAGGCCGTCTATAGTCTCCTTGTCGAGACTTGTGAATATCTTGATGTAGCGCTCAGCGTCCTCGTCGCTTACATTAAGCCAGAACTGATAGAACTTGTAAGGCGATGTGCGCTTCGGGTCGAGCCAGATGTTTCCGCTCTCAGTCTTGCCGAATTTCTTTCCGTCGGCCTTTGTTATCAGCGGACAAGTCAGTGCATAAGCATCAGCCTCGCTGCCCAGCGTGCGGCGTATAAGCTCTGTACCTGTGGTCATGTTGCCCCACTGGTCGTTACCGCCCATCTGCAGTTTGCAGCCTTTGTGCTGATAGAGATACAGGAAGTCGTAGCCCTGAAGCAGCTGATAAGTGAATTCGGTGAACGACAGACCGTCGCGGGCCTCACCGTTAAGACGCTGCTGTACGCTCTCCTTTGCCATCATGTAGTTTACGGTGATGTGCTTGCCCACCTCACGCGCGAACTGCAGGAAGCCCATATCCTTCATCCAGTCGTAATTGTTCACAAGCTCTGCCTTGTTGGGAGCGTCGCTCTCAAAGTCAAGGAATTTGGCGAGCTGCTTCTTTATGCACTCCTGGTTATGGCGCAGAGTCTCCTCATCGAGCAGATTGCGCTCAAGGCTCTTGCCTGAAGGGTCGCCAATCATACCTGTCGCACCACCGACAAGTGCCAGCGGCTTGTGTCCGCAGCGCTGCAGGTGACGGAGCATCATGACGCCGCAGAGGTGACCTATATGCAGTGAGTCGGCTGTAGGGTCGGTGCCAAGATAAGCAGTTACCTGCTCTTTCTGCAACAGTTCTTCCGTACCCGGCATAATCTGGCTCAGCATGCCACGCCATCTCAATTCTTCAACAAAGTTCTTATTCATCGTATTTTTCTTTATTTTTTATTTCGTTAAACACATAAAACACGCGCCAAATCATTTAAACATAAATGAATTAAAGCATGTCTTTGCCTCAATAATGCTTGCCGCACTGCCGCATGACAGGCCGTAAGCAAACACATCAGGCATAAGGCTACGGCACGGGGTCATATCCGCTTCCGCCCCACGGATTGCATCTCAATATGCGCCATATAGCCAGTGCAAGCCCCTTTATGGGCCCGTGCTTCTTCAATGCCTGGCGGGCATACTCTGAACATGTGGGCGTAAACCTGCACGACGGGGGCGTGAATGGAGATATACAGCGCTGATAAAATATTATAGGCAATGACAGCAGCCACACCAATATTTTGGAAATATGGTTAAGAATGCTTCTCATTGCCTTTCAATTTTCTCTGACAAGCGGTTCATAAGGTTCACAACTTTCTTCTCAACCTCATCGGTTGGCCACAGCTTGTCGTCAATCCATATCAGCGCAATAAGCAGGGCTGAGCCTTCGTGCTGTTCAAGCTGTCCGTACAAAATGCTCTTGTTAAGTCTGAAAGCCTCGCGCAGCTGCCGCTTCACACGGTTGCGCTTTACGGCTCTCTTAAAGCATTTCTTCGACACGCTCACCATCACTTTCACTCTTGGCGCGCCTGCCTCGGCATCGGTTTTAAGATAGACAAGCCTCACAGGGAACGCAGCCATCGAGCGGCTGCCTCCTCGTTCGAAGAGCTTCTCTATCTCTGTCTTTCTGCATATCCGCTCTTCTTTCTTGAATGTCAGAACACCGGATGCCGACATAATGCTGTATCTGTATTGTTATTTATTCTTCTCTAAAAAGTCTTTCAAGGCGCTCGTCATTGACGGATGTTCCTTTGTAGGAGCCTCAAACTCGACTTTCAGTCCTGCATCATGGGCTGCCTTTGCCGTAGCAGGGCCAAATGTACCAACAATAACGTTGTCATGCTCACTGTTCTTGAATGTATCAGTGAACGCATTGATACCCGACGGACTGAAGAAGATGCACATGTCATAATCGAATGTCTTTATCTCATCCTCTGTGAAGTCGTTGCTTACCGTGCGGTACATCACACACTCTGTGTGGTTGAGTTTCTTAGAGTCAAGCAGAGTCTTCACGCTGTCGTCATGCACGTCGCTCATCGGGATGAGATACTTCTCAGTCTTATGCTTTATCATCGTGGGCAGCAGGTCGTCAATCTTTCCGGTTTTTCCGAAGAACACCTTGCGCTTGCGATACTGCACGTATTTCTGAATATACAGAGCAATAGTCTCGGTTACGCAGAAATATTTCATTGTTTCGGGTATTTCAAGCCTCATTTCTTTAGCCAGCTTGAAATAATTGTCAATCGCGTGGCGCGATGTAAAGACTACAGCCGTATAGTTGAGAATACTAATTTTCTGCTGGCGGAAGTCTTTCGAAGACAGTCCTTCAACCTTAATGAAAGGACGGAACACCAATTCTACGCCGTATTCTTTTTCCATTTCGAAATACGGTGATTTTTCACTACTTGGTCTGGGTTGTGAGATTAATATCTTTCTTACCATCAGTCAATACCCTAAAAGTTTATTTTTAAATAGTCTACAATCATTACCAGAACACCCCACAATGAGAGCAAGGGCATTATTTCGAGGGCACAAAAGTACAAAATTATTTGCAAAAAAAAGTTTTTCTGCCCGAAAAACACCACATAGCTCTTATAAAACAGCAGTATCTTGACTAAAAGTATGACAAATGCGACATAAAAAACGGCATTTTGTATAGATAAGTCAAAGTACGACTGAAGCATTACAAGAGGGAAAAGTGCAACGCCTTCGAACGATGTTATAAAGAGAAATGCCTTGAGCCAACGCGCACTCTTTTTCTTGCCGAAAAACACGCTGTTGACGAACCAGTAGATGAGCATCTTCAGGGCATAGTAAGCAACAAACACGCCGAAGAATATCGCTACCAGCTGATACTGAGATGAAAGAATAAACGTATCAGCCACACGTTCCTGGGTATACAGAAACGACACTATAGCAAACAGCAGACAGGTCTGCAGGACAAGAAACGACTGGAAACGAAACTCGTTGGTCGTCTCTGAGAATTCTGTGGTGAGGGTGCGCGGCTCATAGAAGAAATCCTTGGCCTGACGGAACAGGAAGCGGCGCGCCTTAGAGAAGGCTACGAGCGCAAGAATGAAGCATCCTAACAGCAGAGCCGTTATGGTGTTGTCGCCCCTTATCGTGTAAGGCACAGGGTCGCCGGCCACGCCATAGCGTCCGCCGTCAAGCTCGGGGTGATACATGGAGTCGTTAGAAAAGAAATTCTGCTTGTAATATTGCGGCAGACTGATGTCCTTGGCACTCTTTCCCTTGTCGTGTCCGGGCAGATGCAGCGTGTCGGGACGTGTGCTGAGGTGTGTGTTCTCTACATGGAACACCGACTGTATGGCAGAGTCTTGCTGAGCCGGAGTGGCGTCAGCGGGCAACTTCTGCAGCACCTCATACGGGTGTTTCACCTTGACCGGACGTTCCGCTTCCAGCGGCTCTGCCGGCGCAATGTTTTCATGTACGTTTGTCGAATCAGCCTGAAGCTCTATCATTTCTTTTTCCTGCCGTGCTTTATTCTGTTTTGTTATATTACTTTATATAATAAGGATGTGTCAAGACCACGGCATGCGCACCGCGCATGGCCCGTGTGTTATGACACATCTTCACAGCGTACAGACTTACAGTCCGAACGCCTTCTTTATCTCGTCTACCTTGTCGAGCTTCTCCCATGTAAAGAGTTCTACCTCGATTGTCTTTGTCTCGTGGTAGTGGCTCTCAAAGGTTTTCTTCACTTTCTCATACTTGCGGCCCATATGTCCGTAAGCAGCAGTCTCGCTGTAGATAGGTTGGCGCAGCTTTAAGTCGCGCTCTATGGCTCTCGGTCTGAGGTCAAACATCTTCTTTATAACCTCGGCTATCTCGCCATCCGACTGTTTTACGTGGCTTCTGCCGTAAGTGTTTACATATATACTTACAGGCTCAGCCTGGCCTATGGCGTAGCTTATCTGAACGAGCATCTCGTCGGCAACACCGGCAGCCACCATGTTCTTGGCTATATAGCGTGCGGCATAAGCAGCCGAACGGTCAACCTTGCTCGAGTCTTTGCCCGAGAATGCGCCTCCGCCGTGTGCGCCCTTGCCGCCGTAGGTATCTACGATAATCTTGCGGCCCGTAAGACCTGTGTCGCCGTGAGGGCCTCCGATAACAAACTTTCCTGTCGGATTGACAAGATACTTTATGTTATCGTCAAACAGCGCGAGCACCTTCTCGCTGTGTATCTGCTCCTTTACACGCGGCATAAGAATGTTCTTTACGTCATCCTTGATACGCGCAAGCATAGCGTCGTCATCCGGATCAAACTCGTCGTGCTGTGTAGAAACCACGATGGTGTCTATGCGGCGTGCCTCGCCGTTGTCGTCGTATTCAACCGTAACCTGACTTTTTGAGTCGGGACGCAAATATGTCATCTGCTTGCCTTCCTTACGTATGTCGGCCAGTGTGCGCATTATCAGATGTGCAAGGTCGAGCGACAGCGGCATGTAGTTTTCTGTCTCGTTGCAGGCATATCCGAACATCATACCCTGGTCGCCGGCTCCCTGCTCGCTTTCGTCCTGGCGGTCAACGCCGCGCTTTATGTCCTCGCTCTGCTCGTGTATGGCGTTGAGCACGCCGCACGACTCGCTGTCAAACTGATATTCTGACTTTGTATAGCCTATTCTTTTTATCGTCTTGCGGGCTATGGTCTGCAGGTCGATATAAACATCGCTGCGCACCTCACCGGCAATTACAACCTGTCCGGTAGTGACAAGAGTCTCAACGGCCACGCGAGCCTTGTCGTCGTAAGCCAGAAACTGGTCAAGAATTGCGTCTGAAATTTGGTCGGCAACCTTGTCTGGATGCCCTTCCGATACTGATTCTGAAGTGAAGAAATATGCCATTTTATTTACATTAATTATAAAAATAGTGTGCAAAGTTAAGGCAATTAGTTCTAACCGCAAAATAAAAACATGCTTTTTAACTGATTTTCAGTGTAAGCACCGCTGTGCCAATAAATTAATAACTTATTTTGAGGAATTCAACATCTCAATGAAAGCAGCAGCAATACACAAACAATGACGCCTGACGGCAGCGTTTCGTATATTACAAAACAAACGCTATGCCGACAGGCGTCTTATATCATTCAGTGTGTCTGTGTCTGCGGTCAGGCATTGACTGACATGACAATATGCCGGAGCGCAAGCACACTATATGAGTCATCTCTTTACGAACTTTCTTACTTCTGATGAAGTGCCGTGGTCGATTATTAGGATATAGCAGCCCGGAGCAACATTTGAAGTGATGTTTTCTGGAGCGCCAACTCCATGCGCAACAACCATTCCGCTCGTGGCAGATACAAGCGTGAGTTTTGCAGCAGACTCCACTGAAGGCGCGGTCTCAATGCCTGAAGCCACATATTCGTTGTAGCGTTCTTTCACCTTCGCCGAGCTCATGGCACCTTTATATATCGTAAACTCGTCGATTGTTCCTTCAAAGAAATTGTTAAGATTGACGTTGACATTGCCAACAGTGAGCGGTTCGTCATTGTCTGAAATGCTGCCGGTGGTATCCACAGACTCGCCTATCAGCACTCCGTTGGCATATAGTTTCAGCGTCTTTGTGTAGCTGTCGCGCACGCATACGATGTGAGTCCACCCTCCGTTGAAATAAGCAGTACCCGTGGCAGAAGCTTCGCTCTTGGTAACGTTGTCGTCAACGGCAAACTTCAGCAGGCCGTTTTTATACTCAAGTCCTACCCATTTGCCTGTTGCCCCTGTCCCGGCATTGGCTGTTATACTACCTTTATGGAATATGTATGCGGCATTGTCGGTCGACTTCATCCAAAACTCAATGGTAAAATCTTCTGTGCCGAGCTGAATCTGACTGTAAGCCATCTGAGTGAAATAAGACGAACCGTCAAGCTGAGCAGCATTGCCCTTTATGCCCTGCACCAGTATCGGACTGCCCACAGCCTGAGCCATGCCCTCAACAGTGTTTGGCGTAGAGCCGGCGCTAATATCGTCGAACGGATAGCAGGCCAGCGGAGTCAGCACAATCTTGTCGCGCACGGTTATCGTTCCTTCTATCGTTGCAGTGGTTTCACCGCCCGTGGTCGACACCTTATACTTATACGCACCAACAGCAGAAGGTATTCCACTTATAGTCAAGCGTTTAGATGAGTTATCAACAGACATGTCAACACCGTCGGGCAGTCCTTCAACTGTTACGCTCGTGGCGTTTCTCCATTCATACACAATGTCTTCAATGGCATCACCCTGCTCCACAGTCTGGTTGAGCTGTCCGCTCACCGCGCGCAGCGATGCGTCAGTAGAGAATCTGTCAGGCAGATAATAGCCGAGGTGCGGCGGCTGGTTGTATGCCACATTCTGCCATGCAATGGCCATTCTGTATATATGGTCCTGCATAAGACATGGCACTTTATATCCGGTTTCTTCGGTCGTCGTGAATATAAGCAGGTCTGAACTTGTGCTTCCGTCCCACAGTATCACTTCCTCGCGCCAGTCGCCAAGAATGTCTGCCGAAAGGCATGGAGTTTTCTTTGTAGAGTTGCACGACTGTGCGTTGCTGTATTGTCCGAGGCTCCATTTTGCGGCATCGCTTGTCAGCGTAGAGTTGCGTTTAACTATATCGGTGCCGTCGAGCAGCTCTTCATACAGGTCGCCGTCCCAATATATGCGGAAATTACACGACGGACGCTTGTCTGCCACCTTGTTTCCGCGGCAGTCGTATGTTGCCGTAGCCTTGGTGCCCGAAGTGTAGTCAGATATTGCCCAGGCCTCGCATCCGCGCCATTTGTCGCTCACGTCGGCCACAACGCCGCGTCCTATGTCGTTGCCGCTCTGCTTCTGTCCCCACAATATCTCGCCTGTTTTGGCATCACGGAACTCTGCGTCCCATGGAAATGCCGACGATTTTTCCTCATGCACCATCCATATTTCAAGTCCGTCATGGTCAGGGTCGAAGTCGCCAAGATGCAGGGCATCGCCGTGGCCGGCACCTGTACGGTACAGAACGGAGCCGTCGTGGTCTAAACATGCCGCGCCATACACAATCTCGTCGCACCCGTCGCCGTCAACATCGCCCACGGTCAAGGCATGAGCGCCTTCGCCATAAAGGCCTTCGCCCTCAGTCTCCGACTTATGCAGCCATCGCTGTTTAAGGTTTTTCCCGTCGAAATCCCATGCGCAGAGATATGCCGCCGTATAATAGCCGCGGCACATAACAAGGCTCGGCTTCTGTCCGTCAAGATAAGCCACACAGGCAAGATAGCGTTCTGAGCGGTTGCCGTAAGAGTCGCCCCACTGAGAGTTTGAGCGCACTGAGCGCAGCGGAACATAGCTCACAGTAGTTATCTCGGCACCTGTCTGTCCGTTGAACACAGTGAGATACTCAGGGCCAGACACTATTATACCCTTGTTCGAGCCGCTGCTTACACGATAATCATCGGTAACCTTGTCGTCGCCCATAAGCACAGCCTTGCCCTGTCCGTCAATAGTTCCGGGCGCAGTCTTGCACGCCACTTCGGCTTTGCCGTCGCCGTCGAGGTCATACACCATAAACTGGGTGTAGTGTGCACCGGCGCGTATGTTGCGTCCAAGGTCGATGCGCCACAGCTTTGTGCCGTCAATCTTGTATCCGTCAATATACACGTTGCCCGTATATGCGCCTCTCTCCGAGTTGTCCTTAGAGTTGCTCGGGTCCCATTTCACTATTATCTCATACTCACCGTCGCCGTCGACATCGCCCACAGAGCAGTCGTTCGGGCTGTATGTGTAAGCCACGCCGTCGGGAGTGGTTCCGCCTGCCGGCCTGTCGAGATGCACCTTCTTATATATTTCAGGCCATACGGCTGTCTCGGCCGTCGTCTCAACGGTCTGTCCGCCGTCCACGGCCTTAACGACATACTTGGCATCTGCCGTTCCCGAAGCGTCAACAAAGTTGGTGCTGCCTGTTATCAGCGAGCCGTTAACCTTAACGCCATTGCGATAGACATCATAGCCCATCGTACTTTTGTCCGACGTCAGACATCGCCACGACAGATAGACGCCGGCATCTGTCTTTACGGCAACGAGTCCGCGCCCGAGCTTTTCGGTCTGCTGCGACACGGCAGGACACAATGCTGCCGACAGCATCAAACAAGATAAAAACAATTTCTTCATAAGATTTAAGTTAAAGATTTATTTTAGCAAGATTATGTTTCCGGCACAAAGATAAGCATAATAAACCGAATAAAGAAATTTATTTGCCCGCAATAACAATTACAGAATCTCCAAAGGATAGCAACAATTTTCTTTGGCGGACATGCCTTTCACATCATTCCTTATCATCCGCCCTGAAAGGAGACGGACTGACATTTCTCAATGCGACTTCCAGATTTGCTTCACGGTCGAGATTCATTGACTTACGCAACCTGTAACGCCCTATGTTTACACTCTGTGCCTGATTACCCGTTAAGATGCAGATTTCATGAGTGCTCAGCCCCAAATAAATATAAGTGGCAAGAAGAATTTCGTTCTTCGACAGTTTCGGATAAAGGCTCAAAAGCTTATCCTGATAGTTTTTCATCATTTTCTCTTGCTTTTCGGTAAAGCTGGAACTTATCGGAGTAAGCCGATAATCCATAATTTGTGCGCAAATCTTACGCAACTCATTGTTTACAGCGTTATCTTTTCCGTAGCAAGAGCGCACCGCATTGCGTATCTTGTCGAGCAATGTATTATGATTGTTATAGAACAGCAACAGATAACTTATCTGCTGCTCCATCTCGGCAATAAGTGAATTATTGTGATCAACTTTACTTGCCGTTTCGCTGAGCAAAGAGCTCAGCTTATTGCTTTTCATCTTCTCGGCTTCGAGCGCCACAGCCATCTTCCTCTTGCCGCGCAAGAGCCAGCCCGCAGCCAGAAGCAAGACCAGCACGACAACTCCCACAGCGACATATACACCGGTAGTATTATTAGCATCGTCATCTATCAGTTTAAACGTTCCATGCTCCATTCTCACGTTTTTGTCGCACCAGTTAAGCAATTTCTGCGTATTGGCCATGAAATTCTGAATGGTCTTTTTATTTTTTTCCTCCACCTGCGCCTCTGTGGTGAGCACCTGTCGGTAGAGATAGTAGGCCAGCTGATAATTGTTTCTCCGTTCGTAAATATCACCCTTGCGCCTCAAAGCCTCAATCAAGCAGTCGTTGTCGTTGTATTTTCTTGCCAGGTCAATGGTTTTATCAAAGGCAATAAAAGCCTGTTCATCCTGTAGTTTACCTTCGTAATAACGCGCCAGTGCCAACTGGCATTTCGGATATAACAGTGTAAAATTATGAGCTTGAGCCAATCTGATGGCTGTGTTGATAAGATTATAGTCGAGTTCATTATCATCAAAACAAACAAAGAGAGCCAGCAGTACTTCTACCTGTAATAAGTTCTGTTTATGAGCAATCGTCTCGTGATAGGCATCTTTAAGAATCATCTTGGCTTTGGCCTTGTTGTCTGTAAGTCTATAATACGTGGCAATGTTAATGAGTGTCATTATGTATTGAAAATGCTTATTCCTCTTCTTATAGAATTCAAGTGCTTTCAACAATTTTGCGTGCGAGGCATTCAATTCGCCCTCTGATAGTTCGATGTAAGCAATACCGGAGTAAATTTCATAGTAAGTGGCACTATCTTTCTCATTACAATAGCGTTGCGCCCTGTCTAAAAGAATATTAGCAATATCGAATCTCTTCAGGCTGAGTGACATTGAGGCAAAACTGGTTAAGGTTTGTAAGGTATAATACTGCATCTTCTCTGCCGATTTCAATGGTTTCAACCTGTTAAGCGCGTCAATATATATACCTGAGGCGCTGTTTTGAATTACGGCACTCGTAATGATTGATTCGGCTTTTTTCACAGTCATCGAATCGTCACTGAGATTAGCCGGACCGGCAAGGCTTATTATAGGCATTAGCACTATCGCCAGGCAGAATATATATCGTAATATGGATGAATTCTGCATAATGTAGTTCCGTGTAACAGATACAAAAATACATATAATTTTTAATATTTCATAACATTAATATTTTTTTAATCATTATGAATGTAAATAGCCTCTTTTTGTCGCTCTTTAGTATGTATATTTTATAGCACCTGATTATCAGTATGTTACACAAATTTGTATATAATAATCTGTATACTTCAAGCATTATGTTTATACGGAATCATGATTGTAAAAAGCGTTGCCATAGATTTAAATTTCTACTTTTGGTGCATAACATTAAAATCTATAGCTTATGAAGAAGAAAAATTATCACTTTGTAACTGTATGGCAATTGTTGCTTATACTGATGTCTTTTTTATCTTTCCAGCCAGCATCTGCACAAGTCAAGTATAAACTTATGCGCCTGCATGAGCCGGCAGTCTCTGTTGAGCAGCCTGTCAAACTTACCAAAAAGAAATGTGACACGCAGCTCGCTGCTCCAAAAGCCGAAGCCGCCTATCCTGGCGACGAGTATCTCATGAGGGCTTACAGCGCGTTTGACCCTCAGACCGGCGATAATATATTTATTGAAGGCGGCAAACTGACGACTTACCCTGTTTATATACAACTTGACGATAACAGCGGCGAGGCTAAGATTACCAACTTGATAAATATGTCGTCGCCATCTACCATTACAGGCATTTGGGATAAGGATGCAAGCACTATCACAGTGAACACTCCTTCATATTGGACCGATCCGTATACAGAGTGCGCGATTATCGGTAAGGACGGAGATTACGATCTTTTTCTTCAAGCCGGTGATATGTACGGCATTGGCTATTGGGAATCATACGACGCTCTTGTAATGGATGTGTCTTCCGACAGGAACACAATAACTCTCCGTCAGGACTTTGCCGCCAGCTTATTGGCATATGATGACTATTTCGGATATTATGACGGAGGCTTTAGCTCCATATTCTTCGATGGCAAGATGTTCAAGAAAGGTGAAGGACCTAATATCATTGCCGACAGAGACAATCTCGACTTCGGCCGTTGCTTCGTAGGCGGTACGGTTGAAAAGACAATAGGTATTGTCAACACTGGTACAGAACCTGCCGATTATGTTGTTGACGCTTCAGGTGACGGACTTACCATTGAAAATCCGAGCGGTAACCTAGGTTTAGGCGAATCAGCCACAATCAACATTAAATTCACTCCGAAAGAGGCAAAACAGTTTACCGGTACCATTACGCTATCTACTGACAATGGTGACAAGACTATAAACGTAGTTGCCAATGTAGAAGCAGTGCCTGACTACAAGAAGATAACCTCCGAAGGTAGCGACCTTGTTACATATAATACCAGTCTAGATTACCCATGGCTGCTCACTGATACAATCGAGAATCAAACAGTGGCCATTACCACTAATCAGGGACAGGGCATGACCTCTTCAATTCTCTATGCTACCGTCACAGTTCCTCAGGGCAAAAAGGTAGTGGCAAGCTGGGACGCTGTATATGATCCGCGTTACGCAAACTATGATGAATTCCATGTTAACTGCGATGACAAAGAGGTTATCGTTTATGACGAACAAGGCTGGCAGAACGTAAAAGACAGTGTTGAAATGGCACCAGGATCACACACTCTCTCATTCAATTATCTGAAAGACTTAATGGTCAATACCGGAGCTGTCAAATACGGCAAAGACTATGTCTATTTGCGCGACTTGAAATATCAGATTGTAGACTACAAGGCTGCTGACGCTTCAATTTCAAGCAACAGTCTTGACATGCGTCGTTACTTTCTCGACCTTGACTTGGTAGAAGATGCCGATTCTTCTATCACCATCAAAAACGAGGGCAGTGATTCTCTTATTATTAAAGGTATAAAGAATTCTACCAACTTCAGCGCCACGGTTGCTAAAAATAAGCTCGGCGAGTTTGAATCTGTTCCTGTCAAGATAACTTTCCTGGCCAGATCTGTAGGCACTTATCAGGGCGATATCACTCTGCAGACCAGCGCCGGCGACTATACTATTCACTGTAAGGCCGTAGTGGAAACGCCATACGATTACAGTAAAATTGTCGATGAAGGTGACTTCCTCTTTATTTCCGACCGCGACATTCCGTTTGTTGTAGATGGTAATACAACCCACAATGGCAACGACAATCCGAACGACAGCATCGAGAGCTATTCAAGTCTAGGCTGTTTCTTTACAGTTCCAGAAGGTAAAACTGGTGTACTCAGATGGGAAGGCACGGTTGACGGTACAGATGATGACTATGCAATGTTCACCATTGACGACGCATTATATGCAGAAGTTTTAGAGGGTGATAGCGTTGACGGAAGCTACAGAATAGCCACACCTGCACTTACTTATCTCAAACCAGGTATGCATTATGTGGTATTTGCATTCTGTACCAATGGTGACGGCAAGGCAAAACTGACAAACCGCTACACCATAAGCCATCTGAAACTGCAATTGTTTGACAATCTCGACGGTGTTACTATATGGGAAGGTGAAACTGTCAATATGCCGGAAACATATCCCGGTCACTACTCAACAGCCACAGTAAATGTTATCAATCTCTCCAGCACACAAATGGAGTTGGGCGACATTAATGGCAACGGTGCTTTCACCGGACAATCTGATCCTGACGGCTGGAACTATGCCATACAGTATGGTGTAGTACCCATAAAGGTTGTTTTCACTCCGACAGCCACTGGTGAACAGAACGGTGATATTACCATAAAGACAAACAACGGCGATGTTGTATTGAAATGCAATGCCAAGGCTCTTGACACATCCAACCTCATCTACTTCGACGATTTCGAAAGCATGGCAGATTGGTCTATCCTCAACAACGACGGAGATTATGACCAATGGCAGATTTATGGCGGTAACACCGGTAAATTCTCTGACCTTGGAGAAGGCATACTCAGGTTTAACTCAAACTTCATCAGTGAACAGGCTGACGATTACATAGTATCGCCAAAGATAACAATTCCTGAAAATGGAGCTAAACTCACATTCTTGCGTTCTGTACGCTCTGCTAATGCCAACACTGTAAGCTACAGCGTCAAAGTGGGTGAAGGAACCGACCCGAGTACCTATACCACCGTATTTACAGAGGAAGAAGAGCCTATTTCTTATAAACCTGTGACTATTGACCTAAAGGAGTTTGCAGGCAAGAATGTTCATATAGCATTCTACACAGATGCACAGCCGCAAAGCGGATTGTTGCAGATTGACAACTTCACGGTTACTTCTGGTACGTCAACCGGAATCGACGGCATAATGTCTGACACATTCGGAAGCGGCTCTGTGCGCTATACCATTGACGGCAAAAAGGCCGACAAGAACAGCAAGGGCATCATCATCGAGAAATCAGTCGACGAAGACGGACATAATGTAGTTCGCAAGCAAATCATACGATAAAGGAATATGAAGAAAGGTAAAAACATTCTCTTTTTAATTGCAGTCCTCTTTTTGGGGACTGCAATTCCCGCCACGGCTCAGAAAGACGGACAAATGATGCTCAGCTATTGCAACAGTGCAGTACAGACATCAAGTACCATCGGTAAGGGCGGTAAAGGAACCGTATCGGCAGCATGTCTGATAGGTCAAGACAAAATTGGCGGATTGAAGAATATAAAGATAGCCGGAGTAAAGGTGGGACTTGCATCACGCCTGAACATCGACTCTCTGCAAGTATGGGCACGCTATGAGCTTGACGGCAATAATATCTTCGCCAAGACTATCGGCAACGAACAAGGACAGTCTGTCGTGAAGGGCTGGAACGAGGTGCAGGACTTGCCCGTGGCCATGAACGACAAGCCTTTCTATGTTGGCTACACCATCTACCAGAAAGGTGCCTGCTATGCCATTTCGGCTGTTAAGCCACAGCACGAACAGGGACTTATGGTCAATCTCGACGGCACATGGGCTGACAGTTCCAAGGTGTCAGATGCTGTATTGAGCATCGGTGCCATCATAACCGCCGACAATATGCCGACCTTTGATTTGGGCATCGACTCACTCTCAATGCCCGCACGCGTACAAGTAGGCTCTCCCGAACCGTTGACACTCGAAATCACCAATTATGGCAGTCGCATCATCAGTGGCTTTGACGTGTGGACCAGTGAGAATGGCTGTGAAGCCGTATCTTACCCGGTAAATCAGTCTATACTCCCCGGAGAAAGAAAGGAAGTTGTGGTCGACTATATCACTCCGCGCGGTGAAAAAGAACGCAACGTCAGTCTGAATGTCAAGTTATGCAACCTAAAAGAGGGCGCCGACGTCAACGAGGACAACAACAGCGGCTCAACATCTTATGATGTCACTAAGTATAAGTTTGTCAAAGTGCCTTTGATGGAGGAATTCACCACCGAGAATTGTTCCAACTGTCCTTCGGCAGCTGAAGCTATCCACGAAGCTCTCGCCTCCAACAACTATATCAATGAGATAGCCGTCGTTTGCCATCACTCAGGATTTTACGAGGATCAGTTTACTCAGCAATGCGACCGTGACATGCTTTGGCTCTATGGCACAGGCGGCACCTACGCTCCGGCAATTATGTTGGACCGTACATGCTTTGTATACCCGTCGACACCTGTCATGGATGCGCCACGCGAAAGGGGTGAATACATCAGTATATTCGACTATCTGAAGAGTTTCACAACCGAAGTGGCAATTCTGCCAAAGGCCGTCTACAACCCTGATACCCACATGCTGCATGTCACCGTCACAGGTGGACGCGACCATGTCTTCGGCGGCGACGATATACGTCTGACTGTTTATCTGGTTGAGAATGAGATTCATTCAAGCACACAGAACAACGGCGGCAACGACTATATTCAGCGCCATGTGATTCGTGCTTACAACAGCACATGGGGCGAACCCATCAAATGGGAAGACAACGACGACTATTACTACGAATGTGACCTGACGTTACCAGACGGTTGCGTAAAGAGCAACATGCAGGTTATTGCAGTGGTGAGCAACTACGACCCGTCTGACATCACTAAGTGTCAGGTTGAAAATGCTGCTATCTTGAACGATATCGACTGGTCAGGTGCCACATCCGTAACAGGAGTGTCTGTGGAGCGTCCGTCTGCCCCGTCTGCAATTTATGATATCACCGGCAGAAAAGTTGGCGATACATCAATGGACATGTCATCGCTGAAGCGTGGCATATATATCATTGGAGGCAAGAAAGTTGTAATCGGACATTAGTCTGTTTTCTCAATATTGCTTTAAAAGTAATGAGGAGGGTGCATAAATTTATGCATCCCCCTTTTTCGTTGATAACACCTTATGCTGTAAAAAAAAGCCTTAACCGCAGGCGCATATCACCACTCTACGCCGCCCTCGGCTATCACTCCGTCGGCAGCAGGAGTGTCGTCGGCACCGAACGAATTGGCTTTATACTGGATGCAAATCATCACCATGTCGTCATTGCCAGTGTTGCGCAGCGCACGCATTCCGGCAGGAGCAACACGCACTACACTGCCCTGACCCACTGCGAAGGTCTTGCCGTCTACCTGAAACTCGCCCTCGCCGCTCACGATGATATACAGTTCCTCATGTGTCTTGTGGGCATGAAGGAAAGTGCTGCCCTCGCCCGGAGCAAAGGTCTGAAACGAAATTTCTGAACCTGTTGCGCCAAGAGCTGCGCCTGCAAATACTTTTCCTTTGAGAACCACACCGCCGCCAAAGTCGATTTCATGCTCACGCAACTCGTTGAAACTGCCTGTTGTAACTGCGGTAAAATTGTCACCGCTACCTATAATCTCTAACTTTTTCATCTTATTGTATTTTTTGTTTTCGCTGTGCTAAGTTAGTTTATATCTGCGTATGTATCAAGAGGTTACAAAATCTAAAGCCAGTTACGCGGAGGTTACTAATACTGAAATCCAACAATTTATGCCAATCACTTTTACACACTTTAACAACATCACACGCATATAACACGTTTCTCTAAGGCACACAAGCACATTAGTCATGTGGATTAAAGTAAGAAGAAAGACATTATTTTACAAAATCAAGTCCTGTCTATGAGGTTTATTTAAGAATATTGGTTACTTTTGTAAACCGTAACCAATGTATTTATGATTAAGAACGAACTTAAAGACACATTATATCCCACCTGCCCCATACGCAACATATTGTCGCGCGTAGGCGACAAATGGTCAATGCTTGTGCTAATAACGCTCAACGAGCACGGCGTTATGAGGTTTAACGAACTGCGCCGCAACATCCCGGACATATCACAGAAGATGCTGTCGGAGGTGCTGAAGGCACTCGAGGCCGACGACCTCGTGTCGAGAAAGGTCTATGCCGAGGTGCCGCCGCGCGTTGAATACAAACTCACTGAAAGGGCGCTGACGCTCATTCCGCTCATCAACAACCTCATTCAATGGGCATTAAGCAATATGGACGACATAATGGAGAGCCGCAAACAGTATCTGCTGAAATAGCTTAGCCATTAAGTTTCAGCAAACTTTGAGCATGGATGGATATGCCAACAAGCTTCCGTCAGACAGCTGTCTGACAACAAAGATGCTATCTGTTGACGTATTTCACCGTCTTAACTTCGCCGCCGTCATACTTTATCTTCAATATCAGCATGCCCTTGCCGAAACTCTTCAAGGCGTCCATGCCACCTGTCTTTCCTAACAATGCGCCGGCCGCTGAATAGACGCTGATGTCCGCTATGCGCCGGCTTTCAACATCGGTAATACCGGCATAGCCTTTAGGCGGTATCTCTATCACGGCCGTGTCACGGCCATAAGCATTTTCTGCATACACCTCCACTGAAGCACCGTCCGTAAGGTCGATGCAGGTAAAGGTCATTGTGGCATAATACGGGGTGTATGACGTGCATGGATAAATAAAAAATCCCGAATTCTCGCTCAGCATGGCAGATATGTCATTGCTGCCTTCGTAGCGCGCTTCTACGGTTACATCATAATATGAGCCATTGTCCTCGTCAGGCTCAACGCTCACCAGGCCGGCACTGAGTATGCGCGGCTTCATCTCTAGAGTCATTACATATTCCGACTTTACATCCTCTCCTCCCGCCTTTCCTTCTAACGTAACCAGAGCGCGTATGTCGCCGTCTATCGTGCGTCCGTATCTGTCTTCATCACCTTCAGCAATGGCAGGCACGGTGAACTCTTCGTCGGCCGATGTGGCTATGGTTTCATATCCTCCCGACTTCAACGGCAGACGGCACTCCCAACGGCGGTCTGACACGGCTTTGTTGCCTGCCATTATATAAAAGGTATGCGACTTATAGGCCGACGCAATTCCAGTGTCGTCGATGTCTCTGCCGGCTATTTTCACCTTGTCATCATCCGCCATGCTCCAGCCCGTTGCGCCAAGCAGACTTAGCGTCACATCATCAACGGGCATGTCTATCTTGCCTTCGCCTTTATAGTACATCAAACTTTCTGCGCTTGTGAGAAATCTCAGCGATCTGTTAACGTCAAATTTCTTCGGCGCATACAGCTTATAACGCTCTTCTGCATTCAACACATAAAGATAACCAGCTGCCGGACAAACAAAGTTTTCAAGTGATGTATGGTCTGAAACCGGCAAATCTTTCATGCGCGTGCCGTCTTCAGCAAATATCAGTCTGTCAAAGGCAGTCATGCCTCCGCATCCAAACACAATGTTTCCTTCATTGTCATATCTTACGCTCGAGCCGAATCCCAAGGCTGAAGCCATGGCCCTAAGCATGGCATAGGCAAGATTCTTTAAGCCCGCAACGGCATCACGGCCTGCCCCTACACACCATTGCGTATTGCTGTTGATATGTATCACCGCGTCAGTTTCGGGCACATCGCCAAGCCTTTTGCCCACCAGTTTACGGCACAGCGCAAGCGGATACATCACCTTATCTGCCGACGAAGGCAGCGCCGAATAATTCACTTCGGTTCTGATGTCGGCCCCCTGCATGTCGTCATAGCTCACCTGCAACTTCAGCGTATCTCCCGAAGCCATATATCCGCTCCAGATGTCTGACGCCATCTTCAATGCGATTTTAAGATTTTCGGGCATTTTCTCACAGCCGTTTGCTGCCATCACCACGCATCCCGACCGCCGGGCAGACAGGCGCAAGCGCTTGGCATTGTCAGACGGGGCTATCGTTACGGTGCCGCAATCGTAGACATCGTCATGCACAAGCGTAACAACATTCTGCGAATGTCCGCACAATGAAACAGCCGAAAGCAACGACGCAAGCAGTATTTTAAACAAGGATGATGATGACATAAGCTATATTTTTTAATTTAACCGACAGCAAATATATTTTTTATGTTATGAATATAACGGACATACCATGTTTTTTATTTCGTGCCTGTTTACTTTTTATCAAAATCACGCCCCAACCATGAGCCTATCCGACAAGCATAATCCATTTTGCCTGAAGGTCTCCTGCCTGCGGACTGACAGTTGATATGAACACACATATCCGGTTATTACACCTCGCGACAAGCCCCGGCTTTCCGCATACTGAATGGCAGTGCTTTCTAATATGCCGTCTTTTACATTCCCAAAGGGCACAAATTGCACGCTAAAAGGTGGTCTTTTGGAGGCTAAAACATGGCCTTTTGCAACGCATTAATTATCAGCACGTTGCGAAGGCAGACAAGACACAGCATGCCGGAGACTTAAAACCGGCACGCCAACGGCCGGACGAGGCACGCTGACAGCAAAACTGACAGCTGGCATGACACGTATAAGGGTACAAACGACACATGGATATGACAATTTAGACCGTAAAAACATTACACACAATTTTATGTATTAAAAAAAATTAAATCTTTTAAAATACAATCGCAAATTATATCCTATATTACTAATTTGGCAGTAACTTTGCAGGCATAAAACCGAGAACAAAAATACAACTCTTAAAATAGTAAGATAATTATGAAGATTGAAAAAGTTCATGCAAGAGAAATCCTCGACTCAAGAGGCAATCCTACAGTAGAAGTTGAAGTAACCCTCGAAAACGGCGTAATGGGCCGTGCAGCTGTTCCGTCAGGAGCATCTACAGGTGAGAACGAAGCACTTGAGCTTCGCGATGGTGACAAGAACCGCTACCTGGGCAAAGGTGTTCTGAAGGCAGTTAATAACGTAAACACAATAATAGCACCTGCATTGAAAGGCGACTGCGTTTTCGATCAGCGTGCCATCGACTATAAGATGCTGGCTCTCGACGGAACTCCTACAAAGAGCAAACTCGGCGCTAACGCTATCCTCGGTGTATCTTTGGCTACAGCACAGGCTGCTGCTAAAGCTCTGAACATGCCGCTTTACCGTTACATCGGTGGCTGCAACTCTTACACAATGCCTGTTCCTATGATGAACATCA
>OGYL01000776.1_pt1 | contig 25480 bp, 16 predicted proteins | sample 1576541 | NCBI WGS metagenome assembly OGYL01 (sample SAMEA3541551, study PRJEB24748) | human gut metagenome | biome: human gut; feature: human-associated habitat; material: faeces | place: China | collected 2012 | reverse complement strand
GAGCACATGCTTGACGTGCATGGGGTCACAGGTTCGAGTCCTGTACCGCGCACCACAAAAATCCCTGTAACCACAACGGTTACAGGGATTTTCTTATTTCCTCCAAAACACGTTTGTAAGTAACGTGTAAGCAACGTCACCCGTTCTCAACAACGTGCATTGCCTGCCGCAGCGCTTCCTTTACGTTGGGATCGTCGGTGTCCTGCATCATGCGCTCGATCAGATCCTTTGCCTTGCCCTCATCACGGCTGTACCGGCCCATAGAATCCCTCTTGCGCCGATACGAGCTGCCTCTGTTGTAGGCGGTGCGCCCGGAAGACCAGTCGCGGGAATAGCCGTCATCGCGGGAGTACCCATCATCGCGGCTGTAGTCACCGCTTTCAAACATGGCGATTTTGTCAATGTTCTTGATGGACGATGCCAGCTTGTGGATGGCGTCCAGTTCCGCAGCGCTCAGCTCCCGCTGGCCGGAAAACTCAGACAGCTCCTCACACAGCATCTCTCGGATGCCGAAAAGCTCCTTCATGTTCATGTTGCCCCTCCTTTCAGCAGACGCGCTCCACGATCATGTTGCTATTGGCAAAGCTGATCGCCTGAGCGCTGGTGTTCTCCATCGCTACCGTTACGCAGCAGCCCTTCGGCACGTCCACGTTGGCAGCGACATAGATGTTGAAATAGTTCTCCACGGCGGCGGGCGTTACTGTCGCCACGGCGCTGGTCAGCGGCTCACCGTTAATAGCCAGCGCGGCGGAGATCGCGCCCACCGTGCCGCCTGTGGGGATGGCAATGTTTCCGCCGAAGGACACGCGGAACCGTGCCTTACACTGGTTTGTCAGGCCGCGCAGGAACACCTGCCCGCTGCCCTCGCGGTGTACGATGCAGGACTTGCCCGCAACGGCAGTTTCCGTCAAAGGCACATTCTGTCCGGCAGGTACGGTAACAATGTTGGTATTTACGTATTCAGCCAAAATACTCACTCCTTTCAAAATGCAGACGGCGGAGCGATTGCCCCGCCGCCTTTCAATATCAGCCCGGAGCTGAACAATTTCCGTTTTGGAAATAGATTCCTATGCAGTTGTCAGCAGCCGGAGCAGCCGGAGCAGCCGGTGTAGCTGCCAGCCCACGGGTTGCAGGATGCATACGCCGGGATGGGCGTAGGCCGCAGCTGGGAGATCAGGTAGTTGTTTTGCGCAGCCTGAGACGCGGCCAGACGCAGCTCCTGATTTGCGCTCTCCAGATCGCGCATCTTGGAGTTGGTCAGGAAGTCCAGGATGGCGCGGCTGTTGGCGTTCTGGTTCTCCACGATGTCGCGGGTGGCGTTCTGCACGGTGTTCCGCGTGTCACACGCCTGCGTCGCCATGTCGTAGCGCACCTGCGCAATGGCGGCTCTGTTCTCGCAGCAGCAGTTTGCCGCCTGCATCTGCATAGCGCTGAGCTGCTGCATCAGTGCGGCCTGCTGGTTGGCGCGGGACAGCTCGGCATTGCCGAAGCCGGTCAACAGCGTGTTGTTCACGGCATAAAAGCCGTCGCACAGCCCGCCGTTGATGAGATCCATTTTGCGCTCGATGTTGGAGAAGTCGGAGGCCAGCACATAGCCGTCCACCACACCCCCGGAATTGCCGCTGTTGCCCCAGCCATTTCCGCCCCAGCCGCAGAACGCGAACAGGAACAGGATGATGAGGAACCACGCGCCGTCACCGCCAAAGCCAAAGCCGTTACCGCTGCCATTGGCAGGGGCCACAGGCATGGTCATGGTGGGCATACCCTCGGAAATAGACATAGTATCACTCCTTTTTATTGATGTAATTTATCTGAATCGCGGCCACGATCAAGAAACAAGTTACGTTTCGTCTTACGTTTCGTCTTATGTTTTGCTTATTCCATCAGACTTTGAAATTGCTTCGCCATCTGCTGGAGCTGGTTCAACTGCTGCTGCGTGAGCTTGCCGCTTTGCAATAGCTTTTCCACCTCTGCTTTTGGGTCGCCTTGGAAATTCGCCTTGAACTGTTTGAACTGCTGCACCATCTGCATAAAGCCGTTGCCGCCGCCCATTGCACCGAAAAACGGATTATTCATCGCTCTTTTCCTCCTTGCGCTTCTTGCCCTTCATTTCGCTCACAAGCGCCGCCAGCGCGTCGAACTCCTTACGGGTCACATATTCCGCAGCGGGCGCTTTCTGCGTATCAGGAGCGCTTGCAAGCCGCTCCACGAGGTCATACACCTTGAGCGTCGGCTTGCCGCTTGCATCGGCCTGTTTCAGATACACCGTGGGAGCCGTCGAATCCCACAGCGCCACCGCCGCATTGGGCGCGACCATCCAGCTTCTTGCCTCCTGTTCGCCGGATACCCACTGCACGCCGCTCTGCGGCAAAGGATTTTGCGGCATCGGCGGGATGGCCTGCATCTGCTGCTGCCTCAGCTGGGCGAGGTTGTCCTGCATCGGCGGCATATAGGGGTTTCCGTAGTATGGATAGTTCATGCTTCATCCGTCCTTTCCCAGTAATACAAGGGTGTTTCGGCTCCGGAATCCCATGTGTCGTGCCAGTCTCCGTCTATCACGCACACCACATGGGACACCAGCGCCAGCAGATATGTACCACGCGGGTGATCTATTGCAAAATCACTCACGGAATAGCTGTCCGAACAATCATCCGGGATAATATGCCGTGTAAAGCCCAGCTTCTTGAGATACGCGCCCCACACGGTGTTGGCACTGGGCATATCCGCAAGTGCCAGCCCCTGCATACAAAGCTGCACATACGTCTCATGCCAGCCCTGCCCCGTGGCGCGGCAGATCGCGCGAACAGGACAGTCTCCCACGTTCTTGCCGGAGGGATTCGGGTTATACCATACGAACATCACGACCACCTCTCTTTACCGCCAGCATACGGCAGATATTGCCGGAGAAAGCGTCAAGAAAAGGGCGAAAAAGTGCGTGAATATAAGAAAAAAGACACACCTACACGGTGTGTCTTTTTTCTGCTCTCAGGCCGTCGGCCATTTTTTTGTATGCGGTACGGCGGCGGCGCTTTACGCCGTCAACCGATACGTTCATACGGAACGCTTGCTCCACGCAGCTTCGTCCCCGCACGTCGCATTCCGCGATACACTGTGCCTCCTCCTGCGGCAAGTCAAAAGATTGGATCCACGCGATAGCTCTCTTGGGTGCCATGCTATGCAGCATAGCCCGTATTTCACGGTGCTCCTGGTTCATCCTGCTTTACGCAGGCTTGCGGATCGCCTTGCGGCGGGATGGTGCCATAGGATGGTTGCCCTATCGCCCGTTGCTCCTTTCCTTGATTTACGGTGCTCGCCACCGGTTTTTCAATTCCTTCACGGACTCGACGCCCTGCTCATTTTTCATGATGGCCTCCACGCCCTGTCGCACGTCTGACTCCTCATAGCCGTGCTCCAGCATCTCTTTATAGATCAGCCGCGCCGTCTCGGTGTCTTTGTCCTTCTGCGCCCGGTACAGCAGCTCGCACCACCGTTTTCGGTTCCCGGCGCTCCTGTCCATGCGATAGATCGCTTTTTCCATCTCAAACATTACCCGCACATTCCCTGTGTCGTTTGCGATGCTGCGAGCGATAGACCACATGTCGCGCCCCATGTTCCCAACGCTGATTCCAAAAACCTTGCTGCACATGAGCATGACCTGTTTCAGGTTGTAGGCCGTGGTGGTTTTTGAATCCCCGCCCAAGCCCTTGATGAAGGTTTTGGACGTTCTGATAATATCGTCTGCCGCCGCTGCATCCATACGGTCAACGGTGTAGCCCTGCAAGATAGACAAAATGTCCTTCAGGTACGGAATACGGCCTACCGGATTTATGTTGCTGATAAGGTTTCCCCCCAGCACAACATTTTTCGCGGCTTCGCCCGCATTTTTTTCATCACCGGAATAGCCGGTAAATGCTTCCAGAATACGTTCCGCCCAGTTCTTATCCTTGTCATCGTCCCGCAGGCCGTCCACAATGGACTGCGCCAGTGCGTTCACCACGTCCGTCACCAGCAATGCGCCTACAGACCGCTTCAGTTGCTTCAGCGCCTTGCCGCGCTTATGCGGATTCGTTTCATACACCCATGCGTCGTAGGCCCGCATCAGGACGTTCAGGCTTTTCAGCGGCTCACCCATGAAAGACGTGGCCTGCCGCGTCAATGCGTCGCTGTCCCGCATGATCTGCGTGCGCTGCATAACGCCGTCCACCACCTGCGTCTGGTCGATCACATCCGTGAACAGCTCCGCCACCTGCCGGTAATACGCATCGCTGCCTACTTCCGTGTTTGTGTTTGCTGCCACCTGCCATTCGCAGGCGTTCCAAATTTTGCCCCACGTCACCGCGTCGGCCTTTCCGGCCAGTGCCATGCTCTTGTCGTTCAGCCATTCCCGCACGTTTCCGTCTGAACCGTATACCTCACGCGAAATGGTGTACCGGCTGCCCTGGTCAAAGCCGGACGTGTCCTTGATGCCCGCAATAGCCGCCCACTTTCTGGCCTTGTCCCATCCGTTCCCAGCCGTCGCGCCTTTCGTAAGGCCCTTTGTCATGTTCTCCGGCTCCAGCACCACAGCCGCACGACAGTATGCCGTAGGCTGCTGGATGATCACACGCAGGTTCGCGCCAACCGCTGCGCCTTTCGTATTGCCCACGATGCGTTCCACGGTCCTTGTGGTAGAGCTGGCGCTTTTTACCATGCCGTTCTGCACATCCCGCATCAGGTTCCGCCAATAGCTCTGGGCCGCGTCGCCGTACACGCCGGACAGGACCTGCCGCACATTCTTCCCGGTCAGGTTGCCCATGCTGTCCCTGTACCGGTAGTTGTACAGACGGTTGATGTCCTCCATTGGAGCCAACAGTGTGGCATACTTGATCATATCGCTGGCGTTCTGCGCAAACACGTCATACGCGCCGCCGATGTCCAGCGCATTGCTGGCATTGGGGGTCAGGGCCTTTGCGCTGCCCATGTTCTTGATCGACCGTGCGTTGTCCGCGTCCTTCTCCACGCTGGAGGCCACCGCATCCTTTGCAGCCTTGATGGGCCAGTAATTCTCCTCCTTGAACTTACGGTAGCCGTAGACCTGCATACTGGCCTCGTTGCCCCACTCCGCCAGTTTTGTGCTTGCCAGTTTTTGCAGACCGTTTGCCACTTTGATCTGCTCAGGCGTCAGCACGGAGGTGATGGCCTTGATGTCCTCCTCCGTCAGCAGAATGTTGTCGTTCCCGCGCGGGATCGCCTTCAGCTTACCGTTCCGCTGGATCTCCGGCTGCACAATGCCGCCCACCGTCAGATGGTGCATAGCCTGTTCACCGCGCCGCGCCAGATTGTACAGGTTCATGATCTGGTCGGTGGTCAGCGTCAGCTCCACACCACGGCTGGTGGGGAAGGTGTGCCGTTCACCCCGGTTTTTATACACGTCCGCATCCAGAAACTTTTTCGCCGCGTTCCGCAACTCCATCAGCATCACGTGCTCTCGGTCCTGCGCGTTCCGCAGCGTTCGGTATACCTGCATGCCGCCGTCGCCGTAGGCAGAGAAGAACGTATACGGATCTGCCATGTCCAGCGAAATTTTCCGGTTTCGCCGCTTCCGGCTTATGCTGCCCATCATAAGGCTTTCCGCCCACTCGCTGGTCCGTGCGTACTTCTGATTGGCCAGCGTCCGGTCGTAGCTGGTCAGCGTGGTCTCGATCGCACGCACCGTGTTCCACACGGCCTCCAGCTCCGTCACATTCATGTCAGCGATACGCTTGTCTCCCAAAGCCGCCAGACGGTCCAGCAGCCCGCCGCTGTCCAGCAGGTCGGGATCTACTACGATATTCCCCTCCCGCTCAATGATGTCCTCGTATGCCTTTTTCAGCTTTTCCGCCGCCAATGTCCGCTGGGTGGGGTCGCCGTCCGCGTTTTTCCTTGGCCGTCCGTTCTCGTCGTAGCTGTACGCGCTCTCCAGGTTGATATTCCGCAGCAGGGCCGCCACCACTACGCGCAGTTCCTCCGGGACGTGCTTCTTGTCCGTGGGGCGCAGAAGTTTTTCTGAAATAGCCCCGGTATGTCTGGCAATCTTTGCCCGCATCTCCGTGGCATACCGCTTCTCCCGTCCCTTTTGGGTCTTTTCATTGTATTCCCGCCGCATACGCTTTACCATGTCCCGGCGCTTTTCCCGCTCCTTCGTCAGCATTTCGCGTACCCGGCCCACGGCCTCCTGCTTTTCCAGTGCCCGCCTGTCCGCATACGTTTTTTTCTGCCGCACCTGATCGGAAATCATTCCGTCAATGATGTCGTTGGCAATCTCCTGAATGGCTGCATCACGGTAGCTGTCGAAGGGGTTTTCATAGATGGTGTCCATGCTGTCCAGCACGTCACCTATTTGCAGCAGCATGTCCGCCTCGGTATACACGTCGCCGGGGAAATAGCCCTCGCCAAACATCTCCGCCAACTCGCCGTACACGGTGTCCACGGGCGTGCCGTTGGACTTGTTCAGTTTCAGAGTTCCCATGTGGCTCTTTCGGAAATCTCCGTAGTTTGCCATGTCCCCGTTGAACAGAATCTTCTGCCGCTTCAAATAATCCCGTATTTCCAGCAGCTCCGCGCCGTGCTCCGTCAGCTCCGTCGTGTTGTCCACGATGGCCTCGGCCACGGCCTTGGCGTGTGGCATCAAATCTTCCATCGTCACGTCCCGCTTCATCACAGCCTTGGCAAGCGCGTCCATCTCGCTCTGCACGTCCGCGTATTTCACGTCGCTGCCGTACTCGCGGATGAGATTCAGCCCCAGTTTCTTCACGTCCCGCGCCACAACAGACGGCTCTTTGCTGATGCGCATTTCGCCCTTCAGCTCCTGCACCCGCTGCTTCAGCGCCTCGTTCTGCTTGGCCAGTGCGTTTCGCTCCTTCTTGAGTTCCCGAGCCTCACGCTCCACCTCCGCTGTGGCTTTCAAAGAAAGCCGAATATCCGGGTCGCTGGTTGGGTTGAGGTTGTCCACGTTTTTAAACTGGCTACTATCAAAAGCCACATAAACCGTTGCGTCGTCGTATTTCCCCTCGACAATATATCCGTCATACCCCAGCACTTCACGCGCGGCTTTTAAGACCGCTCCGGGATCGCCCATCCCATTGGCCAGTTCCGCAAGGATTTCGCTGTCGCTTTCACTGGTTTCCATAGTCAGGCGCAACGTATCATTTACGGCGCGATTGTACCATGTACGAGATGGATACCCCATACCGCCGCGCGAATCATAGTTAAGAACTAAATCGTCGCCGGTAGGGTCGATTGCCATAATAAGGCGCTTTACTTCTGCATTTGATAGCGTGACCTCGCTGTCACTAAGCGGGTTCTTAATGTCAAGATATCCCTCCAGCAGTTGCCCACCATCCTTTTCGTATCCCTGCGCCATCGTCTTGAGATCAGTGAAATAAAATCCCTGCCCTTCGGAACTGCCGTTTTTGCTCATAAAGTCCGCTGAAAACTTTGTGAACTGCGCAGAACTGCCGTGGTATACAGTTTTTAACCGCCCCTCCGCATCCCGCACCTTGCTATCCTTGAAATATTCCTGCTGCTGTTCGGAGAGTTTCCGCCCGGTGCTGTCCGTGGCTTTCAATGAAAACTGCGGCTTGACATTCACGCCATCGGCGGGTATACTGTCATTGGCGGTAGATGTGTCCGAGTTTCCGGACTGCTCCGCCATTTTTATTGGGTCAATGTCGTACAGGAACTTTTCGCCCGTTGCAGAAGTAGCGATGTGCAGGGTCGCTTCCCATACAGAATTTTCTTTATCCTGTATGTATGTTTTCCATTCAGCCCATTCGTTCCTGCCGTTGTCGTCCAGCCACCCGTGCGGATAATTCGCCGGGCGGCTTTTTTTGTACCGCGCCGCAGAAACTAATTCATCGGCTAAAACAACCGCCTCCTGCTTTATTCTCGACCCACGATTTTTTGTTGCAAGGTCTTTATTAACTGGAACAGATTTCCCGTTTTTGTTTACAAAACGTGCGTTTGGAGCTGCTATCTGCACATCTACCGTGTTTCCGTTTCCGTCGTATGCAGTAAAGTGTTGTCCGCCCAACTCCTTTACGCGCTCTTTTACCATTTGTTCGCGTTCTTTGGCGGTCAGATTTTCAAGTAGCGCAGAATCAAGATATACGCCAATACCATAGTTTCTACCACTATCTCCAATAATGGTTTTCAAACTATACCGCACGCCGTCGCCCTCACCGGCGGCGGTTTTTACGCGCCCGCTTTCCTTGATAGGAACGCCTGCTTTTTTCAGCTCCGCCAAAAGTCCGGGTGTGACAACGTTATCAGGCACGGCGATCCCAGTGTTGCCCAACAGCTCCTTGTACATTCCGGCGACCTCTGCGTTTGACAGGATGCGCACAGGCTTGATCCAGCGGGAAAGAAACACTTGGCGCTCCATACCGGTCACCTTTCGTACCTGACCTGCCACCGTACCTGTGTGCCATGAATGCCAGCCGACGCTGTCTTTCGCGCCGTCTGCGTGGTACCCGGAAGTCATTTCGCTTGCCGGAACCTCACACTCGACGGTTACCAGATTATCCCGCGTGTACGCGCCGCTGAACTGGTCGTTTAGAACAAGGTTAGATGAATGCATATACGGATTATACGCTGCCATAAGACTGCCTTGCCCCTTACCCTTGTCCAGCTTGAACTTGCCGTCCTTTACCAAATCAGGACGCTCAACAGCCATCTCCCACTTGCCAAGCTCACTGGCATCCTCGTAACGGCCGTCTACACGCGCCGCCATCGGAGGATACAGTTTGCCGTCTACAAGCTGCATGGTCTTGTACGTTGTGATGGTTTTCTGCTTATCCAAAAAGTCCAGCGTGTCCTTGTCCGTTACACGGAGGGAGTAAACTGCATCGTCATACTGCACCGTGTCGCCAGTGCGCACGGAAGAACTGATTACCGCCTGCCGCTTCGCCGCGTCAAAAGCCGCCTGCCACTGCTTTGCAATGTCTTCCAGCTCGGCAAAGTCCTTGCCGTATGCCTCCTGCGCCGCCATGTCGCGGTATTTGCCGGTGAACGCGGTTTTGACCTTGTTGAGAAACTCCTTCAGGCTGTCCAGCAGCTTCTGTGCCGCCGTCCGGTTTTCCTTGGAGAACTTGGCAAACAGGCCTGCGTCGTCCAGCATATCACCGGCGAAGTCCGCCGCAAGCTCGTCCATCACCTCGTCACGCGTCAGCGTCACGCCCTCCTGCTCCGCCGTCTCCATGTACCGCTCCACGATCTCCGCCTCTGTGTCCGCGCCGTTTTCGCGCATCTTGTACTCCACCGCCGACTGCCGGAACTTCCGGTATTCAGCGGGGGACAAGTCCTGCATCCGGTGGGTGATCTCGTGGGCGGTCACGTTCAAAAGCGGCTTACCGCTGTCAGCGGCGATTTGGATGAGATTCTGCTCTTTGATGTACTGGCCGTTGGCTCTGCCGCCCAGCACCTGATCCACGATCTCGATCCGGACGCCCAGCTTCTTGCCCCATGTGTTCAGCGTGGCGGCGGTGTCCTTCTTTGCTGCGATCAGATACCGACTGTACTCGTTGTCCGCCAGACCGGCACCCGCCGTGGTTGTCACAGATGCCACCTCCGCGTTCTCCCGTGCCACTTGCGCTCGTGCGTCCTCCAGCCCAGCATTGTACGCCGCGTACCGCTGCTCCGGCGTCAGCATCGCCGCGTACTTGCCCTTGGCCTTGTCTGCTTCGATGCCGTTCAGTCCCGCGTTGTACACGCTGGAAAATCCTGCATACAGGGAGGGTGCATCCTCTGCCGTACGGCTCATTTCCTGATACGCCTTTTGCCCGTTTTCCAAAAAGCCGCCTACGCGCTTCTCTGCGCGTTTCTGCACAGCAGGGGAGGGAGGTGTAGCCCTCTGCGTTTCCTGCGTCACCTCGCGGCTTGCAAGCCCCGCGATGGCACGTTTTACCTGACTGATCGGCTTGTCCGTGTCCAGCTTCACGCCGGTGCGCTGCTCCAGCACCTCCACAGCCACCGGGTCACGGGCGATAGCCGCCGCCTGGTTGCCGGTGATGGTCTCGCCCCGCGTCACAGCCTCCACCGCCTCCGCAGACTTTGCGTTCATCTCCGGCGCGGTGTTCTGCTGCACATCTCGGTTGTACTGCGCTTTTGCTGCGCCATACGCTACACGGTTGGCAAGGGTATTCACGCCCATTGTGCCGCCGGACAGCAATCCGCCGACGATAGCGCCTCCAGCAAACTCTTCGGCAGCGGTTCCTGGATCAAAAATCGCGTTTTCGTTTACGCCAAAATACGGATTATCGGCATCATATACCGCATTTTGCAGTGTTCGGTCGATGATGCCCTGCAAAACCTCCTCCTTGCCTTCGTCCAGCATGGTGTTCACCAGCGTCCGCCACGCCGCCTGGTTCGCCACCTTTCCGGGCAGGTTTTGGATACCGCCGCTGATCTCGATCTCCGACCCCAGCAGCGCATTCCCGATGGCGTACAGCGCGGCCCGCTTGTCGTCCACGCCCTCCTCCTTTGCGTCGTTGTAGCTGTGAGAAAAGATCTGCGCCGCGCTGGAGAGATAGTTGGGGTCCTTGGCCCGTGCCGCTGCCACATTCTTCAGCGTCTGCCCCAGCGCGGGGGAACTCTTGGCCGCCGTCTGCGCTGCCAATGTGCCCGCCTTTGCCGCCGCGCTGGTGCCGCCGGAGGCGAAGGCGATGGCCAGCGAGGGCAGCGCCTCCACCGCAGACGCCAACAGATTCTCCCCCTTCTCCGCATACTGGCCGCCCTTGGCGGTGTTTTCCGCGTACTTCTGCTGCAGCCCCTCCTGTTCGAGAGCGATATTCTCGTCCCAAGCGTTGAAAAAACCGCGCTCGTTCATCGGTGCGATATTTCCAAACAGCGCGTTCCAGCCCTTGGCCACCGTGCGCTCTCCAAAGGCCAGCGGCGTGGTCACATCTCGTGCGATAGCCGAAAGACCCATGCCTCCCGCTTTCAGCAGGCCCTTTCCGTAGTTGTACCCCTCGTTGGCCTGTTTGTCCGCACCATAATTTCCCGCGCCAAGGGCGGAAATATTGTAGTCGTTTTGCTTTTTGGAGCTGAAATATTCCTTGTTTGCCTGCATTGCAGCCTTGTCCGTATGCCATGCAACGCCGTCAGAGGAGCCTTTGCTCGTATCAACACCGATATATGTGGCCTTTGGGCCGCGCTTTTCCTGAGCTGCAGAGGGGCCAAGCGTTCCGGTATATGTTACTTTTCGCTTTTTCCCGTTTCGTTCGGTATTCCCAACGTAAGTTACCTTCATACGGCCTCCTAATCAGAAACGTTAAAGCCCATTTTCTTAATATCCTGTTTTTGTTTCGGGCTAAGATCATCCCACACAGATTCTACCAACTGCGCCGCCCCCTCGGCATCCCCGGCATACAGCCGCCCACTTATTGTTCTCTGTATGTCGCTGAAAGAAGCAACGCCGCTGCCTGTCGCCTTTACCTTGTTGCCGGAATTTTCGATGCGCGGCCCGGTCCCTGCGGTAAAATCAAATTGATAATCCGCAGAATTGGCCTTCGTCTGCGCTGACGACCTTGCCGCTGCCTGCGCTGCTGCCTTCTGCGCGTTATAATCAGCCAAGCTGTCCCTGTACCGGTCATATTCGTCGTTGGCCAGATTGCGGTACAGGTTGGCGTTGTCCAGCAAATCGCTTCGATCCTGCGAGTACATCTGCCGTGCTACCTCCTCCAGCTGTGCCATGTACTGGTTGTACTGCTGCTGCGCCGCCGTGGCGGCATAGCTGGAGGCAAGGCCGCCGGTGCGGCTGGCCACCTGACCAAGAACGTCCTGCATGCTCATACGCCCGTTATTTCCGTACCGGTCAGCCAACGCCTGATACTGACTGCCCTTTGTCCAGTCATCGTAGTTCATGCTGATCAGCTGTTTGGCCAACTCATTCAGCGTGTCCATGTACTCGCTGTTGTAGGTGGGCAGCTCGTCAATGCTGGTGGGGAGGGTTACCTGCTGATTTGACCCGTAAGCTCCGCCGCTGGATGCACTGCCTCTGCCGGTATCCGTCGGCAAGAAGGCAATGCCTGCGCCGCCACGGATTGCCCCGGCAAGGGCAGCATCCGGGGAAAGCCCGCTCGGGGTGCGCGGAATAGCGCCGGCAATCGCACCAGTAACCGCTGCGGTCGGTCCCGTGGTTAAATAATTCCGAGGTGCCGCCCCGGAAACGGCCCCTGCAATGCTGGGCGTGGGCGTTGTCGTGCTACGGGAGCCGTTGATGTTGCCAATGTTGTAGGGGCCGACCCCCCAAGATTTCTCAATGGCATTTGCCAAAGACGGCAGTGTGGTCTTTTTTTTCCCAATATCGTCGTATTTTTTTCTGATATCCATTATGTGCCCTCCGTATTGTTGTTTTCCAGTGCCGTCACGCGCTGCTCCAGAGCCGTCACGCGGCCAGCCAGCGCAGTTTGGTCATTGCTCATTGTCGTAACGCTTTGCAGCAGTGCAGATATGCTGGCACTGTGGCTGTTCACTGTGCTCTGCAATGCGGACACTGTGTTTTGAAGCGCAGTCAGCAAAATGTAAATCTCGGCACTGGAAACGCCTGCCGCACTGACTGTTTTGCCAACATTACTGATGGCCCAATCTGTCCGCTGACACATATACCTGATATAGTCCTCGATGATTTGGAACGCAGTCTCAGGGTCTGCTTTTGGTATAGCGTTTATGCTCTCCGGAAATACGATCACGTCACATCACTCCCCAAAATAAATTCTCTGGATATACCGAGAACCGCGCACGGGCCTTTTCCCTCCAACCGAAGCTCAAATTTATCGCAACGGTTTGCAGCAAACCGCATCCGCGTCACATTGACCTCGCGTCCGATCAGTCTTCCGCACTCCTTCCACGGCTTTCCATCGCAGCGCATTTTGACGATCACATAGCTTCCCACCGGCAATTCCACCCGCATCAGCATCCGCGAATACGCTTTTTTCCCGTTCAGCGTTTCATACATCGGCGCAAATTGCACCATCCACATCTGCGTCTGCGGCGTTTCCTCTCCATCCAGCAGATAAATGTTTCCGCTGCCGTCCAGCATATAAAGCTGCCGACCAAGCCGCGCAAAATCTACCGCCTTTGTCTCGTCCTCCTGCACCCAAATGCCTGTTTTGGTCTCGTACACCATCAGGCGGCTTGTGTCACCGTCTTTTACGCTCAGGTAATATCTGTCTCCGTCGTTTCCTGCCACCGCGTCCGAAAAAACTTTCTCGCCGAAATTCTCGCTGATCAGCGTGGGCGTACCGCCGGAATAGGCGTACACCCCGTGAGGCCCTTTGTAAAACAGCGTGTCGTTAATGACCTGCTGGCTCTTGTGACACCCATCTTGCAGACCCTCCAGCTCGTAAGTGTACATGGAATATTCTGCCGGATACCCCAGACATTCTCCATACCGAAGACTTTCACACCGGAAGTCTGGTCATTAGAACCCCAGAACATACCCTTGGCGTTCATCGTACCAGGGGCAATAGCATTGCTATTGGAACTCTTGCACCGTCCGTAGCCAAATGCAGTCTGGCACTCAGTAGAACGAGCCATCATAACCAACAGATCCTGAAGCAGAAGTCTGTCAGCTAGCACCTCGGTATACCAGTCATTGCCGTTTGCCTTTGCATAGGCGATTTCGTTAGCCGCCGTGGTGTTTACGCTGTTAGCTGCACCGCTGATAGAACGCAGCTTACCGGAAACCAGAGAACCGAAATAGATGGGGGTATAGAAATGATCGATCTGGTTGTTATTACGGTCATAGTTGCACCAGCAATCCCAAGTATCGTCCTGAGGAGTATCGGAGCAGCGGAAATGATAAACACCATTCTCCTCCCACCGCTTCGTATAGATCTTCGGCCACTCCATCATGGCATTTCCACCGAAAGAAGTATCCGTAACCTTGGATGTGGTGCCGTCGACCTTCTTGGTATAGTCGTTAGGATTAAGATAATGGTCAACCTTTCCGGCGTAAGTCAGCATACAAGGACGAGGCATGAACTTTTCACCCGGATCAAATGCCCAACCACCATAGTTGAACTTACCGGTGCTGAAATTCATAGCCGCCGGAGTAAATGCAGCGTTATCCACATCAGAAGGATAAGTTACTCGTCCGGTAGGGCTGGAGGTTGCCTTGACCAGATCATAGCCGAACAGATAATCTCTCTTCTTCGGTGTTACGCTGGTTCTGTTTGCCTCACTGCGATTATAGGCGCCGGTACTGGTGTAAGGGAATGCGGAATAGTAATATACCACACCGACCGTCACATTAGTATCCGTATAAGTACCGTTCGCAGTGATGTTCTTGAACAGTTCGCCCTCCGTTTCACTGGTCGGATAACCAGTAGTGCTCCTGCGGATGACTGCACCGGCAACACCACTCGGCAACTTCGCCGTAATCTCAACCTTGACAGTGTCAGATGCCGAGACATACACTGACTTAGCGGAAAACGCCTTCATCGGCTCCGGTTCGTTTACTACAGCGCGATTAGACTTATTTCGGTTATACACGCCCTGCGTGGTATAAGGAAAAGCTGCATAGTAGTAGGTTCCGGTAGACGATAGCCCAACATCCATAAAAGTTGTGGATTCCTTAATATCAGCGACAAGATCGCCGTCAAATTCGTCCTTCGGATAATCAGTCGTTTTCCTTCGGATAATCGCACCTTTCACGGTGCAAAGTGTCTGTCCATTTATTACTGTGTCATTAGGGAGTGTAGCTGTGATAGAAACACGATACTGTCCCTGGGGCATACCGCCATGCGCAGTAAATGCCAGCATATTGGACGGCTCAATGCCGCCGAAGAAGTGTCGGTTTTTACCGAAAATCAGATCTTCTTCTGCCATTTTGATTGTTCTCCTTTCGCTTTAAGAATAAGTGACAACGGTACTGATAAGCTTGCCGTCGGAGTCAAAAGTTTTGACGGCTCTCGCCACCTCTGCCCCCGCTGCACTCTTCAACACATTTGTCATCGTCAGGAATCCATCAGAGAAAGTCTTCGTCAGGATTCTACCATCGCTCGCAGTCGAAGTGATAACAGTACCGTCATCCGAAAACTCTTTGGTTCCGTCTTCGAAGCCAACCAGCAAAATCCGTTTGACCTCTTCCTTGTCGATCTCAAGTTGCAGATTACCGGCGACATCGCCGCTGAGCTGATCTTTCATCTGGTTATACCAGGCAAGGAAATCGGCCTGTTCAGATGCGATCCACTGGTCAAGAACGGTCTGCTCCTGTTGGAGGTCCGCTTTCATTTTATTGAACCAAGCCGTGAAATCGCTTTCCTCCTGAGCAATCCAGTCATCGACTTCCTGAGATCGTGCATCAGTAAACCGATCAAGCTCATCCTGCCATTTGCCAAGCAGCTCGTCCAAACTGATTGTCTGAAGAATGCCAGTTACAAATGGAGTAGACTCTGTTCCGACCATAGGGGTAATGTCAGCTTGGTTAATGACCGCAGTGCCGTATTTTCTGTAAATATAACAGAGAGGGTACTGATGGACATTTCCCTCGTTCGTCAAAATCGGTCTCGACGGTGCACTGGACGGATTACCCTTGACAAATTTGATGGTGTTCTCACGAATCGATTCCATTCCGTTTACTTCCAGAACCACGGCATCAATACGATCAAGAAGCACCTCTGCTTCCGGGGCAGTCATCGGCAGGATACTGTCATTGACCGTCCATGTATGGTCAAACCAGGCTTTGCCGACACCGACATTCACGGTAAGACCGCCTGCCGCCTTCACAGCAAAAGCGGTTCCGATAGAAGCAAATACACCATCGATGATGAGTCCATCAAAGATAGCTGACATCTGTGCAGCATTGTATTTGCGGTCACCGTTAAGTGAATTAAAAAACCCGCTTGATACGCTCATTCAGTTTCTCCCTCCTTACTTTGAAATAGTTTTGAAGGTCGGATAAATTGACAATCCTTCCTCACTGTTTGAGATGACCAGTTCCGAAATGTAAGCTGACCCCTCATTGCCATATTCATTGGCGATTTGAACGATGTCTCCGATAAAAAAGTCCTCGCCGTATTTGAACAGTCGAGTAACTTCAACTTCTCCTTCGAATGCAGTGGTTACAATATGGTCTGCCAGATTCTTCAAACCTTTTGTCCGAAGCTGCGCCATGTATTCTGCATCGGAAAGAGTCCCGTCCTCAGTATCGGATGAGATATCACGAGCATCTGTAAAAAGCTCACGCCGATCAAGCCCGGAGGCTGAGCCAACGATAGCAGTTCGCCTTGCTGCCCCTTCACCTTCTCCTGCGACCAGAGTAACATTTCGAAAACTCGCTCTGGATGAATAATAGTTGCTGTTGATGATGTTCTCAAAGTTTGGAGAGAAAACAACATACGGATTTTCTGTCTGCTCATAAGAGCGATCAACACCGGCATACAGACTGAATGCAAACTTGTTTTCATCTGTCAGTACGATCTTGAACCCTATATTGTTTTCCTCACAAAGTCCTTTGACGACATCGTACAGACAGTCACCTGTGTATTGGTTGTCGATTTTCAGATTTGTAATTTTAGGGTCGGCAGAAGGCACGAACACAAAGTTGGAAATCTTTCGATCAGCAATAGACGGTGAAATGATGCATTCGTTTAGCATCGTCTGGATGCCATTTTGAAGATTTCCGTTAAAGATTCGCTGCCCCCAGATGATGCGGCGTTCAAGAATAGACTCCAACGATCTACCTGTGACGATAAGATGATTTCCTTCTTCTGTGTCGGCATTGATCTTGATGTCCTCGATAATCATACAGTGCTCCGAATCCTTCAACCAAAGATAGTAATCCTCTTTCAAATACTGCAAGAGTTGTGTATCCATAGCGAAGAATATCTCGAAATCTCCATACGAATTATACCGGTCAGTCCATATCATGGATTCGTAAGTATCTATGACGGCTATGGACTCAAAGTCGGTGTTTAAGACCAAAAGTTCCATAGTTATACCCCCTCATAGATTACTTTGTTTTCAATTCTGAACTGAAGATTCGTAACACCGCTGTCAGCAGTAAAGGCGAAAATGTTATCGCCTTTTGCTAAGGTAAACCAGTCGGTATTCTTATCCAAACAGTTCAGGATGTTGTACGAAACGCCTTCACGAATCAGAGTAATGCTCTTATCACCCTTTGAGGTGTTAATAACGATATCATCACTTGCGACGATACCCTTTCCAGTCAGTTTTTGGAGCTTCACAGTATCGATCTTCATGACTTCTCTGGTTTCCGTATTGTAAATATTGATGTTGCTTGCCGGTCCTATTGCATGAATATAGATCGTTACACCGATTTCGGCATCACCATAGTAAGTGATGACACCCTCCGTCTTGATCTGAATTTCGCCAAATACAAGCAAGGGTTCCGTCAGAGACTCGTTTGAGAACGGAAATTCAAACATCGGGTCAATACTGTAGAAATCCGTTACATTGTTTCCGTCCTCTCCGGCTGAATAGAAGAATGGGTCAGGGCAAATGATTGAGATTGAGGTCCCTTCCTGCGAGCTGAAAATGTTCGGTTCATTCGATTCCACATAACCGCTTGTTCGTACATATCGGTTATCAGTTTCGATAATGATTTCAACACTTTTCTTTGCCGGAAAGTATTTGTAGGATTTCTGCCGTACATCTTCGATCGTTTCTCCGTAGACTGTATCAACAAATACGATTTGGAAAACAATATTCCGCTGACTCAATCTGGCGGAGTTAAACATAGAGCCGTCATTAGTGACGACTTCTGTCGTGTTGACAGTTGCTTTGACCGGACCTAAGCCGGTTACAGACTTGATGAGGAAGCCCGAAACCTCAGGCTCCCTCAAGTCAAGTTTGATCCTATCACCTAAGTAATTGGTGATAGCAAATGAGTGAATCATGTTTCCACCAATCCTTTCAACGCCGAGAACTGATTCTTCGTCTGACGATAAATGTCAATCCTCGACAGTGCCTTAGGTGAATAGTTATTTTGTGTGAAATTGTAGTTGTTTCCGGAGGTAGGTGTAGTACCGCCATTTTGAACGATACCAGTACCCTCATGTTCCATGCCAGCGCTGATCTTCATTGCCTGATTCCGACTCAGAAGTGCCGACAGTCTACCAGCACCCTCTGTTACATCAGACAGATCAAGTAGCGGTCGAATCGTTGGCTGAGAATCAATCCCATTTTCAATGAAATCACTGATCTTGGAAACCGCATTGCGGAGTCCCTCTTTAGCCGACTTTGCAACAGATGCACCGGCGTCATAAGACTTATCAGTGTAGTCGATCAGAGAATTGACAAAGCCCATACCAAAGAACCCGCCGATTCGATAACCAACTTTGGACGGTGAGTTGATGTCAAGTTCAGCTTCCGCAGCCTGTGCAGCAGCTCTTGCCATTGCTCTCGCTCGTGCTTCTGCGTACCAGGTATACTCGTCAATACCCTTAGCAAAGCCCTCAACAAGATACTTACCGGCATTGTAGAAGTCGGTGTATTTATTTCGGATTGCCGTCAGGCAACTGTTGATGATCTGAACAAAGGCATCTTTTGCAAGCTGATTCTTTGTCCGAATACCAGCAATGAGATTTGTCATCGTAGTCTGTCCAACGGTGTTAAACTCGTAGAACTTATTTCGGATTGCTGTCAGACAACCGGACACGATTGTGACAAACGCAGATCGAGCCGATGCGTCGCCGGTACGAATACCGGAGATAAAGTTGGTCATCATCGTCTGTCCCATGATTGTGAACTGACTGTACTTGCTTGTAAAAGTAGCAACGATTCCGTTAATCATGGTAGTGAAGGTGCTTGTCAAATTACCTTGCTGTGCTTTAGCAGCATTGATGAATGTGGTAATCATTGTGTTTGCAGCAGTGCTCACACGGGAATTAGCATTCGTAAAGGCATTGATAAAGCCATCGATACCAGCATTACCCAAATTCGTAAGATTCTGAGCAAATGTAGACATTCCACTTGTATCAACACTCTTAATGCCGTTTGCCAAGTCCACAAGGTTTCTGAATTCGACAACCACACCACTCAACTTAGCCACATCCACTCCGCTAACGCTGTTGTAGTACGCAGCAAATGACTGACCGAAAGATACCAACTGCTCGCCGAAGCTTGCAATATCGTTATCGCCCGTAAACCAGGATACGATACCGCCGCTATTCGGCAAATTGTTTGAAAGCTCAACCAGAGCTTTAGCTGCATTTGCGGAGTTTGTGACGACAGATGCATCCAATCCTGTAACAGCCAAAGAATAGTTCTTCATCGCAGTACCAAACGGAACGAGCTGTTCGCCAAAGGTTTCAAGGTCATTATCTCCCGTAAACCAGGATACAACGCCGCCCGTATTCGGCACCGTATTTGCAAGTTCAAGCAAAGCCTGACCTGCGGTAACGCTATTTTGAATGACATCGGCTTTTAGTCCGGAAACGGCGTCAGAGAAATTCTTCATTGCTCTGCCGAACGGAACCAGCTGTTCTCCGAAATCGTCCATATCGTTCTCTCCGGCGAAGAAGCCGACAACACCGCCACTATTCGGAACAGTGCTTGCCATCTCTGCAAGTGCTTTACCAGCGGTAGCCGCTTCAGTGATAACACTGGCGTCAATTCCGGCGACTTCGTTTGCAAAGTTACGCATGGCACGACCAAATGGAATAAGCTGTTCACCGAATGCATTCATGTCATTCTCTCCGGCAAAGAAACCAACGACACCGCCAGTATTGGGAAGTGTATCAGCCATCTCTGCAAGAGTCTTACCTGCGATTGCAGCATTGGAAACTGCTTCTCCATCAATGCCGCTGATTTCATCAGAGAACTGTTTCATAGCTTTTCCAAACGGAACCATCTCTTCAGCAAAGCCGGAGAGCGAACTTCCGCCGGTGAACCACGAGGTCAGTCCATCCAAAATATTTGCGGCTGTCAGGATAAGAATTGTTTCTGCAAGAGCCTTAACGCCGTCCAGCATAGCCGGATCTATAGAAGCCGCACCGTCAAGGAACGGCTGAACATTGGTCATGAAACCGGAAAGATCGGAGCCGATTTGCGGGAATTGACTGGACACGCCACTCATAAAGCCGCCGACGATACCGCCAACAAATTTACCGATTGCCGTACCAATTCCCTGAAGCAGATTACCGCCTTCATTGATAAGCCAGTTCAAACCAGGAATTTGTGCCAGGGCACCGACCGCCGCAAGAACAAGAGCGAGTTCAGCGATGACAGCACCCATACCGAGAACACCCAGCATGGCACCAGGAACAAGAGCTGCTACTGCACTCAAGGCAGCCATGATTGCTGCAAGCAGACCAATACCGACAATTCCTTGAAGAAGAGTTTCTGTATCGATACCCTTAAGTGCATCAACAATGCCGGAGAAGAATGCCATCAATACATCAACAGCAGCCTGAATCAGACTGGGAAGATTCTTAGCTACACCCTCAAGTACGGCAATAAGAAACTGAAAAATGGAATCGACGATAGACGGGGTATATTCTACTAATGCTTCAAGAACACCTGCAATGAGCTTCAATGCCCCATCAGCGATAGCGGGAACGCACTCAACAAGTACATCCACCAGCATAAGAATAACCGCCTTGACTGCTTCTCCAATGGCTCCTGCACTATCAGCGATAACTTTGCAAAATTCGACAATTGCCTCGCCGATCTTTGCTACTATAGCGGGAATAAGCCCTGCTACGCCTGTGATAATAACAGTCAAAGAAGCGACGATGGCTGTAGCGCCAGCGGTTCCTGCCGCTGCAAGAGCCGTCAAGCCTACTGCCAAAGCAGATAGACCGGCACCCGCCAGAGCAAGCCCTGCACCAATACCGACAACTGCTACCCCGATTAGTGCCAGCGAGCCACTCAAAGCGAGAATGGAAGGAACCAGGGGAGTGAGTACAGCGCCTGCAACACCGAGGATAGCAAATGCACCTGCCAGGGTAACGAGACCTTTCACGATGGAACTCCAACTCATGGCGCCGAGAATAGTTAGTACCGGAGTAAGCACCAAGAGGGCACTTGCAGCAACAAGAAGCGCCGCAGAACCTGCAAGAGTGCCTGTCATGGCATTCAGACCGATTGCAAGAATGGCCATTGCGCCGCCAAGGGTAATAAGTCCTTTTGCTACCTGCTCCCAACTCAGATTTCCCATCTTCTCAAGAGCAGTCGAAAGGACGACGAGTGCCGCAGCAACGATCACCAAACCGGCGCCGATGCCAGCCATATTATTCGGCATGAATTTAACCGCTACAGTGATCGCAGCAAGTGCGCCAGCCATAGCAGTCAGACCACGAGCAATCTCATCCCACTGCATGGTTGAGAAGTCCTTAACCGCAGAGGCAAGGATTTTCATAGCGGCGGCAATGGCAATTAACGCCACACCAGTAGAAATGACATTTTGAGCATTTCCGGTAAGTTTTGTGAATGCAGTGATCTCGGCAAGAAGGACGGCAATGGAGGCAAGCCCCTTACCGATGTCTTCCCATTTCATTTCGCCGAAATCTTTGCAGGCAGATGCCAGTACCTTGATTGCTGCCGAAAGAATCACGATGCCTGTAGCCGTAGTAATGGATTTGCCGCTGAATTTTGCGGTTCTCAGGAACAGAGAAACCTCGGCAAGCAACACACCAACGCCGACAAGACCTTTCGCAAGCTGGTTCCAGTCCAATTTAGCAAGTTGCTCGCAAACAGAAGCAAGAATCTTGATTGCGGCTGCAAAGATCACCATTTGAGTAGCACCCTTGATAATAGCTTTACTGTTGGAACTCATAGCTTTGGCCGCGGCAACCATCATAGTGGTCAAACCCGCAACACCAATGAGGCCGGTGGTAAGCTGTTTTGCGTCCAGATCTGCGATCTTTTTAAGTGCACTCGCCAAAATAAGCACCGCCGTAGCAATACCGAGCATAGCCGTTACACTCTTCACCACACCAGTTACCTGACCACTGATCTTGTTAAACACTGCCATAGAAGCGAGAAGATCGGCAAACAACACAGTGATTGCTCCAAGAGCCACATTCAGCTTTTCGCTGTCTACAAGACTGAGTGCAATTAAGGATGCTGTGAGAATGGCAATAGCTGATGCAATTTTCAGCAATGTACCTACCTGCAACTGATTCTGGTAAGCTTCAAAGCATCCTCGAACACTGTCAAGAATTCCGATAAAGGATTCCTTGAAACTGCCGATATCTTCAATAGCTTTTCGGAATGTACCGACAAACTTCGTGATGCCGACAGCAATAGCACCGAACGAGATACCATTCAGCAGATCGATGATTCCGCTGAAATTGGCTTCACCAAGATTCTTTGCTAAGGAACTGCCGAGTTCGCCAAGGATTTTAACGATACCACTTCCGATTGTCTTAACAGCATTCCATACGGCAGAGAGAAGCTGAACAAACTGGCAATTAGCGAGAGTTTCGCCAATGACCTCAAAGGCGACGATAACGCCGGATTTCATCTCACCGGCTGCTTCTCCGACCTGCGCCATTCTCTCATGAATTCGCTCAAGCAGAGAATGAAACACTTCAAAATTGGCAGATTCGAATTTCTCTTTGATCTTATTCTTCAGCGTCGATAAAGCGGTCATAATTATCTGAATGACCGTAGCAATACCCTCACCGACTTTCTGGAATGCTCCGCTGGTTTTGATAAACTCATCAAATGCCACGATAGCATCACCAACACCGCCAGTGAAACCAAGAATTCCATCTCCGAGTGTTCCAAGCCCGCCGAACAACGGTTTGATTGCTGTAAATATAGCAGAAAAGGCTTGCTTAACGATATCCAAGATCGCAAACAAACCCTTGAAAGTGGACTTCAAATTTACCGAAGCAGTATCACTGAGTTTCAAATTCGCTGTGAATTTTCGCAGATTTTCAGTGATATCATAAAGCTGCTTGGCTGTGGTAGGAGGAAATATCTCACGGAATGCCTCATAGATCGGTTTGATAACACTCTGAACGCCTTCAAAAGCATTTTTAAGTGCTTCGATCAGTTTGGTTCTTCCGCCAAGATCTTTCCACCCTTGCAACATCTCATTGCGAGCATCTGCTTGGGCATCGATAAATCCACCGATAACCTGGCTGAGTCCAGTCCAAAGCTCTTTGGCTTCCTCAAAATCACCGAACAGAATTTCCCATGTGTTCGCCCATCCTGAACCTACAGCTTCCTTGAGAGTGTCCATCAACTGAGTGAATGTCTTAACATCCTGTGCAGCAGCGAATGCTTTAGCACCGATTTCAGTCGTTTCATCCGCATAATTACGAAGAGTGCCGACCAGAGCTTCCGTGGTCATCCACTGATCCTGCAAAGAATCATTGAACCCATGTGTAGCATCAATGACATTACCCTTGACCGTCTTATACATACCATCGGCAGTTTTAGTCAAGGTACCGCAGGCAACAGCCGATTCAAGAAGCTGTGTCTTAAATTCAACAGTTGCCATGTTAGCATTCTCGATAGATTTCCAGTCGATTAACTTGACATAACCGGCGGACAAAGCCTGCGCAAAGTTGTACATGGCACGGGATGCCTCATTTGCATTGGCTCCGGAAACGGCAGCAACATTCGACACACCCTGAATAGCCATTACTGCATCCTCAAGACCGACACCCGCGTTGGTAAATTTACCAATATTGGAGGTCATATCCTGGAAGGAGTAAATAGTCTTATCCGAGTATGTATTCAATTCCTGGAGGTACTTATTAACTTCTTCAAGAGAGGCACCGGTACTCATCATGATGGTCTGAATCGACCCCATCTTCAGCTCGTATTCCTCAAAACCCTGACTGATAGGTTCAATTGTCAAGGAGTGGAGCATCTGTTTGCCGGTATTTACAACTGAGTTGGTGATGTTTGCAAGGGCGGTTACAGCCATGATCTCCAATGCCGAGAATCGAGTCTTTACTGTTTCAACCGCAGAGACAAGCCCCGACATATCGACTTTCTTAGCAGCACTGTCAATGCTTTCAAGACCTTTTGTAGCGCCGTCCATATCCAAACTTTTCTTTAATTTTTCAATGGTGGACAAACTGGTTTGAACATTGCTCTCAAACTGCTTATTGTCAAACCGCATTTCTACGACTCTTTCGTCGATTGTTTTACTCATAGCTTCGTAACCTCCTTCCATGCTTCATTTGCAATTTTATCGAAAATAGGCTGGATAGCAGGATTGATGTAATCTCGACCCTGTACCCAGCCTCCGTTGCGAGTCCCGTGACCATATTGCAGAATGATCGCAATTGGAACCCCATTTTGAATATTTGAGTTGTAAAATGTGATCTTTGCAGATCCATTTCGGTTTACGATCTCGTAATACCATGAACTGGCGGTCAAACCGGAATCGACAGGCGTTGCAGACGCAAGAGCAGCGACCCCTTCTCGGCCATACTTGTCGAGGTCTCCGAGATGGACCACTTCTTTTGCCCTCTCCAAAAAGCGTGTAACCTTAGAGAAGTCTCCCTTGTGACTGAACCTTATCATTCACGGACCTCCTTATTTAAGAAGCTGATTAACCCGATTCTGTATTACGGAAGGATCGTAACCAGCCGCCTTCAGACGATTAGTCCTGTCCGCACCGTTACCCCACAGACCCTGAATTACTTCACGGGCGATCTGGTCAGTGCTTTTCTTCGCAGAAGATGCAGAGACTGCCGTCCCACTTTTGGTTGTTATATAGGTGTCAAAACCAGCAGCTTTCAGCTTTGCAGCCATAGCGTCAGCATTTGCTTTCTTACTGAATGCGCCGACCTGAATCTTGTAAAGATTATCGACCTTAACCATGTAAGTATCAAAACCGGCAGCTTTCACCTTCTGAAGCATTGCATCTGCATTCGTCTTATTGCTGAAGGCTCCTGTCTGCACTCGATAAAGTGCCTGATTATCGGCAGGCTTCTCAGTTCCGCCAGCAGAGCCCCCAAGCTTAGCCGTAACTTTGGACGCAAGATCTCCCATTCGAGCATACATCCAATCACCAGGGCAACTCTTGTTGGCAAACCAACGATGTACGGTCAGAACCATTTCATTGGAAGCCGGCTCGTAGTTCAGAGTCTTAGTCTTATCGCCGAACCAGAGCAGCTTGGTTTTTCCGTAACGCTTGCAAATGTCTGTGCAAAGCTCGATCAGTTTCGCATATACAGTATCGTTGAATGCATAAGGATGTGCGGCATCGCTGGCACACTCGATTGTGATCGCACGCTGGTCATTTGCATTAGAGGAAGAACACCAGGAACGGTTCTTTTCTTCCACATACATACCCACTCTACCATCCACGCCGATACCATACTGACAGGAAGCCTGTCGGGAAGTTGGAGCAAAAATATTACCCAGAGTCTCTACAGAGCACTGACCGACCACACAATGAGGTGTGATACGGTCGACGGCATGGGTTCTCTGCCCGGAATGATTAGGACTTAACTTTGTATATGATCAACGGCAAGCCCCAGCAGGGCAAAATGTTCACCGAGAAATTCGGGACTTACCAATGTAC
>OGYL01000774.1_pt1 | contig 25493 bp, 12 predicted proteins | sample 1576541 | NCBI WGS metagenome assembly OGYL01 (sample SAMEA3541551, study PRJEB24748) | human gut metagenome | biome: human gut; feature: human-associated habitat; material: faeces | place: China | collected 2012 | reverse complement strand
CGACAATCACTCACTATAGCGTACAGCTTAACATCTTCGACCTTGACGAGAACGGACAGCCTACAGATAAACTGCTCTACCGCAACACATACGTTCCGGCTACTGACGGACAGTGGAACTACTACACACTGCCTGCTCCGGTAGATGCTCCTAACGGCTACTATCTTGCAATAACTTACAGCGGCTATCTGCTCGTAGGTATCGACGGTAACGGCGATTCAGAGAAATATCCGTTCGTAGAGGGCGTAAACTGCTTCACACCTGACTACACTACAGGCCAATATTACTATCTTGAGGGACAGACGAACCCTGACTTCCATCACAACTTCCTTATCAGACCTGTTGCAGCACCATTCACAGTGCCCGAGGACTCGACAGAGTTTAAAGCACCTGCACAGAAGTTTGTATACAAGAAGAGCGGCAACCAGAAACAGATTGAGCTTGACTCAAAGGTTTATGAGAACAAGCCTTCGTTTGACGAAAGCCCGATGATGAAGACTCCTCAGAGCCGTATACGCTATAATGTCTACAGAATGAACTCGGCCGATATTGCCGACGAGAGCAAGTGGACACTGCTTTCAGAGAACCAGCAGGCACGCAGCTATGAGGACACAGAATGGAGCGGTCTGGCTCAGGGCGTATATGCTTATGCCGTCAAGGCAGCTTACACGGGCGGCACACTGGCAACGGCATCTGTATCCGACTCTATCGGCAACAAGATGAACACCAACGTTACCTTCCACCTTACGACAGACACTCCTGAGAACGAGGCTTACGGCGCAAATGTAAGAATGTCTGACGGAACTCATGTTTATGTAGGCACTGCCGACGATCAGGGCAACGTTGAGATACCGAACGTATGGAAGAGCATCTATAATGTTACTGTTACACTCGACGGATTCAAGACCTACACCGATACGATAAGCGTAAATAAGGAAGAGTCTTATGAGTTTGCCTATAACATCACAGAAAACAGAATCAAGCCTTACAACCTCATTATTGAGGACGGCGAGACTGCAACTGACCGCGTGTTTATGTGGAACTATCCTGACGTATTCTTCGATGATTTCGAGGGACATGAAGACTTCGCGATAAACTCACCGGGAACTCTCGGATGGCAGTATATCGACGGTGACGGATGCGAGACAGGAGGATTCAGCGGATATGAATGGCCGGGTATGTTTGAGCCTATGGCATATATCATATTCAATCAGAATACAACCACACCGTCAACCACCGACCTGTATTACCTTGCTCCATACAGCGGAGTTAAGTGTCAGACAGCATGGGCTTCTTACGGAATGGCTAATGACGACTGGATGATAACTCCGAAACTCCACTTCCAGAAGGACTTCAAGTTTACGTTCTATGCTTCAAGCTCTGACTATTCATATCTTGAAGATTTTGAGGTGGCATACTCTACAACCGACACCCAGCCCGAAAGCTTCATAAAGGTTCAGGAGGCAACTCAGGCTCCTTCATACTGGACAATGTACTCTTATGACATACCGAAGGAAGCCAAGTATGTAGCTATACACTGTGTGTCTGACCAGAAGCGCATATTCCGCATAGATGATGTACGCTACGGACTCGCTGAGGCTCTCAACGTTCCTACTTACATAAGCAGAAGCACAGGATATGAATCTCCGATAATGCGCTCACCTTCACTCGACGGATTATACGAAGTTTATCTCGACGGCAATAAGGTGGCTCAGCAGGATGCTACTACATACACATTCAGCAACCTCACCTCAGGCAAGCACACAGCCGGTGTAATTGCTTCTTACACTTCGGGCAAGACAGAGATGAGCACAATAGACTTCTCTGTTGACGCAAGCGGCATTGCAACTGTAGAAGACGGAGGTCTGAACATATCTGTTGACGGTAAGATAATAACCGTAAACGGTGCTTACGACAGACTGGAAGTATTCTCAACAAGCGGCATGGCTGTATCTATGACTGAAAACGCACAGGGCTGCTACAATATGGGCAATGTTCCTGCCGGCGTTTACATCATCAAGGTTTACGTAGGCAGCAAAGTAAGCACAATGAAGTTTACTGTAAAATAACGGCTTCGCTTACTTATATCAATTATCTATAAAAATACCGGTCATGGGTTAATTCCTCATGACCGGTATTTTTTATGTATTGGCTTTGCTTCAGATCCGGCATTAAAAACTGTACTTTCTTTTTTTAAAACATTTAAGCGCTATGCCGTACAAGCAGTTTATAAGAAAAATCGGGTAGTGCCCAAAAAGTGTTTGTTTATGCTGATTTGTAAAGTTATTCGTACATTATCAAAAGCCAAAACGGAGAAATTTATCTTACCTTCAGCAGATATAAATAAAAAGTGCCTGAAAATCGTAACATTTTTATATGATAATGCTTACATATTTAAAAATACAATATGGCATAACGCTGTTTTGTTAATCAAATATCACCCGTTTACTTTTAAACTGTTAATGGCCTGTTTACGACCCGTAACTCGGCCACTTTTGCATCAAAACTCGGCCACTTTTTGTGCGTAAACCATAGACTTATTTCTCTAAAACGGCAGAGTCGTGTGTGGCGATGTGGAATGACGGGGCAGGGGAGTGTTCTGGCAGTCATGACGCCAATGCCTATCACCTTAATTTAACTGGTCAGACGGCAAATGTGTTGTCAAGGCGGTTTGTTATGTGCCGCATGCTCTCTGTCTTGCCTGACATGCGTATCCGGACTTTAAAATCATAAAGGCTTGTTGCCATACATTCAGTGAAGAAATAACATGTTAAATATTATTTTGAAGTAAAGTATTGTATTGCATGGATGGCGTGCATGCAGATAATAAAAGAAATGTAAAAAACAAAATACTGAAACAAATGTCAATATTAAAAAATATTGGCCTGTATATAATATATAATAAGGTATAGGGAATTTTATGAAAAACGTCTATCTCTTAGTAAGAAAGGGTGACCTTGATAAAACCAAATGAAACAATTATATATATAGTTTTTTAATTAAATTAGTTTATCAAATGAAAAGAAAAATTTTCAGTTCCCTGCTCCTTGTGGCGTTCCTATGCGCTTCAATGGGCATGTTCGTTTCTTGTAAAGACTATGAGGATGACATCAATGCGAACAGAGATGACATCACTGCTTTACAGAATCAGTTGGCTGACTTGCAGACTACACTGTCAAACGAGTTGAGCAGTGTAAAGAGCGAGTTGAGTACTCAAATCTCTGACGCCAAGGCTCAGCTTCAGGCTGCCATCGATCAGAAGGCTGATCAGGCTACTGTAACTGCACTCGAGGCAAGAGTTGCTACTTTGGAAGGCGAGCTTGCTGCTAAAGAAGCTGCTTTGAACGCAAAGATTGACGCTGTTAACGAGGCTGTTACCGGTCTTGACGGAAGACTTGAGACAGTAGAGTCTACATTGGCAACAATCGTAGCCATGACAGGCGATTTCGAAGCTCTTCAGCAGACAGTTAACGACCTTAAATCAAGAGTTGAGGCTCTCGAGGGTCTTGACATTGCTGCTATAGCAAGAGAGGCTGTCGAGAAGGATCTTGAAACTCAGAAAGAGGCTCTTGAGGCTTTCAAACAGGAAATTGCTGATGCTGACTATCAGGGCCAGATCAACAAACTGCAGGAAGATATCGCTGCACTGCCTACAGCAGACCAGCTGAAAGAGCTTGCAGACAAGATTGAAGCTTACGACATCGACAACCTTGCACAGAGAATTTCAGATGCAGAGGAAGATATCGCAGCTTTGCAGTCTTCACTGTCTGACTATGCTACTGTTACAAGCGTAAACGAGCTTAAGCAGGCTCTGCAGAAGCAGATTGACGACCTGAACACTACAATCAACGGCGTTTCTGAGAATGTAAACACTCTTACAGTGTTCGTTGACAAGATGCTTACCAGCATTGCTCTCGTTCCTGATCTCTATGTAGACGGTATCGAGGCTATCGAGTTCCACAGCCTTTATTATCAGCCTATGGTACTTGATAATGGTGTACTTAAAGCAGCTCCCGGCCAGGAAGTATGGCGCGACAATGGTCTTGCAGAGGCTACTTACAGACTGAACCCGAGCGCAGTTCCATTGGAGAACATCGACGCTGAGAACATCGAGTTTGTTGCAGCTACAGCTGAGACAAGATCAGTGCTCGCAAATTCTCCTGTTGCATTCAACGGCATCAAGAGCTATGCTAACGGTCTTATGACAGTTAATCTGAAGAAGACTGACGCTTATCAGAATGTAAGCAATGTTGACGGCGACGCAAGCAAGATTTACATTGTTTCTTTGAAAGTTCCTCGCTACAACAGCGACAAGAAGACTACAACTGATGTTTATTCAGAGAACTCTCGTCTGGTTCAGACAAACTTTACTCCGGTTATTGCACGACTGAATCCTGAGGCTGATAAGCATTTTGATGTAAACGATGGCTTGCATCACTATTCTGATTCAGCAACATTGTATAACTCTAAAGTAGACAATAACGAGCTTATTGCTGCAGAGCTTTACTACAATGAGAAGCATGATCTTAAGGAATATCTGACAGGCTGCTACCTGAATGCTGCCAGCAAGCACGTTCAGATTACTAAGGATGAACTGAAGGCTTATGGTCTTGCTCTGCGTTTCGCTATTCCTACAGAGCCTTATAAGAAGGATGCTGACAATGCTACAGACCAGCAGCAGTTTGCTACTGTAACAGCTGACGGTATCATATCTTCAAAGACTCCGGCTGGTGCTACAAGCAACCTCGCTTGTGTTGGTAAAGAACCTATCATCCGCGTAATGCTGTGCGATACTGTAAACGGAAAACTCGTTGACGCACGCTACATGAAGATCAAATGGAACCAGAAGACTCTTGACGATGTTCAGCTTGAGGATTATGTTACAACAGAAACTCTTGCATGCGGTGAGACAACAGCTGAGTTGAAGTGGGATTGGATTATCGATGAGGTTTATGCTAAGGTACACGACAATGGCCTTGACCAGAAGACATTCGAGACAATCTATTCGTTCAAGAACATCAAGATTGAGAAGACTGAACCTGCTATGACAAATACATTCCGCGCTCCTTCTATGCTCAACACTACTAACGAGCAGGGCGACGCTCTTGCAGGTACATGGACTCTGACAGACCGTGAAATCGGTACTATCAACCAGACAACTAAGGTTAAGACATTCGTAGCTAAGATTACATTCGTATCAGGTGCTCCTGCACAGTATCCTGACCTGGTTATGTATTGGAAGTTTAATATTGAACTGCCTACATTCCCGACTATTGCAGGTTACAATGACACATATTGGGAAGGTGGTAACTATGATTATCACTATGTATATCCTGTTCAGTATGGTACAGACGCAGCTAAGAGTATTGTAGAATATAACTATCCTCTTGAGCAGGCATTTGCTAAGACTGCTAAGTGGGAGAAGGCTGACTTCTTCATTAAAGATATGGCTGAGTGCTACTCTTGGGATTTGCAGTTCGCTGCTGCTCAATCTATTAACGGATATGGTGTAGTTGGTTATACAACTAATACAGAGCCTTGTACAGAAAATAGAGCTTATATGTACTTCCATGGCTACCAGCTCTATAAGAATGGTACAGATAAAGCTTTGCAGATGAATTGGCCTGTTGATCCTAATACACGTATTCCTTACGTTTCATGGCAGGGTGACGCAGATGCAACAATCAATCTGTATGCTGCTCCTAACAATGTTGCAAACCAGGATCTGCTTAATCCGCTGGATCAGGCTGATGACAGCAAGGGTATACCTGTAAGAACTTCAGGTAAGAAGGTTAACCTCAACATGTGGGCTAAGATCAATCCTTACAACTACGTACTCGTTAAGAACTATGCAGTTTGCCTCGTAGCTCCTATCCGTGTGAATGTAAATTCTAAGGGCTATTTCGAAGAGGGTATAGCTGGTTCAGTTCAGTCAACTGTTAAGACTGCAGATCTTGCTAAGATTGTTGACTTCCGTGGTTATACTGTAGCAGAGAAAGCACCAAGCTCATCACAGTTTGACAAAGATGCAGCTGCATTGTGGAAGTACTATGATGTAACAGAGAAGACATTTGACCTGTCTAAGGCTAAGTTCGGCTTCAAGGTATCTGGCGGTAGTGTAGTTGCCGACGACGCTATTGATTATACAGATGCAATGTCTGCTTCTGAACTTTCAAGACTTACAAGCGGCGGTGTTAACCTGTCACTCTCTATGTCAGCTGACGGATCAGAGATTATCTTCAAGAACAATGGTGGTACGAATGTTTCAACAACATTCAACATCTTCATCCCTGTTACTGTTAAGTATGCATTCGGAACAATAACAGAGTACATCAAGGTTCCTGTTTATCCTCGTGGTCAGGTGAAATAATTTGCAGTATGTGTGAATTAAAGATGCTTTGAAAGGGGCATTGATAACAGACAATAATAACTTCAATGGGAGCGCCCCTTGTGATTGAGGGGCGCTCTTTTCAAAAAAAATAAAGTTTCTATGATTAAATCAGCTAAATATGTCGTAATGGCTTTGGCCTTGTTGGTTGTTGCTTCTTGCAGTGACAAGAAAAAACCGGAAGCTAAATTGCCGGTTGATCCGCGTATGGATCAGCAGATGTCGCGTACAAGCAAGGATACGACTATGCTGCTCGACATGACAAAAAAGTTCCTGGAAACTTTGAAGAAAAACGACATCGATGGTGCAATCAGCCAATTGTATGAGGTTAAAGACAATAAAGTTATGCCTCTGTCGGCTGAACGTGAAAAAGAATTGCGCAAGAATTTTGCCAATTTCCCTGTATTGTCTTATCAGATAGATGAACTTCTGCTTTACAGCGACAGTGACACCGAGGTGCGTTACACAATCGAGTTTTTTGAGAAACCTAAAGGTGACAAGCGTCCCAACACGATTAAATGCTCGGTAAATCCGATGCGTATCGGTGGCAACTGGTATCTGACCGTTGCAAAGGTAGCTCAAGAGAATAACAATAAGAATGATTGAAAATAAATAAACACCATTAGCTATGCGTTATTTAAGTTTTTTATTGGCCGCAGGTTTTCTTATGTTGGGAAATCACGTGTCAGCTCAGGAGAGCGAACCTGAGTACGAATTTAACAAGCATTGGTTTGTAAGCGTTCACGGCGGAGCGCAGTACACATTGGGTGAGGCGCCATTCGGCGATCTTATATCTCCCAACGTTCAGGTAGCAGCCGGATATCAGTTCACGCCCTGGTTTGCCACACGTCTTTCAGTGGGCGCATGGCAGAGCAAAGGCGGCTGGAACGGCTACATGCTCAACGGTAAGGCCGTAAACACTACATATAAATATAATTACGTAGCTCCGGGCATTGACTTCATGTTCAATCTGTCTAATGCCATTTGCGGTTATAACCCAATGCGTCTGTTCAGCGTTACGGCTTTCATCGGCGGCGGTGCCAACATAGGTTTCGGTAACGACGAGGCTAACGAACTGGCTAACGCAGGCTATGACATGCGCTATATCTGGAGCGGCACGAAGGTGCGTCCTGTAGGCCGCGGCGGACTTGCGCTCGACTTCCGTGTGAGCGACCGCGTAAGCCTCGGCATCGAGGGCAACGCCAACGTGATGTCCGACAAGTATAACTCTAAGAAGGCAGGCAATGCCGACTGGTATTTCAACGCTCTTGCTAGCGTAACAATCCGTCTGGGCAAGACCTACAAGAAGAAAGAAGCTCCTGTTATAGCTCCGGTTGAGCAGGTTGTTGCCGAGCCGGTTGTAGAGGAAAGACAGCCCGTAGCTGAGCCTGTAGAGGAGAAAGTTGAGGAGAAGGGCATGAAGCGTGACGTATTCTTCACGATAAACTCAAGCGTAATCCGCGATTCAGAGCGCGCAAAGGTTGAGGAACTTTCTAAATATTTAAACAATCATAAAGATGCAATTGTTGAAATAACAGGCTATGCCGACGCCGGCACAGGTACAGCGGCTGTAAACCGTCGCCTGTCTTCAGAGCGTGCAGAGGCTGTTAAGAAGATGCTGATAGAAAAATGCGGTGTGTCAGCCTCGCAGATAAAGACCTCTTACAAGGGATCAGAGGTTCAGCCGTTTGCTGAGAATGACATGAACCGTGTATCAATATGTATTATATCCAATTAGTCGATTGCAGGAGGGTGGAGACATTTGGGCTTGTGAAAGTCGTAGTCTCCTCCCGTTTTTTTTAGATCATTTACACTGTTGAAAATCAAGACACGAGCTAAACTGGACTTTTTGTTTTTTTATTATAATCTTATTTCTTTTACTTATTCCTCTTATTATTTTGTTTTCCTGTAACTTATTGTTTTATATACGTTGACTGGTTTTATGTCATAATGCGTGATTGACATTGGCATAAGGCAGATTTTCATTGTGATTTTTCTGCTGATTTCGTAACATTATCGTTAATTTTTCACGATGTCACCGCGCCGTATGCTGAAATCGTCATTTAAATAAATACGGGCTTTTGTGTTGTCTTGCATAGCTTTTGGCTTGCAAGTCTGCAGGCTGTATATATGAAATGTGTATAATCTTTAGACTTTATGTCTTTAGGCACGTGCCTGCGGTATAATAAAAAAAGCCTGCATCCGTATGGACACAGGCTTGATATTTTTGAGGCTTTTATTTTAGTTCAAAGCATCTGTGAGCTCTGCACCAGCCTTAAATTTTGCAGCCTTTTTAGCAGCAATCTGTATCTTCTCCTTTGTAGAAGGATTGATACCTTCGCGAGCCGGGCGTTCGTTAACGCTGAATGTGCCAAAGCCGACAAGTGCTACTTTGTCTCCTGCAACGAGTGCATCCTTTATGGCTGCAACGGTTGCGTCGAGTGCTTTCTTAGAATCAGCCTTTGACAAACCTGAGCCAGCAGCTATTTTTTCAATTAGTTCTGTTTTGTTCATAATAAAAAATGTTATTTAAAATATTAGAGTATAATTTTATTCTGACTTATTTTTATCGCAAATATAACCTAATCATTTTATTTGTCAAACAAAAAATAAAAAAAAGTGAAGAATTTAATGAAAAAAAGTTGCTATAAGCCCTGCTTTATGCTGTATAACAGATATTTTTAGTACTTTTGCCATTGTTTATTGTTTTAGATAAATCATTTTGAATATGTTCAGAATACCTGTAATAACAAAGAATTTGCTGATAATCAACGTGCTGATGTTCGCTGCCACATGGGTTTTCGGACGTCAGGGTCTGGATCTTAACAATATTTTCGGCCTTCATTTTTTCCTGGCACGTGATTTCCAGATATACCAGCTGTTTACCTACATGTTCATGCATGCCGGCTTAACCCACCTGTTCTTCAATATGTTTGCCTTGTGGATGTTCGGTTGCGTAGTTGAGAATGTATGGGGACCAAAGAAATTCTTGTTCTACTATCTTACCTGTGGAGTAGGTGCCGGTCTGATACAGCTGCTGACACAGTTTGGAGAGTTTTACATGCTCGCGAGCGACCAGATTCCGGGCTTTGGCTTTGGTGATGTCATGACGGTTGCCCACAACAGTGCCGCAATACTTAATCTTTGGACTACGGTTGGCGCCTCGGGAGCCATTTATGGCGTGCTGCTTGCTTTCGGAATGTTGTTTCCGGAGGAGCGGCTGTTCATATTCCCGTTGCCTGTTCCGATAAAAGCCAAATGGTTTGTGTGCATATACATCGTGGTTGAGCTGCTTTCTGCCCTCGGCACTTCTAACAGCAGCGTGGCCCACTTTGCCCACCTCGGCGGTATGCTCTTCGGCTGGCTGCTGATAAGATACTGGCGCAATAACCCCGGTGGAGGCAACTTCGGACGGTCTAGGGGACAGCAGTTCTTTGACAACCTGAAGAGCAACTGGGAGCGACGCTCGCACCGCAAGTCGGACGACGCAAGCCGTTATGACCGTGCAAGGAACGAATCAGACTGGGACTACAATGCCCGCAAAAAGGCTGAGCAGGACGAGATAGACCGCATACTCGACAAAGTGAGACGCAGCGGATACGACAGCTTGAGCGAAGAAGAAAAGCGAAAGCTCTTTGACGGAGGTAAATAGCACGAAACAACGGTGCTTACAGGATAATGAAGAGAATAAAAGATTTTACTTTACAGGTGGTGGCCGGTGCCAATATTGTTACGGCTCTCACTATGTTTCTTATAGGATTGTCTGACAGGATTAACCCTGCCGACCATCCTATTTTGGCTAATATCGGCCTTGTTTTTCCGGGTTTTATTTTCATAAACCTATGTTTTCTTGTCTTTTTTGCCGTACTTAAGCGAAAATACATGCTTATTTCTTTCTTGGGCTTTGTCATAAGCTATTCGTCAGTCAGGATATATTGTCCGCTGAACATAGGGCATGACGTGCCGCCCGGCTCAATAAAGGTTCTTTCTTACAATGTTCATAACTTTGCCAGGGACAATGCGCCCGAAGGGCAGGTTAATCCAATTCTTGACTATATCATAGCGTCAGATGCCGATATAGTGTGCCTGCAGGAGGCTGTTATCACCGACAGCTTGCGCACGGCCGTTAAGGGAGTGTACAATTATGCCGACTCTGTGAAAAGCAAGAACGGCGGAGAGTGCCTGGTGCTGTTGAGCAAATATCCCATAAAATCGAGCGAACGCATTGAGTATGAGTCGAAAAACAATGTCAGCGCGGCATTTAAGGTAAATATGAACGGAGAGACGGTTACGGTGATCAACAACCACTTTGAAACTTCCGGGCTTTCGCTTGCCGACAGAGCAGGATTTAAGGACATGGTAAAAGGCAAGGCCGGCAGCGACACTGTGAGGGTAGAGTCGAAGCGGCTTGCCGTCAAGCTCGGCGAGTCGGCAAAGATACGCGCGCCGCAGGCTGAGGCAGTGGCCCGGTATGTGAGGAAATGCGGCAAGAACGTGATACTTTGCGGCGACTTTAACGATAACCCCATATCTTACACTCACCGCACTCTGGCTAAAGAACTTACTGACTGCTATATAGAGTCGGGCAACGGCCCCGGCATATCCTATCATCATAATGCCATCTTTGTGCGCATAGACAACATTATGTGCTCTGAACTTTGGCAGCCTTATAAGTGCAAGGTGGACAGAAGTATCGGCTATTCAGACCATTACCCCATTTATTGTTGGCTCAAAAAGGTGGAAAAGGATAAAAATAACCGCTAAAATGAATAATAAGAGGCATTAAATTTTTCAAAGTTTAAAAAAATAATTATCTTTGTGCCCTATTAGTATCAAACTCGAAAAAACATTAAAAAATTAATAATAATCAACAAAATGCAAAACAAAGGAATTGTAATTGTTACAGCCGTCTTACTGACGCTTGCAAGCCTTTTCTATTTGTCATTCTCTGTCGCAACAAACTATTACGACAGTCAGGCAGCTAAGATTAAAGACCCTGTAGACCAGCAGAATTATAAAGATTCTGTCAAGTATCTGGGTATTTATTCTTACCAGAAGTGCTTGGAGACACAGATAGGTCTTGGTCTTGACCTTAAGGGCGGTATGAACGTGATCCTCGAGATTTCTGTTCCTGATGTTGTTGACGTGCTGGCTGATCACAAGACAGATCCGGCTTATGTCAAGTCAATGGAGCAGGCAAAGAAGGAGGAAGAGACAAGTCAGAGTGATTTTATCTCTCTTTTCATTAAGTATTATCATCAGAATGCGCCCGGACATCGTCTGGCAGAGATTTTTGCCACACAGCAGCTGAAGGGTAAAGTGAGCACACAAAGCTCTGATGCTGATGTCGAGAAGGCACTGCGTGCAGAAGTTCAGTCGGCTATCGACAACTCTTACAACGTAGTACGTAACCGTATCGACAAGTTCGGCGTTGTTCAGCCCAATATTCAGAAACTTGAGGGACAGCAGGGCCGTATCATGGTTGAGATGCCTGGTATACGTGAGCCGGAGCGTATCCGTAAACTCCTCCAGGGAAGTGCCAACCTTGAGTTCTGGGAGACTTACAACAGCGAGGAGATTACTCCTTACCTCTCTCAGATTAACCAGCGTCTTGCAGCAGGCTCTTCTTCAGCAGCTGCTGACACAACAGCCGTTAAGGACAGCACAGCTGCCAAGACTGAAACAGCACAGGCTAAACCTAAGTTCCAGATAAAGAACGACAACAAAGCTGCCGACAAGGCTGCCGAGAGCGACGCACAGATGGCTCTCGCAAAGAAGCAGAATCCTCTGCTGGCTATGCTGCAGCTTGCTCCTCAGGGCTCTCTGAGCATCGTAGGATATGCAAATGTACGCGATACAGCCGCTATCAACAAGATTATAACATCTGAGGTTGCCAAGCAGGTTCTGCCTTCTGACGTCAAACTGCTTTGGGGTGCTAAACCGGCTGACGGACTTTCAACAAAGAACGTATTTGAGCTTTATGCGATAAAGGTTACTCAGAGCAACGGACGCGCTCCGCTGGAGGGTGATGTTATTACAGACGCTTCTGACCAGTTTAACAGCGTTACAGGTGCTCCTGAGGTAAGCATGACTATGAACTCTGACGGCGCACGCCGCTGGGCAGCCCTCACAAAGGCTAACGTAGGCAAGGCTATCGCCATCGTGCTCGACAACGTTGTTTACAGCGCACCTCGCGTAAACGGTGAGATTCCGGGCGGACAGTCGTCTATCAGCGGTAACTTCACCATTGAGGATACAAAAGACTTGGCCAACACGCTTAAGTCAGGACGTATGCCTGCACCTGCACGCATCGTTCAGGAAGACGTCGTAGGACCTTCTCTCGGTGCTCAGTCAATCCAGCAGGGTCTTATCTCGTTCGTTGTAGCCTTCGTGCTCCTTATGATTTACATGATTGTCATGTACGACTTCATACCTGGTATGATGGCCAACATGGCTCTTATCCTCAACCTGTTCTTCACGTTGGGTATATTAACGTCCTTCCAGGCGGCACTTACCATGCCGGGTATTGCCGGTATCGTGCTGTCGTTGGGTATGGCCGTCGATGCTAACGTGCTTATCTATGAGCGTACCAAGGAAGAGTTGCGCAAGGGCAAGCAGCTTAAGCAGGCTCTGCAGGCCGGTTACGGCAATGCCTTCTCGGCAATCTTCGACTCTAACCTTACATCAATAATCACGGGTGTCATCCTTTACGTATTCGGTACAGGTCCTATCCGCGGATTTGCCACCACTCTTATAATCGGTATCTGCTGTTCATTCTTTACAGCCGTTTACCTTACACGTCTTGTTTATGAGTACAAGCTTAAGAAAGACAAGTGGCTCAACCAGAACTTCACAACACGCATATCCCGCAAGTTCCTTCAGAACACAAGTGTTGGATTCATGAACATGTACCGCAAGTCGTTCACAATCGCAGGTATTGCTGTTGTTCTGTTCTGCATAAGCTTCGCTGTACGCGGCTTGAGCAAGAGCATCGACTTCACCGGTGGACGTAACTATGTCATCAAGCTTGAGAAGGCCGTTGAGCCTGAGCAGGTGGCTGCAGCTCTGCGCCCGTCGTTCCCCAACAGTACAGTAAGCGCACTGGCACTGGGTACAGACCACAAGACAATACGTATCTCTACCAACTACAAGATTGACTCTAACAATCCTGCTGTTGACAACGAGATCGAGAACATCCTGTTCACATCTCTTTCTAAGGCCGGAATGGTTACTCAGAAGAGTGTAGAAGTGTTCAAGAACCCGGATATACGTGCCGGAGGCTCTATCATAAGCAGTGCCAAGGTAGGTCCGTCTGTGGCTAAGGATATTACTTATGGTGCAATCATCAGCGTCATCTTCGCTCTTATTGCAATCTTCTTATACATCCTTATCCGTTTCCACAACGTGGCATTCTCAGTTGGTTCAACAGTGGCTCTTGCCCTCGATACAGTTATCGTTATCGGATTTTATTCAGCATTGTGGGGCCTGGTTCCGTTCTCACTCGAGATCGACCAGACGTTCATCGGAGCTATCCTTACCGTTATCGGTTACTCAATCAACGATAAAGTGGTTGTATTCGACCGTATACGTGAGAACCTCGGACTGTATAAGAAACGTGATTACTGGACAATATTCAACGATTCTCTTAACGAGACATTGGCCAGAACAATCAACACCTCTTCAACAACATTGCTCGTATTGCTCTGTATATTCTTCTTCGGAGGTGAGAGCATCCGCAGCTTCTCGTTCGCTATGATTCTCGGTGTTGTATTCGGTACATTGTCTTCAATCTTCATCGCTGCTCCTATTGCCTACATTACAATGGGACGCAAGCCGAAGGAGGAGACAGAGGTTCAGGCTGCATAACGCAGAATATTGAATAAAATAAAATTTCTATATTATAATAAGACGGGCGCAACATTAAATTGCGCCCGTCTTATTTTTGTGCCGTTTGCTTTTTGTGCCGTGTGATGTCTGTTGTTGTTCTTTGTGCTATAATTGACAAATGAAATTATGTATACGTTTTGTGTAATGCTATATGTTTCGTTATCGGTTTTAGATAATTAAACAAATGCTTTTTATAAGTGTTAAATTACAATTTCTTATAAAAATGTCCAAAATGGCGACATGTGATATGTTAAAGTGGTCTATTTTGTATAAAAGAATAGCTTAAATGTAGATAATATGAACATTAACATCTATTAATATAAATTAGTGTTTGAAATTTTGGTTAATTAAAAAAATATTACGAAATTTGCAATACTATTTGTTAAAATATTTGGTGTAGTTATCTTAGTATAAAATATACAAAAACGTTAATGATTTTTTACGACAAAAACAATAACATTATAAATTAAATTGGTGCTTATGAAGAAGTTATTACTTTTAACATTGTTGCAACTTTGTTTGTGCAATTTGTTCGCTCAGACTGATGTTTCTACGGCATTGGAACTGAAGCCTGGAACAAACAATTATGACTTGTCAGGCGAGTCAGGTTATGTTTCTTTATATTATAAGTATGTGGTTCCGGAGGAGTCAGATCAGCTGATTTCTATAACCACCACCCAGGGTACTGGACTTAGCTACATGATGTCGGAGGACGGTACTTACAATACAATGATAATGGGTGTCAACACGTCTGAAGGCTCTTACTTTCCTGTAGAGAAAGGCAAGACTGTTTATCTTACTGTAAATGCTTATGCCGGCGGCAGCATTGCTTTTGATATGAAGGCTGAGAATGCAGTAGTAAAAGGCGGAGCCACTAAGGACGATGCCATTGATGTTACGGGCAAGAGCGATTTTCTTGTACCGAGCAACTACAGCACACAGACATATCAGTCGGTTACATATCTTAAATATACTTGTAACGACCCTGAGGACGGATTGCTTGTAATGAATTTCACAGGCTCTGTTTCTAGTCTGATGATAGGCGAAGAGGGAAGTGATGCTGAAAGCAGCGTAACGGTCAATTATGTTAACGGCGGAGTTCAGGGCAAGGCTCAAGTTGAAGCCGGCAAGACTTATGTCATCACGGTTATGACTTACTCTTCATCTCCAGTTATGGCAAACTTTGAGATGACGCATCCTGTTATAGGTACGTCGAGCGATATGCCTTTCACAGGTAAGGCTGAAGGCAACGAACTGCCGGCAGAAATTGGAGAATACTGGTATAGCTATGTTGCTGAGGACAACGGATTTGTCATGTTAAGTTCTGAATCATATCTTTATGACGGAACAATAAGTGTTTATAATGCCAACTCTATGTATAGCCCAACAGCAAGCGTTGACGGATGTTTCCTGTTGCGCTTTAGTGTAGTTAAGGGCAACACTTATCTGATATGTGTTGAGAAGAATGAGGCTACAGGTTCGCCCGATATGTTTGACATGACTTTTGCTCTTGCCGGTGAAGGCGATTCGTTTAACAATCCGAAGGTTATCGAGTTGGGCGAGAATACCGTTCCGCAGTATAACGGACAGTATTATTACAGCATAACAATTCCTGGCGAGGCAGGTACGCCCAAGTTCCTGAATGTGAGCTGTGAAACCGACTTGCTGAGTTCAGGCACCAATGTTGCCATATACGATCAGACTAATATGTATTCTTCGCTTGCCAGTGGGACAAAGGAGGTTAAGGCTGAAGTTAGTGCAGGTAACACCTATATAATATGTTGGAATCTTGATGAGGACATTAATGGATTCAAGTATAATGTTTCTGCTGATGACATTGCACAGGGCGATGTTTATTCCAACCCAATACCTGCCGTTGTCGGAACAAATGACATCAACGGAGGAGGAGACAAATTCTATAAGTATACAGCTACGATAGACGGATGGCTGATGATAACTCCTTCTGATCCTATAACTAAGGTACAGTTCCCTGTTGAATCTGGTTCTTACGTATCTTATCTTACAGCCATACAAGACGGATTTGCAGTAAAGACAGAGATAGCCAAAGGCAAGGAATATGTGATACAGTTCTCAAACATAAGCGAAGACGGTACTTTTGATCTTGAGGAAGTTCCTTATGCTGAAGGTGAGTCGCAGGGTACGGCAATTGAAGTGGAAGGCAATTCTGCCAATGTGCCTGAAACAGCGCAGACAACATGGTTTAAGTATGTGGCTCCGGCCGACGGCATGCTTGAGATAAGTTCAAATATCTATTATGAGCATAATGCCTCATATGAGTCTTCAACAGTGCGCGTGCTTCGCGAGGGTGATTCAATGCCTGTTGACATAACAACGTCTAACAGTGAAGAGACAATGTTCTTTGGCAAGTTTGGTGCTAAGCAGGGCGATGTGTTCTATGTTCAGGTAGTTACGTTGTCCGCTCAGAAGGGCAAGAAGGTTACGTTCAATTTGCGTGACTATGAGCCAGGTGAGTCATCAGATAATCCTATCGAGCTTGTCGTAGGTGAAAATCAGCTTAAGGAAGCAACACGCCAGAATCCTATATGGTATTATGCAGATCTTGCCGAAGGTGATTTGAAGATAACAGCCGATGCTAATAATTATTACATTATGTCGCTTTATAGTGCAGATGATTTGACTAAGTCTTTGGCTTTGTCTAGCTACGTCTATGATGAAAATTATAATGGCTCTTATGATTTGACCTATACCGTTGAGACTCCGGGCAGATATATAATGAAACTGGAGCAGACTTATCCCGGCGGTGCTTTAGTTACAATGTCTGCAAACATTGCTACAGGTATATCTGAGACTGGTTTTGACGCAGAGAGTGTTATTGTAGGCTCAGGCTGCATTACTGTCACTCCTGCTGCAGGCGCAAACGTTTCAGTTTATGACTTGTCTGGCAAGATGGTAAAATCAGCTTATGTAAAAGGACAAACAACATTCAATGTTGAAAAAGGATTGTATATCGTTAGAGTAAATAACAAGGCTATAAAGGTAGTTGTAAAAGACTAATACAAAAAATTAACATACGAAAAGGGTCTGGATATTTCAGACCTTTCCGTTTTTTTATTAATTAAATCAATAATTCATGTCAAGATCAAAGAAATTCAGTGCTCTGATTCTGTCTCTGGCACTAGGTTTCTCGGTCAATGTTTATGGTATCAAGTCTAATCCGCGGCCTATAACCGTGGTGCAGCCTGATGGTACTACTTTGACTGTGAGAATACACGGAGACGAGAATTTTCATTACATGACCACTGTTGACGGCTATCTTATCAGAAAAGACAAGGATGGCTTCTTCAAGTATGAACGGCTGGATGAGAAGAACAAGCTGCGCTTGTTGACCTCACAGCGAGTAAGTAATGTAGGGAAACGCTCGGCCGACGAACAGAAGTTTCTTGGCCAGCTCGTTCCGGTGCGCAAGCAGATGGACTTGCTCATGTCTTTCAGAAAGAATGAGATAAAGCGTCCTGAGCAGATACTGGCGCGTAAGGTTTCGGCGCCACGTATGGTAAAGAGCAATGCTGAGGTAAAGGAGAGCGAATATCTTGTTATCCTTGTCAACTTTAAGGACAAGGCTATGAATTTCAAGAATGAAGACTTTACCAACTGGCTCAACGAACCGGGTTATTCGGTAGACGGAGGCACGGGTAGCGTGAAAGACTATTACAGAGACAACTCAATGGGGCAGTTTGTTCCTAACTTTGTTGTCGTTGGTCCTTACACACTTGCCCATGAACAGACATACTATGCAGCCAACGACGAGTCGGCTGGCGGCGATGTCAATCCGCGCGATATGGTTGTCGAGGCTCTTACAATGTCAAAAGCCGACCATCCCGACATGGACTTCTCTCAGTTTGACAACGACGGTGACGGCTACATGGACAATGTCAATGTTATCTATGCCGGATACAGCGAGGCAAGTACAGGCAACGAGGACGACATGTGGCCCCACTCATGGACGCTGGGCGACCAGGCTTTTCAGATTGACGGCATAACATGTAACAACTATAGCTGCTCAGCCGAGCTTGTAGGCACGAGCGGTGTTAAGATGGATGGTATAGGAACATTCACCCATGAGTTTGGACATGTGCTCGGACTTAAGGATATGTACGACACCGACGACTATACCGACGGCTACGGCATCGACCCCGGTGCTTACAGCCTTTACGCTTCGGGAAGTTATAACAACGACAGCCGCACCCCTCCATGCCTTATGGCTTTTGAGCGTATGCAGATGGGGTGGTGTTCGCCAGTTCAGCTGAAAAATGCCGAGGACGTTACGCTTAACAGCATTGCCGACAATGAGGCAAGATACATCGACTGCCAGCCCGACAGAACTCCCGGAACAGGTTTCGAGTGGTTTGTGTTAGAAAACCGTCAGCAGACAGGATGGGACAAGTATATTCCTGCCCACGGACTTCTTATCTATCATTATGACTATACGGATGAGATGGTAGAGAAATATTGGTCAATCAACGGACCTAACAACAACGCTAAGCACAGATGTATGTACATTGTTGCCGCCGACGGCGTTGACGACACCAACTCACGTGCCGGCGACACATATCCAGGACGTTCAGGCAACACTGAGTTTACGCCTACATCTTCGCCTGCTGCCATCAATTGGGCCGGCGATCCTGTGGATGTATCTGTAACCAATATCAACGAGTCTGCCGGACTGGTAACTTTCCAGGTAAACGGCGGTATCGTTCAGAACTCTATCATACGTACAGAGGTTCCAAAATATATCCGCGACAACTCTCTGAAAGCTGAAGCAACCGTAGTAAGAAAGACGCAGGACATCAAGTCGATGGGCTTCTGCTGGGCATTGAAAGAAGAGCCTACTATAGAAGGCTCACACGTAGAGGCTAGCAGCGTTGCCGACACCGTCAGCGCCGACATCACCGGACTTGAGCCGGGCAGCCAGTATAATGTGCGTGCCTATATGGTTATGGCCGACAATTCTGTTGTATATGGAGCTTCAGTTCCCGTAACAACCGAATGTAAGGTAATGGAAGCTCCTTATGTGGGCGACTTTACATCATGGACCAACGGCGAACTTGACTGCTGGAAGATTGTTGACAACAACGGCGACGGAACGACATGGGTTTATGACGAGTCGACCGAAGGTCTGGTTTATCAGTTTGACTATTGGAACGATGCCGACGACTGGCTCATATCATGCCGCATGAAGGTGCCTGAGAACGGAGCCTTGTATTTTGTCCGCGGTGTCATGGAGTCTACTACAGTAGAAGACCTCGACGTATATATTTCAACAGAGTCGAGAGACGTCAGCGATTTCCATTTGCTCAAGCGCTTCTCTTTTGCCGACGGCTTTGGCGAGGCTGTGCCTGAGGAGGTCGACCTCAAGGATTATGCCGGCAAGGAAGTTTACATAGCATTTGTATGCAAGTCTAAGAAACTTCAGACAAGCCTGTGGCTGTGGCAGATATATCTCGCCCAAAAGCTTGGCACACCTAAGATAACAAATTTCGGTCTGAAGGACAACAGTACTCTCCAGATTGACTGGACACCTGTGGACAATGCACAGAGATATTATCTCGATTTTGCCGAAGTTACCGACGAGGTGTTCAACAACACCGTGTTTGTGCCACTTGACGACTTCACCGAAGTTTCGGGCGATGTAGAAGTAAGAGCCGGTTCGATATTCTTCTACGGCAACGGCGTTGTAGAGACACGCGACTATCCCGACGGAATAACCGACTGCAAGTTTATCCTCACGTCAGGAGGCCCGTTCGGAACAAGTACGCTGAAGATAGAAGGAACAACCGACGGAAAGACATGGGAGAACGTAGGCTCGTCGAAAGATGTCAACTCTCTCGACACTGATGGTTCTGAGGTGCTGCTCGAGAACTATGTCAAAGGCAAGAAATACCGCAAGATGCGCTTCTCGTTCAACTATGGCGGCCGCACGGCAAACGTGAATTATCTTACAATGTCTTACGACGACGGCTACGTATGGAACATGCTTGCATCGGGAGGAACACCTGACAACGGCACATCGATGACAATCAGCGAAACCACTCCGGGCGAATTCCTCACAGGCAAGACCTACGTGCTTACTGTAACTGCCGGCGACGGCATCCTGTTCTATGACTCTTCAGAGCCTGCTTACTTCAAATATGACGCTACCGGCGTGTTCGTTCCTGTTGACGGCGGTCTGTATGCAACAGCCGACGGCGGATTTGTAACCGTCAAGGGACTGAGCGCAGGCGACAATATAACATGTGCCACACCTTCAGGTCAGATACTTTATTCAGGCGTTGCCGGCAGCGACGTATGCCGGTTTGCCCTGTCAGGCTATAAAGGCGTAGCCATAATAAAGGTGTCTGGCAGCGAGCACGACAAGACTTTCAAATTGATGGTTAAATAATAATGTGTTATAGTAATGAGATATATTAAATATTTTCTTTCAGTATTGGCATCTGCAGTGGCACTCAATGTTTCTGCCGCTGACAGCTTGAAAGTAAAGCCAAAGCATATAGCTCCTCCGCCTGCTGCACAGCGCTGGGCAGCGCCGAAGCGTGTTTCGCTCAACGGCAATGCCAACGGTGTTCCCGACGGACTGCATCTTGTCGGTGTCGACAACAAGACCGTTACATTGCAGTGGAACAATCCGGAGCCAAAGGACGGATATTATGACGACTTTGAGGGACATCCCGACTTTGTTGTCAATTCGCCCGGAACAGTAGGGTGGGACTATCTCGACATGGATAATGCCGAGACCTATACATGGAGCGCAACCTCATTCCCCAACCAGGGAAGCAAGATGGCGTTTATCGTGATGAATGTCACCAAGACCACTCCTTCAGTGGCCGACTATCCTGCTGCAAAGCCTTATTCAGGCAACAAGATGCTTGTTGATTTCACCGTTGACGGCGGCAACAACGACTTTATCATCTCGCCTGAACTCAACTTCGACAAGGACTTCCAGATAAGTTTCCGCGCAAAGAGCTACACCGCAACCTATGGCCTTGAGCGCATCCGCGTGGGCTATTCTACCACAGGTAAGCGTGCGTCTGACTTCATCTGGGTTTCTGAAGGCGACTATGTGGAGGTGCCTACCGACTGGACCCTCATGACATACAACATCCCCAAGGATGCCAAGTATGTTACCATAAACTGCGTTTCGCAGGATGCCTTCATGCTTTTCATCGACGACCTGTTTGTCGGAACCAACAAGGTGCGTCCCTCTAACGTGGCATCAAAAAATCCGCTTATAGGATTTAATCTCTACAGAAACTCCGAGAAGGTAAACTCTGAGCCTCTGACCGATATGGTTTATGCTGACGAGGTGCCCGACTACGGCAACTATACTTATGCCGTTACGGCTGTGTATGAAGACGGAACCGAGACAGCAAAATCGGAAGAGCTTAACGTTGAGGTGCCCGACATAAGGCTTCTGCCTTTTGAAGACGACTTCAGTTCATGGGTGCTTGATGCCGACAAGTGGTCGACGCCTGACGATGAGCAGGGCAATCCGAGCCACTGGAGCGTTGACTATTACACCTACGGACTTGTAGATCCGTGCGCCACATATCAGTATTCGTCGCTCAAGAACTATTCGCAGTCGCTCATCTCACGCCAGCTTAATACTGTCGACACCAAGGATACATGGCTGCGCTTCGACCTGCGTATGCTCAACTATAACAACACCACGGGCGATACGTTGTCTGTCGAGGTGTCGTGCGACGGCAAGACATGGACACGCTGCAAATATTATATCAGCGATGAAGGCACCTATACATGGCGCCAGGAGCTGATAGACCTCAGTCCGTATCTTACAGGCAATCTCTTCCAGATACGTTTCCGCGCACACGGCGAGGAGGCATTCTATATTGATTATTGGTATGTCGACGACATCAAGGTTTGGAATCCGGTTTGGGCATCTGCCAAACTTACCGTCAACACCTCCGGCGCTCCGTTTGCCAACTGCAATGTTGCCCTTGTGGGCACAGGCGGCAGCCGCTACAATGTTACTACCGACGACAACGGCACTGTAAGCTTTGACAAGATTGAGGCTGACACATATGATGTCGTAATCGACGAGGCAGGCCACAATCTGTATAAAGGAAAGTGGACTATTGACAGCTCTGCGTCTAACGAGGAGGTGATAAACGTTGAGACTCCTGCCATTGCCGTGAGCGACACAGAAGTTCACGCTGACCTCAACGTTGAAGGCAAGGCCGACAAGACCATCACCATAGAGAACACCGGCGACGGCGAAGTGTTCTGGCGTATGCTGGCCGATGCAAAGGCAGGTTCGGGCAACACCGAAGGACAGTTCCAGCTGCAGCAGAACTTCAATGCGTCTGGCGACATTCAGTCGGGTATCGTGTTCGACGGCGAATACTTCTACACATCTTCATGGTATAACGTAGGCCAGTTCTACAAATACGACCGCAACGGACGATTTGTTGAAGAGTTCAAGGTTGACGGAATGTATTACAAGGTAGACGACCTCGCCTTCGACGGCACTTACGTTTACGGCAGCGACGACACCAATGCCATCTATCAGCTCGACTTCCGCAACAAGCGTCTCGTTAAGACCATAACCATTGTAGATGATCCTGACATCAACATCACCCACCTTGCTTACGACCCGCGTACCGACGAGTTCTGGGCAGGAGGCTCTAACACAATATGCCGCATCAACCGTGAAGGCAAGATAACTTCGGCAATGCGTAACATATCTGACGACGAGAGCGTTGACATCTACGGCTCTGCCTACGATAACATAACTCCCGGCGGTCCTTATTTGTGGCTCACCCACGAGGAACTCTCTTATTACGGCGTTGAGCGCGTTGTTCTGCGCCAGTATAACCTTAACACCCGCAAGCTGACAAATGTTAAGCATGAGGTGTCAGATCTTCCTGACTATCAGTATACAGCCATGACATACGGCGCCGGTATCGAGGCCACTACAAGCCTTTATGACGGCACTCTGTCGCTCGTAGGTATAATCGAGCAGTCGCCTGCACGCGCATTTGTCTATAAACTGTGCGACGCTAACGACTGGCTGTCTTACTCGCCCAAGACCGGCACGCTGAAGCCCGGCGAGAAACAGGAGGTTAAGATTTCTTACAATGCCGTGCGCGGCGTTGAGGGCAACGACTATTCTGCCGACCTCAACATCTACACCGTTCCCGACGTAGATGCAGGCAAGGTTACTGTAAGCTATAAGGCCGTTGGACCTTGTGCCACACCGCGCCCTGTAGGACTCACAGCTTCGTGCGACAATGATGTTGACATCAACCTTTCATGGCATAGCGGCAAGGCCGACAAGACTCCTTCAGGATATAACGTCTACCGCAACGGCTCACGCATCAACGAGGCTCCCGTTGCCGATTCTTCTTATGTTGACAAGAACGTTATCCGTGGCGAATACAAATATACTGTTACTGCCATTTATGACGGTGTTGAGACCAACCATTCTGACTCTGTGGTCTACGACATGACTGTAGGCGCTCCTTATTTCGCACCGGCAGCATTGAGCGCAAGCATCTCTGAGAACAAGAATGTGGCTCTGTCGTGGACACAGCCCGGACTCGTCCGTCAGAACGAAACCACAATGCGCTACGATGACGGCACATGCAGCACCAGCGTAGGTCTGGCCGACGGCGGACTCTTCTGGATAGGTGCCAAGTGGACCGGCGACGACCTGCTCGAACACCGAGGCATGAAGCTCGACAAGGTTGACGTCTATGTCAAGGAGCTGTGCCAGGCTCTGTCGCTCAGAATATATAAGGACGGCAAGTCTGTATGTTCGCAGAACGTTAAGTCGTCAGACATAAAATACGGACAGTTTAACACCGTTACACTCAACACGCCCGTAACCATAGAGCGCGGACACGAGTATATCGTTTCGTTCCTCGTTGCTCACGATGCCGGCGTAATGCCTATCGGTATGGATGGCGGTAAGGCCGTTGAGGGCAAGAGTAACCTTATTTCTACCGACGGTTCTGAATGGTCAACCTGTTCAAGAGCAGGATGCGGCACGGGTAATGTTAACATTGCCGTACATCTTTCTCCCGCAACCGAGACAGAGGAGACTCCTGTTGGCTATGATGTGTTCCGCGACGACGTTAAGGTAAATGCAGCCACGGTGAACACTCTCGCCTACAGCGACCAGGTTACAGAGCCGGGCAAGCACGTTTATAAGGTGCGTTCGGTTTATGCCGACGGCGGTGTGTCAGGATTCACTGACGGCGCAACCGTAGAGGTTATCGACCTCGGAAATCCTGTTTCTCCTACTAAGATCAATGCCGACGTGGAGCTTAACCGCACGGTGCGTCTGCGCTGGGATCTGCCTGTTGAAGGCGGAACTACATTCCCCGTAGACCTTACCACAACCAAGGTTAACACCAACGACGGATGCCTTGAATACATCAATCAGTTTAACGGCTACATCTCTGGCGAGATGGGCATAGCTTCCGACGGCGAGTATATCTACACAACGATGCACAGCGTCAAGGGAGCCGTAAACAAATACACACTCGACGGCGAGTTTGTTGAAGGCTTTATAGTTGACGGCGTTGACAACGGCATACTCAACCTTACCTACGACGGCGAGAACTTCTATGCATCAACCAACGGCAACAGCATCTATAAGCTCGACATGGCCAACCATGTTGTTACCGACACTATCTCTATTTCTGAGGTGGCACGCCACCTGGCTTACATCCCCGACCTCGACAACGGCCGCGGAGGCTTTGAGGTTGGCGACTGGGAGACATCTATCTATGTAGACAAGCGCGGAAGCAAACTGGCTTCAGGTCCTTCTTATCCGGGCGCAGCCGGAACGGCTTACTATAACGGAGTGCTCTATGCCTTCGAGCAGGGCTATGAAAATCCGTATGTAGTGTCGATGTACGACTTTGCCACAGGCAAGAAACTCGCTTCAGTAGACCTTAAAGACTATCCCGAACTGAGTCCGGCCACGGGTACGGCTGCCGGAGGCATGTCGCTCATCACAACCAAGGACGGACTGCATATCCTTGCGCTTGCGCTGCAGGGACCTAAGAATGCACGTTTCTTCTTCCTCGATCCGGGCACTATAGCCGGACTGAAGGGATATAACGTTTACCGCAACGGCGAGAAGGTTAACGCCGAGCCTGTGAAATATCGCTCTTACACAACAGACGAAACTCAGGCCGGCACATACAACTAT
>OGYL01000762.1_pt1 | contig 25698 bp, 23 predicted proteins | sample 1576541 | NCBI WGS metagenome assembly OGYL01 (sample SAMEA3541551, study PRJEB24748) | human gut metagenome | biome: human gut; feature: human-associated habitat; material: faeces | place: China | collected 2012 | reverse complement strand
AAGATTTTATAAGAAAATTAACACAAGACCATAGTTATGTACAAAAATTAGTATCCTCACTTGCGAGACGGATGCCAAGCGCAAGATCGCCGACAAGTCTCACCGGATGGTGGAGCTGGCCGTCAACACGGAGGACGCCTACGCTCTGACGGAGCCAAAGCGCCGCTCCGCCCCGGCGCGGTACGAGGTGGTGAACTTCTTAGCCACGGCGGGACGGACCCCGGCAGCGGAGGTCAGCTACTATACCGGGGCCTCCGCCCGGACGCTGAAGACCATGGAGAAGGCGGGACTGATCGCCTTTTCCGAGGAGGAGGAGCTGCGGGTGCCGTCCTTGGACGATGTGGAGCCGGGGCCGGAGATCGTTTTGAACGAAGAACAGCAGCGGGCCTTTGAAGAGATTTTAGGCCGGGTACAGGCGGCAAAGCCGTCGGTCACGCTGCTGCACGGTGTTACCGGCAGCGGTAAGACGCAGGTTTATCTGCGCTTGGTGCAGGAAACGCTGGCGTTGGGAAAAACCGCTATGGTGCTGGTGCCGGAGATCGTGCTGACGCCGCAGATGATGCGGAAATTCAGCTCCTACTTCGGCAGCCGGGTGGCCATGCTCCACAGCTCCCTGAAAATGACGGAGCGCTATGACCAGTGGAAACGCATCCGCCGGGGAGAGGTGGACGTGGTGCTGGGGACCCGCTCCGCTCTGTTCGCGCCCCTGAAAAATCTGGGCCTCATCATCATGGACGAGGAGCAGGAGGGAAGCTATCAGTCGGAAAACGTACCCCGGTACGATGCCCGGGAGGTCGCCAAATACCTCTGCGTCCGGGAAAAGGCGGCGCTGGTGTTCGGTTCCGCTACGCCTACGGTGGAGACCGCTTGGGCGGTGGAACAGGGAAGCTATCAAAAGGCGCTGCTGCGGCGGCGCTACAACGAAAACGCCTTGCCGGAGGTCCTCATTGCGGATCTGCGGCAGGAGATATTGAACGGCAACCCGGGCCTGATCAGCACCCCACTGCGGCAGGAGCTGGAAAAAAATCTGGCGGCGGGGGAGCAGAGCATCCTGTTTCTGAACCGCCGGGGCAGCAGCCGTCAGCTGCTGTGTCCCCAGTGCGGCTATGTTCCCCAGTGTCCCCGGTGCAGCGTCTACCTCACCTACCACTCCGCCAACGGACGGATGATGTGCCACTACTGCGGCCACTCCCAGCCTGCGCCGGATACCTGTCCCGACTGCGGCGGCGCTATGAAGCACATCGGCTTCGGCACCCAAAAGGTGGAGGAGGAGCTGCACAGTTTGTTCCCCGATCTGTCCGTTATTCGTATGGATGTAGACACTACCAGTGTAAAGTCGTCTCACCGGGCGATTTTAGAAAAGTTCGACAAAGAAAAAATTGATATTTTGCTGGGCACGCAGATGGTGGCTAAGGGCTTAGACTTTCCCAACGTCACCTTAGTGGGCGTTTTGGCGGCAGACCAAAGCCTGTTTGTGGACGATTTCCGCGCCGGTGAGCGCTCCTTCGACCTGATTACCCAGGTTTGCGGCAGGGCCGGCAGAGGCGAAAGACAAGGCCGCGCGCTGATTCAGACCTATATGCCGGAGAACAGCGTGATTTGCCAGGCCCAAGAGCAAGACTATCTTTCTTTTTATGAAAATGAAATTGAGCTTCGCCGCCAGCTGAACTATCCGCCCTTTTGCGACATCATTTCCGTTTTGCTCACTTCGCCTGTTTTAAACGGACTCTTGAGCTACGCAAAAAAGCTGGCGCGTTCCATTCACATTGTGATGCAAAAAGACTATGACGGAGCGTTTGAATTGTTAGGTCCCAGCGAAACGTCTGTAACTAAGATTAACGGGCGTTTTCGTCAGCGGATTTGGATTAAATGCAAAATGAACCGGAAGGCGGAGGATATTTTTGCACGCCTGAGAAGTTATCATATCAATGAAAAAAATCCACATATTAATATGGTGATTGAAAACAACCCATTCGGCGCAATTTAGGAGGAAAGCAAATGGCTATCAGAAAAGTACTTACAATTCCCGACGACAACGATTTTTTAAGAAAGAAGTCCCGCGATGTCACAATGATTGACGATAGGATTCTTACACTTTTAGACGATATGAAAGAAACACTTTATGCGGAAAACGGCGTAGGTTTAGCAGCGCCCCAGGTCGGGATTTTGCGCCGCGTGGTGGTTATTGACGTTGGCGAGGGGCTTATTGAACTGATTAATCCTGTAATTGTTTATAAAAAGGGCGAACAGATTAACGCGGAAGGGTGCCTTTCCATTCCCGGCAGATCTGGCACGGTGTCCCGCCCGGAAAAGGTGCGCGTGCGTGCCATAGACAGAAATAACAAGGAATTTACCATTGAGGGCGAGGGGCTGTTGGCAATTGCCCTGTGCCACGAAATTGACCACTTGAACGGCACCCTGTATGTTGATAAAATGATTGCGGAAGTGGAAAACTAAGCTTTTTACGGAGGGATAAAAATGAAAATTGTGTTTATGGGAACGCCGGAATTTGCGGTGGCCCCTCTTAAGGCTTTGTGTGAAGACGGACACGAAATCTCTCTTGTCGTTACCCAGCCCGACAAGCCGAAGGGCCGCGGCCAAAAAATGCTTCCGCCGGAAGTTAAGGTGTTTGCTGAAAGCCGTAATATTTCTGTGTATCAGCCCAAAAGCATGAAAACTGACGAAGCGTTTGAACGTTTAAGCGCAGAAAAAGCAGACCTTTTTGTAGTTGTGGCGTATGGAAAAATTCTGCCCCAGCGGATTTTAGACATTCCAAAGCATGGAAGCATCAATATTCACGCTTCCCTGCTGCCGAAATACCGGGGCGCTGCGCCCATTCAGTGGAGCATTATCAACGGGGAAACGAAAACTGGCATTACAACCATGCAGATGGACGATGGCATTGACACCGGCGATATGCTGGTGGTGAAGCCTGTGGACATTGCATTTGACGATACGGCCGAAACCCTGCATGACAAATTGGCTAAAGCCGGTGCAGACGCCATTCGGGAAACCATTTGCCAATTAGAAAACGGCACCCTTGATCCTAAAAAGCAAAATGACGCCCTCTCCTGCTATGCGCCGATGATATCAAAAGATACCGGCGTTTTAGATTTTAACAAAGATGCTCTGTCGCTATATAACCTTGTACGCGGACTGAATTCTTATCCATATGCCAGCACGTTTTATAACGGGCATCGGTTTAAGGTTATTCGTGCATTGCCCATTCACGAAAGCAGCCGCGGCGCCAACGGCGAGATTTTAAGTGTAACCAAAGACGGTATTTTGGTAAAGTGCGAAAGCGGCGCACTGCTCATCTGCGAGGTGCAGTTTGAAGGCAAAAAGAAAATGCCCGTGTCGGAATATATTAAGGGCAACAAAATTGAAACAGGCATAATTTTAGGAGGCTGACAAATTGGGCTCAAAACCGGTGAAAACCAACGCAATGCGAATGTTAGACAGAGCAAAAATTCCATTTGAAGCAATTGAATATGAAGTGGACGAAGCCGACCTTTCCGGCGTACACATAGCCGACTCTGTGGGTCTGCCCTATGACATGGTGTTTAAAACGCTGGTAGCAAAAGGCGACAAAACCGGCCCGGTGGTATTTTGTATTCCTGTTCACAAGGAAATTGATTTAAAAAAGGCAGCCCAGACCACAAATAATAAACGGGTGGAACTTTTGGCCGTGAAAGAGCTATTGCCTTTGACGGGATATATCCGCGGCGGCTGCTCCCCCATTGGAATGAAGAAACAGTTCCCTACGTTTTTTGACCAGTCGGCAGAGGGGCATGAAAAAATTACCATCAGCGCAGGCACAAAAGGATGCCAGCTTTTGGTAAACCGCCATGAGCTTACAGAATTTGTCGGAGCAAAGCTTTGCGATTTGTGCAAATCAAAAATAAATTTAAAACCTAAGAGTAAAAAGTATGCATAACATATCTGTATATGTGTTATTGCATACTTTTTTTCTTGCAATCTTCAAAATTATATGATATACTATTTTTGCGACTCAGTTTAATATTGTACCTAATTCCAGTAGGCATTTTATAATTTTTGGTAAAAATGCATACTCTATTTTTGCATACTGTTATTAGGTGTAAAACTGAGTCGCGTCAGTGAGCTATGCGTTTTTCAGCGTGTAGCTTCAGCTGCACGCTTTTTTATTTGCGAAAAAGAAAGGAGGTACGTTGTAATCACTTTCCAAACATTTGTGTGCACAAAAGAAAAATATATGGAGGAATTTTGTAATGGAAAATGAGAATGAAGCAAAAAACTGGTATCAAAAATGCGTGGATTTTATTTTGGAAAAAGAGCTGGAGAACGCTTCTCCGACCGAATTAGTAGAATACTCAAAAGAAATTGCGAGAATTGCGGCTAAAATTGCAGAAGTTGCATATTAAGAATGGGGGTACTCGATTATGAAAAAGAAAATAAATATAATTTTAATGACAGCATTAATCATTTTATGTTTTAGCGGATGCAATAACCTCAATTCAAACCAAAAGTTGAAGGTAACAGATATTCCCTGGAAAGTTAAAATGGGTATAAATTATCTTGATGATAGAGCGGCAATGGTTGAATATACCAATAACACAGAATATACAATAACGGAGATTTCTCTTACATTTAAAATGAAAGAAAATATTAAAACAGAAGAATTAGATGGATTTTATTCTTATCTCTCTAAGGAATATCAGCTTTCTCAAGATGATGTAAACGAACTGAAAAATGAAAGTATTTCGATGAACTCGCATGCATATTTAGATAAAGAAGAATTTTTGCAAAAAGGGGATAAACACGAAGAGTCTTTATGTTACGGCATAAAATTTATACGCAATTTAGATTACTACAAGTTATTTGAACCAGATATGTATATAATAACATACCTTAACGAATCCGGAGAGGAACATACAACTTTTTATGATTATATAAACAAACAATACACTAATCAGTAAAGTCATAGGGATTATCAATAATCTTAGGACTTATCCTTTCAGAGCATAAGTCCTTGGGTTTGTTTCTGATTTTGTGTAAAGTCTCCAAACAAGGGTAAAACATGATAGCGGCAGGGAGCGTTTTGCTCCCTGCTTTTTCAATATAGCAAAAATAAGGCAGAAAATCAAGTCTTAATCCGGTAGTATGTCAGCGAAAAACAGAGTCTTCTTTTAATATGCCTTAAACAGCATTTCAATTTTTCACTTTACAACAATTTTTCTTTCACAGCTTTGTCCAGTGCGTCAATTTTCGTGTTGCCCTCGGTCATTGTTTTGCAAGGAACGGAATAATAAAACTTAATCTTTGGCTCTGTTCCAGATGGTCGAATAACGAAAAATCCGCCGCCTGCAAGTTCAAAATAAAGAACATTTGACGGTTCAAACCCAATGGACTCTTTTTTGCCTGTTGCAAAATCTAACCGAAAATCCTCGTTATAGTTTCTAAATGCCACAATTTCCGTTTCGCCAATCTTCTTAAACGGATCTGCAGCTACTTTTTCCATCAGTGCGGCCATTTTCTGCATGCCGTCTAAGCCTTCCATTATCACTGAAACCGTCCGCTCCACACAGCAGCCATACTTTTTGTAAATATTTTGAATTGCGTCGGCAAGGGTCTGTCCTTTCCGCTTCAAAACTGCAACCAGTTCACACACCAAAAGAGTTGCGGCAACCGCGTCTTTGTCCCTGGCATAGGTTCCCGGCAGACAGCCATAGCTTTCCTCAAAGCCAAAATAATAGTTCCCATCGTTCATTTCGTCGTGCTTTTTAATCACTTCTGCAATAAACTTAAATCCTGTATAAACATCAAACATGCGAACGCCATAATTTTCTGCAATTTTTTTGGTTAAGTCCGTTGTTACAATGGTTTTTACTATATAGTCCTTAGAGGTAAGCTGATTTTTTTCCGCAGCAGAGGACAGAATATACTCCGTCAGCAAAAGCCCCATCTGATTTCCCGTCATCACTTCATAGCTGCCGTTTGCATCTTTCACCAAAACACCGATTCTGTCTGCGTCCGGGTCTGTTCCGCAAATAACGTCTGCTCCCACTTTTTCTGCCAGCTTGATGGCAAATTGAAATCCTTCCTTCTCCTCTGGGTTGGGGGATTTCACGGTGGAAAATTCCGGATCTGGCTGTGCCTGTTCTTCCACAACATACACGTTTTTATAACCCGCCTTATCCAGCGCCTCGGTAACGGGAACCAGGCCTGTGCCGTGAAACGGCGTGTAAACAATTTTTATTTCTTTTGCCGTGTCGTTTTCCACATCGGGATTTTTGCGGCAGGAGAGCACGCGGCCTACAAACTTTTCCCGGATTTCATCGCCAATCATTGTAATCAAACCGGCTTCTTTCGCGCTTTTTTCGTCCATTGCTTTTACATCCTGAAAGATGTCCATGCGGTTCATATATCCAATCACTTTGTTGGAGTCGGCAACATTGAGCTGTGCGCCGTCTTCACCATAAACCTTATAACCGTTATAGTTGGCTGGATTGTGGGAGGCCGTAATCATAATGCCCGCAAAACAGTTCAGCTCCCGCACCGCAAAAGACAACACGGGCGTTGGATGGAGCCTGTCGAACACATAGGCGCGAATGCCGCTGGCCGCTAAAACACATGCGCTTTCCATTGCAAATTCCGGAGAAAAGTGGCGGCTGTCATATGAAATTGCCACGCCGCGCTTCTTTGCGCTTTCTCCGTTGTCACAAATGTAGTTTGCCAACCCTTGAGTTGCTTTTCTTACGGTATATTTGTTCATTCTGCTGGAACCGGCGCCCAAAATTCCGCGCAGCCCGCCGGTGCCAAACTCTAAATCTTTGAAAAAGCGTTCCTGAATTTCACCGTCATTTGCCTTTAAAGCTTCAAGCTCTTGTTTTGTCTGAGCGTCAACCACATCGCTCGTCTGCCAATATTCATATTTTTCTTTATAATCCATGTAAATGTCTCCTCAAACCTTTTTTTCGCTGTCGCTATTGATTTAGTATATGCAGAATTATTCTTCTCCATACCAGGTGTCGTCGGTGTTACCGTCGCCCTCGGTGGAATTGTCGTCTGGCGTTTCCTCCTCATTGGGAATATTCGTGCCGGGCGAAACATTGTTTTGGTTGTTCTCATTTAATTCCTCGCCTGGTTCCGGTGCTGAAGAAGATGACGAAGACGGCTTGCTGGACTTTTTGGAACTGGATGTCTTTTTGTCGTCATCATCGTCACCTAACGAGCTTCCGTAAGACGAATGGGACGAGCAATATTTCATCGGCTGCGTTCCCTCTTTAAAATAGTCCACCCTGGTGGTGCTGCAGGATTTTGATGCCACGCGTCCGCTGATTTGGCAAATGGTACGCTTCACAAGACCATCGGGCTCCGGAATGGTTTTAATCGTTTTCCCATCGTGAATGGGCTGCATCACACTTTTCCAAATTTTCGGACATACATTGCTGCCGCTCATTGCTTTTGGAATTTCATAGCCCATCCACACGCCGGCGACATAGTTGGGCGTAAAGCCCATGAACCAACGGTCCTTGTTGGAGTTTGTAGTACCCGTTTTACCGCCGGCGTAAATGTCGCCCAACGACGCGCTGGTTCCTGTACCGTTCTTAATTACGCCAGTGAGCATATTCTGCATGATAAACGCCGTCTGCTCACTCATGGCCCGCTTATTTTCCACTTTGTTTTCCAATACAATTTTTCCGTTTGCATCAATTACCTTTGTATAGGTCACCGGCTTGTTATACTGTCCGCCGTTTACAAATGTGGCATAGCCGGCCGTCATTTCCTTAACAGTTACGCCGTCGGTTAAACCGCCCAGCGACATAGACAATGATTTATCCGTAACCAGTTTTCCGTTTCTGGTTTCGCCAGCCACCATTGTGGTAAAGCCCAGGTTCTTTGTCATAAAGTCGAAAGATTTGTCAACTGTAAGTTCCTGCATTACCTTAACCGCAGGAATGTTTTGAGATAGCTCCAAATGTCTGCGCGCTGTTAGCCTGCCTTTATAGCCGCCCCCAGAGTTTTTAGGCTCCCAGTCGCCAATTTTAATTTTTGCGTCGTTAATAATGGTTGCCGGAGTGATGATGTTATATTCAATCGCTGGTGCATACACCGCCAAGGGCTTAATTGCCGAACCCGGCTGCCGTTTTGCCTGTGTTGCCATGTTAAAGCCGCGGCTAACGGTCTTTTTGCCGATTCCGCCGGCCATGCCTTTAATCTGGCCCGTATATGGATCCATCACCACCATGGCTGACTGGGGCTTGTTGCCCGAGCTGCCCGGGAAATTGGCGGTATTTTGATAAACGTTGTCAATTGCCTTTTGCACGTCTGGATTCATGGTGGAATAAATTTTAAACCCGCCGGTATAGAGCCGATTAGTCGCCTCGCCTTCAGTCAGGTTTTCTTTTTCCATCAGGTCGCGGACAACATCGGTGATAATTGCATCAACAAAATAGCTCTGAACCTTTGCATCTTCTTTATCCTTTTTAACCTCGCCAATTTTAACGTTTAAGTTTCTGCCCTTTGCCTCGTCACATTCCTGCTGGGAAATATAGCCAAGCTTGGCCATTTTGGTTAAAATAACCTCCTGGCGCTCTTTGTTTTTTTCGTAGTTTGTAGCCGGGTTATAAGTTGTTGGCGCCTTTACCACACCTGCCAGCGATGCACACTGTTCCAGCGTTAAATCCTTCACGTCCTTGCTGAAATAGTAGTTTGCCGCAGTTTGAACGCCGTGGCATCCCGCGCCGAAATAAATGGTGTTCATATACATTTCAATAATCTGGTCTTTGCTCATCTTCTTTTCCAGATTAATTGCCCGAACAATTTCCTGAATTTTTCTTGTAGGTGATACGTCATTTTCACCAGTGATATTTTTAATCAGCTGCTGGGTAATGGTAGAACCGCCATAGGAATTTTTATTTCCCGTTATCCATTGTAGAAATGCGCCGAACGTACGCTTTAAGTCAACACCTTTGTGATCGCGGAACCGCTCGTCTTCAATAGCAATAAAAGCGTTGGTTAAGTTTTCGGGAATATTTTCAATGTCTACCCAAACGCGGTTTTCGTTTCGGTGAATGCGATCCATCTCCACCGGCTGGTTGGTTTCCTCATCAATATAATAAATAATTGATGTAAAATCTAAGTTATATTCCTCGGCAATTAAGTCCATGCTGTTGTCGATAAAACCCACAACCGCACCTGCAATCACAGAAGCCGCAAGGGCCGCAATTACGAGGATAACAATTAAAACCCGTGCTAAAATTCTCAATCCCTTGCTCTTTTTCTTTCTTTTTTTATTTTTATCCTGAGCAGGACTTGTCCCTTTTTTGTATGTATTTTTTGCCAAATAGCTCACCCCTTAATTTGGTAGTAAATCTTAAACTATACCAAATTTATTGTATCCCAAACATATTACAAAACTATTACGTGTGCGTTACTTTGGTGTAAAATAACACTAAATGCTCCAAAAAACGGTTATTTTAGGCGAATAAAGGGTGGCAAAAAGCCAAATACTATGAGTAAAAAATGATGGATAGGAGATGAAAAGAATGGAGAAAGGAACACAAGGCACAAGAAAAAGACATTTTTTAAATTTGGTGCTTACAGCGGTTTTAATTTTTGCCGCTATGTATCTTTGCGCCATAACGGGCTACCGTTTTGTCAGAAACAGCAATGCTGCGGAGAATCCGGTTGAAAGCCGGGAGCCGGAAATAAACGAAACCATAGCGCCCCAGGAGGAGGACCCTCTCAAATTGCCTGAGGACCTTGCCTCTGCCTCACTGCCCAAGGAGGATGTGCGCGTCCCGTCCGACCCCAACGACTATCTGGTAATATCAGAAAACGGCGTTGTGAAACTTTATAACATTACCGAAAGCGGCGACCAAATTTATTCAAAAGACTTAGATATTGCCCCCGACGCGCTTTTGGCTGAGGACAAGGCCCAGCTGGAGGAAGGTATTATTTTAGAATCGGAGGAGGAGCTTGCCGCCCTGCTTGAGGACTACACTTCTTAGGCCAAATCCTTAATTAACAGCGCACGGATATAGCCTTTATCCTTTGTTGTAGAATCAATATAAAAGCCGCGGTTGTAATAAAACCGCACCAGCGACGTGGCTTTCGACGCGGTGTGCAGCATAACGCGCTTTACCTTTAGCTCTGCAAGCTCCATGTCCAACGAGTTCATCATGGATTTTCCTATCCCCAAATTCTGAAACTCTGTGTTCACGCCGAAGCGGGAGAGATATGCGGTTTCTTTGTCTATCAGCTCAATCCGCATGCTCCCCACCACCTGGTTGTTAATATAGGCCACATAAACAATTTTGGTGTCGATGTCTTTTATCACCTGCTCCCGCGTTTCGTGGAGCGCGGGGGTGTCTTGAATGCCTGCAAGCTTAATATATTTTTCAAATGCTTCCTGCGTAATTTTAACAATGCTGTCAACGTCTTCAAGCGTTGCCCGCCGAACCTCAAACATTTTGCTTTCTCCTTTGCATCACTTATTGCTTTCCTAAAAGCCGCACCATAACGGCTTTCTGTGCGTGCAGGCGGTTTTCCGCTTCGTCAAACACCACCGACTGCGGCCCGTCAATCACGTCTTCCGTTACCTCATAGCCCCGGTATGCCGGCAGGCAGTGCAGGAATATAGCGTGTTTGTCCGCTTGGGAAAACAGCTCTTTGTTAATTTGATAGTTTGAAAATACTTTAATTTTTTCTTCTTTTTCTTCCTCCTGGCCCATGCTGACCCAAGTGTCGGCATAAACCACGTCTGCGCCTTTTATCGCTTCTTGCGGGTCGCACGTTAAAGTAAGTTTCGCACCGGTGGCCTTTGCGTCTTCCAGGGCGTTTTTCACCACCTGTGCATCACACATATATTCAGGCGGCGTTGCGACCGCAATATCCATGCCCACCTTTGCGCCGCCGTAAAGCAGCGAGTGCGCCATGTTATTGCCATCACCGATGTAGGCAAGCTTTAGGCCCTTTAGCCGGCCCTCTTTGTGCTCGCGTATCGTCTGAAAATCGGCCAAAATCTGGCAGGGGTGCACCAGGTCGGTTAGTCCGTTAATCACAGGTATAGAGCCGAACCTTGCCAAATCCTCAACGTCAGACTGCTTAAAGGTACGAATCATAATGCCGTCTAAAAACCGCGAAAGCACGTTTGCTGTGTCGTAAACCGACTCGCCCCGGCCAAGCTGAATGTCGTTTGCACTTAAAAACAGCGCAGAACCGCCAAGCTGATACATTCCCACCTCAAACGAAACTCTTGTGCGGGTAGAGGATTTTGAAAAAATCATGCCCAGTGTTTTGCCTTTCAGCAAATGGTGCTCAATTCCGTGCTTCTGTTCATATTTCAATTTGTCCGCCAAATTCAGCGTGTCTAAAATTTCTTCTGTGCTCCAATCGTGCAGCGTCAATAAATGTTTCATTGCTGTCATCTCCCATTATAAAATTTCTTTCAATATCTTCATAAACTGATCTACATCATTTTTTGTCACAATCAACGGCGGTAAAATTCTTAAGGTGGTTGCCGTTGCGCCGGTTAAGTAATGCTTTTCAAACAGCCGGTGCTTCATGTCCCCCGCAATTGGCCCGGTAAATTCTACGCCAATCATCAGTCCTTTGCCCCTGATTTCTTTAATGCAGGGCACATTTTCTGCAACGGCCTTTAATTGCTCCACAAAATATTCGCCTACAATGCGGCTGTTTTCAACCAAATTTTCTTTTTCAAAAATATCAAACACGGAAAGTGCCGCCGCGCAAGCCAACGGATTTCCGCCGAAAGTGGAGCCGTGGTCGCCGGGGGCAAAAGCGCTGGCTGCAAAATCTTTCGCGCATACCGCCCCAATGGGAACACCGCCGCCCAGGGCTTTTGCCAAGGTGAAAATGTCTGGTTCTATGCCATAATGCTCATAGGCAAACAGTTTGCCGGTTCTGCCCATACCTGTCTGCACTTCGTCGCAAATAAAAAGAATATCCTTTTCTTTGCAAATTTCATATACAGATTTAACATAATCCAAATCCAGCGGGTGCACACCGCTCTCCCCTTGAATCAATTCCAGCATTACCGCGCAGGTCTTGTCGCTTACGGCAGATTGAAAGGCTTTCAAATCGTTTGCCGGAACATATAAAAACCCCGGCGTCAAGGGGTGATATGGCGCGCTGAACTTTTCCTGCCCTGTGGCGGCCACGGTTGCCAGCGTCCGTCCATGAAACGAATTTTTTAATGTAATAATTTCATATTTTTGTGAATTGCCTTTTTTGTAGTGATAAATTCTGGCAAGCTTAATTGCACCTTCGTTTGCCTCGGCACCGGAATTCGCAAAAAACACCTTGTCCGCAGCGCTCAAGGACACAATTTTTTCTGCTAAAAGCGCCTGTTGCTTCATATAATAATAGTTAGAAACATGAAGCAAATTTTGTGCCTGCTCACAAATGGCCTTTACAAAGGCTGGGTGGCTGTGTCCCACCGCGTTTACCGCGATTCCTGCGAGAAAGTCGGTGTACACTTCCCCGCTGTCACTGTATAAATGAATTCCCTCTCCTTTTGAGAACGAAACCGGAATCCGTTCCCCAAAGGTATTCATATAATTTTGTTTATCTAAATTCGCAATGTCACTGGTTGTCATGGCGTGTTCCTCCAAATCAATTTGATCACTTTTATAATTATACAATAATTTGAATAAATATGCAATAGTAATTTTATTTTTTTACAGGTACAAATGAAAAATCTGTGTTTTTGATAAAAAATATGGCAAAAAAAATTAAATTTCGGTTAAATTCGTAAAAAATTATTGCAAATTTATTAAAAATTTAGTATGATATAAGAGAAAAAGTGTTAATGAAATCTATTAAAGGAGCGATTTAATATGTTGAGCGAAGTTTTCCAGCCTGTTTTAGACCAAATGCGCGGAGTGACGCATAAGTCCATGGGCGTTGTCAACAGCACCTCCGTTCTTGTTTCCTATGTGGGCGAACCCGTAGGCGACGATGAAGCATTTTCCATGATATCCTCTGTTCAGGGCAACGGCCGCCCGTTTATCTCAAACGGCTATTCCTGTGTCGCAATCGGCACCCGGAACATAATGGAGTTTGTCGTTTATGTGAAAGGGACGGATCCGGAAGAACAAAAGCTGTGTGCGCTGCTTGCTATCAGCATTTCCAATTTGCAAATTCACTGCGCTGACAGATATGATAAAATCAGTTATTTAAAAAGTGTGCTGCAGGGCAACGTGCTGCCCGGCGATATTTACCTGCGTTCCGGCGAACTGCAAATTGACGCAGACGTTTCCCGTCTGGTGTTTATCGTTCAAATTCCCGGAAACGAAACCGGCGTTGTTCAGCTTATGCAGAACATGTTCCCGGAGCAGGATTTCATTATTAATATCGACAACAAAAACATTGTTTTAATTAAAGCGCTCTCCCCAGGCTATGCCTCCGATTTTGCGGAGAAAACTGCAAAAAGCATTGTGGAAATGATTAATTCTGAGCTGATGCTGAAAGTGTTTGTGGGCATTGGCACTCCTGTGGACTCCATTAACGAAATTGCCCGCTCCTATTCTGAAGCGCGCCTGGCAATTGAAATTGGCCGGGTGTTTGAAGGGGAAAAATATATTCTAAGCTACGACGAGCTGGGCATTGGCCGATTAATTTATCAGCTTCCCAGCAAGCTCTGTGAGCTGTTTCTAGACGAAATCTTTAAAAAGGACGGTTTAGAGGTGTTAGACGACGAAACCCTTCAAACCATTGACAAGTTCTTTGAAAACAACTTAAACGTCAGCGAAACCTCCCGTCAGCTGTTTGTGCACAGGAACACCTTGGTTTACCGTCTTGACAAAATCGAGCGGTTAACAGGGCTGGACTTAAGAAAATTTGACGACGCGGTGGTATTTAAGGTTGCGGTGCTTGTCAGCAAATACTTAACCTCGAACCCATCGAAATTTTAAAAAAATAAATTTTCCGCGCCTTATATGCCCACATATAAGGCGCGCTTAAATGTATTCTTTGTGGGCAGAAAGGCTTGGATGTTCCATTGATTTTATTAAGCAACGTATCCAAGATTTACCCTAACGGCTCAACGGCCTTAGACGACATCAGCTTTTTCATTGAACGGGGCGAATTCGTCTTTATCGTGGGACCCAGCGGTTCGGGAAAATCGACTCTGATCAAACTGTTAATGCACGAGGAGGTGGCGACCTCCGGCCAGGTAATTATAAATAACGACGATGTGGCTCTGCTCAAGCGCCGCGAAATTCCTTACCTGCGCCGGTCTATGGGCGTAGTGTTTCAGGATTTCCGTCTGCTGCCAAAAAAGACTGTGTTTGAAAACGTGGCTTTTGCCATGGACATTATCGGTGCCAGCAGAAAAGAAATTAGAAAACAAGTGCCCAACGTGCTGAGCCTGGTGGGACTTTCCCACAAGGCTAAATCATATCCGGACGAGCTTTCTGGCGGCGAGCAGCAAAGGGTTGCTCTGGCCCGGGCGCTGGTAAACAATCCTGCGTTTTTAATTGCGGACGAGCCTACGGGTAACTTAAACCCCAAGGCGGCAATGGAAATTATGGAACTGTTAGACGATATTAACAAGCGCGGAACAACCGTTATTATGGCAACCCACGCGAAAGAAATTGTTGACAGAATGAAAAAGCGCGTAATTGCAATTGAAGACGGAAAAATTGCACGCGATGAAACAAGAGGTGGTTACGGCAATGAGGATTAGAGGATTTCGATACTTTTTAACAGAAGCGTTTAAAAATATTTTTTCCAACGGCTGGATGACCATTGCCTCAATTTTCACCGTTATGGCCAGTCTTTTGGTTCTGGGCGTGTTTTTAATCTTGTCCATTAACCTGAACAGCATTGTGGGCGACTTAGAGGGCAGCTATGAAATTATTGTCGTTATGGACGAAAAAACCACTGAAGAGGGCATTTCTGCCATTGGAAAACAAATTTTAAAGGTAGAAAACGTGGCCGACGCCACCTTAGACCGCAACTCCGACCGGTTAGAGGACTTAAAAGAACAGTTTGGTGAAAATGCAGCCCTTTTAGACCGATATAAAGACGACAACCCTTTAAGAAACTGGTACCGGATTACGTTAAGCGATTTAACGCGGACTTCGGAAACTGTGGAAAAGTTGGAACAGATTGACGGTGTGGAAAAGGTCATTCAAAATGAAGATGCCATTGGCAACTTGGTGAAAATTGCAAATTACATACGAACATTCAGCTTTTGGATTATCATTGCCCTGGCTGTTGTTTCGGTATTCATCATTTCAAACACCATTAAGCTCACGGTTTACACCCGGCGCAAAGAAATTAACATTATGAAATTTGTGGGCGCAACCGACTGGTTTATCCGCTGGCCTTTCATCATTGAGGGCATTATCATTGGAATTATCGGCTCCTGCGCGGCGGTGGCTCTGGTGCTGTTGGGCTATAATTTCTTAGTGGACGTGGTGCAGAACAACATTATGTTCTTCACCTTAAAACCACTTAATGAGCTTTTAACACTGATTTTGGGCTCTTCCTTCGGGCTGGGCGCAGTGCTTGGCGGCGTGGGCAGTTTTATCTCCGTCAGAAAGCATCTAAACGTTTAAGAAAAGAAAACCGGGTAAAAAAAGTACAATTTACAGAAAATGGTGTAACTTCAAAACGAAGTTACACCATTTTCTTTTATTCGCACAACTGTCAAACTTCCAGCAAACTTCACCTGTGTTTTCTGTCAATCTACGCGATTGTATGTTCTATGAACTTATACAACATTTGGGGATGCTTCAATCAGTTATTGAGTACCATACATCTGCATTTTTTTATATTTTAACGGACTGATACCAAAAACAGATTTAAACATATAATTCATATGACTTTGACTGCTGAAGCCTGATTTATAAGCAATGTCAATTATGGGCAGGTCCGTGGATAATAAAAGCTTTTTCACATGACTTAATCGTAATTCTGTAATATATTTATGAATCGTAACACCATAACAATCTAAAAATAATTTTCTTATGTAATTAACGCTTAAATGAACCATTTTTTCAAAGTCAGAAATGTGAATCGGACTTTGATAATGATTATCTATGTGTTCTTTAACAGTCATAGCTATTTTGGAATTATGCGTTATTTCGTTATGAATGTGATAATTAGAATTTTTAATTATGTTAAGAATTCTTCCTATGGAAACAATCGTTTCTAAATTATTTTCTATATTTGTTAATTCGTAGAGGTTTAACAGCTGTTTTTTTATTAAGGGATCTATAATGATGCAATCGGGAATACTGCTTAATATTTGACAAATTTCGTTATCTTCACAAGTAAAATGAATTGCATAGCAATTAAAAGAGCCAATAGTAAATCTCTCCTGAAATGGTTTTGAAAAAATAACCATATTCTGATTATGGGGATAAAGAATATTGTCAATAGAAGCACACCCTGTCCCATAATCATATATCTCTAATTCATAATATTGTGTCACTCGTTTTGGCGTAATATCGCAGCTAAAATAATTGGTGCTTTTATAATATTCTCGTTTATAAATCATATCGCCACAATCCTTTGTGTTAAATATCTAAAAAATTGTATTAAAACATGATATAATATAACAATTTTTATTGATATAATAATTAAAACACACAATAAATATTTTGTCAATCTATATTTTGAAAAGAGGAAATGCAATGAAAATAACAGATATAAAATGTTTTACTGTTGATTGTTTTCGAACAAATTGGGTCTTTGTTAAGGTATATACCGATGAAGGTATTGACGGAATCGGGGAAGCAACACTTGAGTATAAAGAAAAGGCTCTTTTGGGTGCGGTTGAACACATAAAAGAATCTTTGGCAGGCCAAAACCCGCTGGATATTGAAAAGCACTGGCACGATATTTATCGTGATGCTTATTGGCGCGGCGGTCCTGTTTTAATGTCGGCTTTGTCTGCTGTTGAAATGGCTCTCTGGGATATTCTTGGCAAATATCTTAACGTTCCTGTTTATCAGCTATTGGGCGGGAAAATAAATGAAAAAGTCAGAATATATGTAAACGGATGGTTTGCAGGAGCAAAAACTCCAAAAGAATTTGGCGAAAAAGCAAAAGTTGCTGTTCAAAAAGGAGTTACTGCAATGAAATGGGACCCGTTCGGCAAAAGCTATCTTGATATATCCAACAAGGATTTAAATATTGCGATTGAATGTATCGGAGCAGTCAGGGAAGCGGTTGGGAATGATGTAGACTTACTGATTGAGGGACACGGAAGATTTAATATCCCTACAGGCATTAAAATTGCAAAAGAACTGGAACAGTTTCAGCCAATGTTCTTTGAAGAGCCTGTTCCCCCCGATAATCTTGACGCCCTCAAAGCGGTCAAAGATAAATCTCCTGTGGCAATTGCTGCAGGAGAACGGCTTTATACCCGTTGGGATTATAAGCATATGTTCGACAAAATGGCAGCAGACTATATTCAGCCCGATATTTCACACGCAGGCGGCATTATGGAGCTTAAAAAGATTGCAGCAGCGGCAGAATGCAGATATATTCCCTTTGCACCTCATAACCCGTCAGGCCCTGTTGCAAATGCAGCTACGCTTCAGCTCGCAGCATGCTGCCCGAACTTCAGCATATTAGAAATTATGTATTCCGATGTAGAATGGCGTAAAGATGTTACAAACGAAAGCCTGGAATATAAAAATGGTTATATTGCCATTCCCGACAAGCCGGGTCTAGGCATAGAAATAAATGAAGAAGCATGTTTAAAGCACCCTTATAAACCTCATACGTTAAGACATTATACCGGGGCGTTAACAGACATCAGACCACCGAAATCAGAGTGTTACTTTTAACTGCTGAAAGGGGAAATGAAAATGAAGACAGTTCTTGTAACGGGCGCTTGTATTAATACCGGCGTTGCAATCGTTGAAAAGTTCGCCGGCGAAGGCTGGAATATTGTTTTTACAGGAAGAAATGCTGAAACAGTTCAAATAAAAGAAAAAGAGTATCAGAAAAAATTTCCAAATGTTAAAATAATCGGGTATCAAATAAATTCTCTTATTAATGCACAGACAGTAGACGAAGCTGCTGTTTATCATTTGTTTTCATATCTTGATCGCAAAGGATTATTTGTGGAAACGCTTGTTCTGAATGCAGCAGACCAGGGACTTAACATGGAAATATTCAAAAATCCTCTGACTGATTTTATGAAAGTTCTTAACACAAATATTGCTTGGGATTATTGTATTGCAGAATGCGCTGCAAAAAGAATGAAAGAAAACAGCGGCGGAAATATTATATTTATCAATTCCAATACCGCATACCGCGCAATTCCAAATAGAATTGCGTATATCGCTTCTAAAGGCGGTCAGCTTGGTTTAATGAGAGCATTGGCTTTAGACCTCGGTAAATATAACATTCGTGTAAATGCAGTTCTGCCCGGCATGATAAGAACAGACAGATGGGAAAAAAATCCTGAGTTTTACAAAAATGTTCCCTCAAAATTTACCCCTATCGGAGATGTCGCAGCAGGGGAAGATGTTGCCGATGCAGTTTGGTATTTTTCGGCGAATGCAAGAAATACTACAGGCGCAGAACTCGTTGTAGACGGAGGAAACACCATTCAGCTTTACCCTTTAATCAATCAATAATATTACAATGAAACGGAAGTGAAATTATGTTATATCAAGGAAAAACAAATGCGGAATCTTATTTTCCGCCTATTTTAGGAAACGGTGATATTTCATTAGCTCCTGACTGTGAGGGCACGCTGAATTATTCATTTGAACAATATGAAAAAAAAGGATTATCGGCTTTTGACGGAATTGTTGTCCGCTGTGGCAGAAGAAGCAACAATAACTGCCGTGTGGGGCAATCGAAGCTGTTTTCGTTCGGAAAATTTGTATTTAGCGAAGGAAGTCAGATAGAAGATTGGTCACAGGAACTTGTGGAGGATAAAGGTTATGTTCAAAGTACCTGTGCGTACAAAGATGGGGCAAAAATCTTTACAAAGAGCTTTATCCACCCCGAACGCAATATTTATGCCATAAATAAAACCTTTGAAAATGTAGGTAAAAATAAAAAGTTTTATTATGATTTTGTTTTAGAGGGATACAGCGAAGCAATTGATGAGCTTACGAACATTTTGTATGCCAAAAAAGAAAACGATGAAGCTTGTATCGGGTTTCGTATCTACGGAATGGATATATATATAGGAGAAATCCGCCTGTGCATGAATAAGGAATATAAAACAGAACCGATTCCAAAGGGAATGCGTTTCGAGTTTGAAGCGTCAGATGGTGAAAGCGTTGCACTTTTTTATTATCTTGAGGATAATCTTGAGTCTGACGATTATATAGAAGCGCTGAATACGATAAAAAAGAAAATTGACGGCCGCGGTTATGAGGGACTTTTAACAGAATGCGAGGAAAACTACAAAAGCTTTTTTGCGCTTGGTTATGTTGAAACTCCCGATAAAAAATTAAACGAAATTTACAAAACCTCGCTTTATGACTTAAAGTGCTATACAACAAAATACTCTATCCCTATAGGTCTTAACAACGGGTATTGGCACGGAAGATACTTTGCATTTGATGAGTATTATAGCTTTTATGCACTGCTTGGAGCAAATCGGTTAGAGCTTGCAAAGCGAGTGCCCACATTTCGTGCTGATGTTTGTCTTGAAACTGCTATCCAATACGGAAGCGACTGCCACAAAAGAGAAGAAACGCAAGAAATGGCAAAGTTCTTGTGGGAAACGGGAGAAAAAGCTGACATTGAGCTTTCCCCCATAGGCACATGGCTTGACCATGTTTTTCATATGCCCGTAATTGGCTTGGGTGCCTTTGAATTCTACGAGTATACAAGGGATAAGGACTTTTTGAAAAAATGTTACAGAATGATTCGTGCATGTGCAAAGTATTTTACGAATTATATGGTTTACCGCGACGGCGAAAGATTTTACATTGGTAAATGTACCGACCTTGAACGTCTTGGTGCAGCAGTTGAAAATCCATTTATGACATCTTGCGGAGCGATTAAATTGCTCGAATGCTGCGCAGAAGCATCTGAAATTTTAGAGATTGATAAAGATTATCGCAAAGAGTGTAGGTTTATTGCGTCAGAGCTGCGTAAAAGCTTGCCTGTTGAAAATGATATGTATGTTCCTCACACGGGCTGTACCCAAAAAAGCATTGCTGTTTTTGCAGGCAAGTTTCCGTTTCATGTAATTGATGATTATGACAAAAAACTCTTAAACGCATGGGAAGATTTTGAAGAAAATGGTGAAAAATACGGTAATATGTATCCTATGGGAAGAAAAATTTCGCCTTGGTATGCGTGTTGGAAAGCAATTAGCTACGCGAGAGCCAATATGCCGGAAAAAGCATATCATGCTTTGACTGAAAGCTATGAATCGGCAGGTGTGTTTCATGAAATGTTTGAAATAAACGAACCTGCGGTAAGAATAAAACCTTGGTTTACCACAGCTTGCGGAATGTTTATTTCATCTGTAAATGAAATGCTGTTGCAAAGCGATGGAAAAACAGTGAATATTTTGCCGGCATTTCCGCTTGAAAAGGGAGATATCTCTTTCAAGCTTGCAATTAAAGGCGGTGCAGTTGCAGAGGTGAAGATAAAAGACAGGAAACTTGTGCATTTATGCATCACTTCAAATGGTGAAGATGTAACAAAGAACTTTGATATACTTTTTAAAGGGAAAAAATATCGGTAATATATTGGCAGCCGTCATAAAAAAATATCCCTTTTACGCTCCTGAAGCCAGATGATATTCTTTATTAGCCGTCAGTGTTAGCCTGCGCTTTTTGCTTGACAGGAAATTCAAATTTTGCTATACTCGGGTTATACAACTGTGGTAAAAAGGAGCGTAAAAAATGAAAAAAGAGTTAAATAATGCGTCAAACCCCATCGCGCTGCTTCCGATTTTAGTTTTTTTAATTTTATATCTGGGACTTGGAATTTTGTTTGAATATGTCATGAAAATCAATATGGGATTTTACAGCATTCCCATTGTCGTTGCGTTTATGGCGGCAATTTTGGTGGCCTGCCTGCAAAACAGAGGGCTGAAGTTTGACGAAAAGCTAAGTGTCATGGCAAAGGGCGTGGGCGACAAAAACATTATGACCATGATTTTAATCTTTCTAACCGCAGGCATTTTTGTTGGCGTTTTGGGCCGCAGCAGCGCAACAAGCGCCGCATATTTTTTGCTCAGCATTGTTCCTGCGCAGTTTTCCGTGGCTATTTTATTTCTTGTGTCGTGCTTCATATCCACCGCCATGGGAACGTCTACCGGAACCATTAGTATAATTGTGCCCATTGCGGTAAATGTTTCCGCAGCTTCAGGCTTTTCCATGCCGCTGTGCATTGCCTCGGTGGTGGGGGGTGCCATGTTCGGCGACAACCTGTCTTTCATTTCCGACACTACCATTGCCGCTTGCAGCACCCAGGGCTGCCCCATGCGGGATAAGTTCCGGGCCAACTTTAAAATTGCCCTGCCAGCAGCAGTGCTGACGCTCATTGTCATCATTGCCCTGTCCTTCGGCACTGAAATTAACAGTGTCGTGAACGAATCTTATAATTTGGTGGAATTGATACCTTATGTTCTGGTGCTGATTGGCGGCATTGCGGGGCTTAACGTGTTTGTGGTTTTGCTTGTGGGAATTGTTTCAGGAGCCGCCATTGTTTTCATCAGCGGCTCAGCCGCCCCAATTGAACTTTTGGCAAATGCCGGCGCAGGGGCGCAGGGCATGTTTGAAACCATTATTGTAACGGTTCTGGTTTCTGCCATGTGTGCGCTCATCAGAGAACACGGCGGTTTTAACGCTCTGCTGGCGTTTATAAAAAAACTATTCCGGGGCAATAAAGGCGGCCAGCTCGGCATGGGACTGTTGGTAGGCGCTATGGACATTGCCACCGCAAACAACACCGTTGCCATTGTGGTAGCCGGTCCCATTGCAAAGGAAATGGCTGCAGAATATGAAATTGAACCGAAGCGCGCCGCGTCTATTTTAGACACGTTTAGCTGTATTGTGCAGGGCCTCATTCCTTACGGCGCACAGATGCTCATTGCCGTTTCCTGTGCAGCAGAGCTGGGCTTTTCGGTATCTGCCCTGTCCATTATTCCGTGGATGTTTTATCCGTTTTTATTGCTGTTAACTTCATTGGTTTACATTTTTCTAAGCAAAAGAACAAGAAAGGAGCACTTATAATGTTACACGAAAACACGCCGACTCTTGAAACACAGCGGCTCATTTTACGTAAATTTACAAAAGATGATTTACCAGCCTTTTGGGAAATTATGAAAGATAAAGAGGTTAACACCTTTCTGCCCTGGTTCCCGTTGGAAACAGAGCAGGAAGCAACAGATTTTCTTACAAACCGATTTTTAACCTACTACGAAAAACCGTTTGCCTGCCGCTATGCGGTTTGTTTGAAAGAAAACAACATTCCCATCGGCTATGTCTGGCTCAGTGATTCAGAAAATCACGATTTTGGATATGGTTTAAAAAAAGAATTTTGGCGCAAGGGCATTATCACCGAAGCCGCCGAAACGGTTGTGGAGTGGTTAAAAAATTCCGGACTTCCTTACATCACCGCTACCCACGACGTGAATAATCCCAGAAGCGGGGCCGTGATGAAAAAGCTGGGCATGACCTACAAATATTCCTATCTTGAGCAGTGGCAGCCAAAAAATATACCCGTCACATTCCGGATGTATCAGCGAAACTTTGACGAAAACGCTCAAACCTATATGGAATATTGGAACAAATATCAGGAGCATTTTGTCGAAGCAAATGTCATGTAATAATTGGATTGCTATGACGGCACAGTTTTTACTGTGCCGTCTTTTTTGTAAAAAAAGCTTGACAAATATATCTTACAGGTGTAAGATATATTTGTATTACAGCTGTAAGAATATGCAAGGAGGTTATTGGAAATGACACAAAATCAGGAAATCAGCGGTGCGGAGCTTACTGTAATGAAAGCACTGTGGCAAGGGAACTGCCCTATGAAAGTGCAGGACGTATGCGATGCGCTGTCTGGCAGCAAATGGAAATATAAAACCGTGGCTACCCTGCTTCTTAGATTAGAGGAAAAAGGCGCGGTAATTTGCCAAAAGGACGGCAGAACGAATTGTTACACGCCGGTTTTAGATAAAGAGGAATATACAAAAGCGCAGACAAAAAACTTTGTGCAAAAGCTTTACAATGGTTCTGCGAAAGCCCTTGCAGTTTCTCTCTTTCAAAGCGACGACATGACAAAAGACGATATTGAAGAAATTAAAAAACTGTTTGACCTTTAAAAAAAGGGGGGGAATCTTTTATGATGACGCAAATTGCAAAAAGCGTGCTCCTGCTCTCTGTTTGCGGCGGTGTTTTGGGGCTGGTTTTGCTTTTGATAAAACCAATTACAAAGCGGTTTTTTTCTCCGAGCTGGCAGTTTTACATTTGGCTTGTGGTTTTGGCAATTTTCGTTTTTCCCGTGTCGTTTTCTCTGCCTGCCAAAGTGCCGGATGCGCAAGCCGTCACACAGACAGCGCAAAACACGGTGATTGATGACGCACTGAAAAGAAACACAGAAAATACTGTGCCTGTTTCTGAAGCGCAGGAGACACCCGTTCGCAGGCAAACTAATCCAGCAAAAGCTGCATGGCTTGTGTTTGCCGCTTTATGGCTGCTGGGCGCGATAGGCACCTTTTTGCATAAGATTATCCATTACGCTCTGTTTGTGAGGGCGGTAAATCAAAATTCATTTCCGGACTGCGGCAAAACCGTGCCGGACGTGATTGAAAACTTGCCTCCCGCCTTGTCTGTCCGCTGGACGGAGCTGTTAGACGCACCGCTTGTTATCGGCGTGTTCTGCCCGGTTTTGTTTCTGCCGGAAAACGTCTGCGGCAAGGAAGACCTGCGCTATATTCTGCTGCACGAGTTGACACACGTGCGGCGGCGCGACCTGTTATATAAATGGTTTGCAGCGCTCGTTTGCAGCGTGCACTGGTTTAACCCGGTGGTTTATGCCGTATCGAAGCAAATTGAGGAGGAATGCGAGATCTCCTGTGACTACTGTGTTGCGCAGAATTTATCTGCACAGGAACAGATTGACTATATGCGCATGATTTTATACATGCTGACAAACGCAAAGTTTAAGGCAAGGCCCCTGACTACACAGATGGCAGGGAGCAAAAAAACTTTAAAAAGGAGATTTGAAATGATGAAAAATAGAAAGAAGAAAAGCAGGCTCACCGCAGCTGTTTCGGTTTTTGTTGCGGCGGTGATGCTGTCGGCAACAGCATTTGCAAGCGGCCTTTTGCAGAACACGGTTAACACCGATTATCGGATTGATTTTTTGATGAACGGCGCGAAAATGAACTTAACCAACGAGCCATTTATGAAAAACGGCGAGGTCTACCTGCCCCTGCGGGAAACCTTTGAAAAAGCAGGAGTTTTTCAGCAGGAAGAAAGCTACCTCAGCTGGAACGAAGGAAAAATTGCTCTGTGTGTAGCCATTGATGTGCCGGCGACGATAACAGGCGCAGACGGCGGCCACGAGGAACTGACCACATTTTTATACCATTACGGGCTGGAAATTGGATTGCCACAACTTTTGTTAAATCCCGAAACAGAAAGTGCCAAGACGGAAAAGAAAATGGAAAATGCGCCGGTTTTAAAAGATTCCGTAGCCTACGTTCCTTTTTCCTATATTGACTATATGTTCAGCCACCAAATGGGAGATTTGGGCTATATCACATATAATAAAAACGGGGCCGTTGTTGAAAGTATATCTGTTCCTTCAAAAGCGGACGGAGAAACGGTTGTATATAACGGCACTAATTTTAAAAATCCCTCCTCGGTTATGAACAGCTTTTTTGAAGCCTTTGCGGTTTCCGATTTTGAGGCTATGAAGCTCTTTTGCACGCAGAACTGCATTGACAAATATTTTCGTTATTTAGACGGCGGACCATATTTAGCAAATGTCTATGATATGACGAAAGCGTCTGTCGTTTCAATGAACATTCCCTTTTCAACTGGTGCGGCGAGCGCCGAAAAACGCATTCAGGTAACGGTGGAATGTGAGCGCCCGGTCCATTCTTCCGTATGGGGCGGAAGACGGTCGTTTCAGGTGGTTTTAGAAAAACAGCAGGATGGAACCTACCGCATTCATGAATTTGAAACTGTAAACTAAAACAAGAAAGCCGCGAAGCTTAATTCGCGGCTTTTTGCTTTATTCTTTTCCTGCTTTTCTCTGAACTAACTTCACAAGCTCAATAATCGGGATAATTACCACAGCCAGCCCCATTGCAATGGCATATTCTAAAAGCGAGATATGCTCAAAACCAAATGCGTCTGACAAAAACGGCACATAAATGACCGCGGTGGTTAAAATGAAGGACAGTATCATTGCACCCCACAAAAATTTATTGTGATTTTTTAAGGAAAACACCGATTTGCGCCGTGACCGCATGTTGAACGAATGAAAAATTTCAACCATGGAAAGGGTTAAAAACGCCATTGTCATGCCGTCTGCACTGTTTACGATTTCCCATTTTCCGGCTTCAATGAAATGGCCGATAAAATATGCCGAAAGGGTTAAAATTGTTACAATCACGCCCTGTAAAACTACGTCTATTCCCATTCCGCCGGCGAAAATGCCGTCTTTTGCGTTTCTGGGAGAACGGCGCATAATGTCGCCCTCGCTTTTCTCCATGCCCAATGCCAGGGC
>OGYL01000754.1_pt1 | contig 25869 bp, 23 predicted proteins | sample 1576541 | NCBI WGS metagenome assembly OGYL01 (sample SAMEA3541551, study PRJEB24748) | human gut metagenome | biome: human gut; feature: human-associated habitat; material: faeces | place: China | collected 2012 | reverse complement strand
TATGCCGATTCTATGTTTAATTTTAATTTATCGGTAAAAATTTACCGAAGTATTGTTTATAATCAAAACTAAAGATATTGATGAGGCTAATAGTGGTTTAAAATGGATTGTATTTGCGTATTTAAAGTTTAATATGAAATTATCCGATGGTTTTGATAAAAATTACGTTTGGATATATGTCAATAATTGTACATTATATCGTCCTTTATATCCTGATGTAAGTATTATTTGTGAACTTGAATATATGACAGAATTATTGGGCTTACGGATTAATAATGTAACCGCATTAGAGATTGCTTGCGATAGTAATATTAATTGGGCTAAGCGAATCAAGAGAGCTATATTTGATCCAAAGTTATCAGTAATGTTGAACGGGATTTTAAGACGTGAGCGAAAAAAAGTATTAGACGAAATACTTTATATAACTAAAGGTAATCAGGAAAGGATGACAGAATTATCAATTTATGTGAAACAAAAGAAGAAAAACGGTTTGGAACTTTGTTTCTATAATAAAACAAAAGAAGCAATTAAAAGCAATAAGTTATACATACTAGATTGGATGAATGCACAACAAAATATTTTTAGGGCAGAATTACGATTAAAGAATCAATTCCTAAAAGAGTATTTTGATAAAAAATCAGATTTTGATATTAATCAAATTCTTGTAAAATTGGTGGATAAAGAATTTTTGTTTGACATGTTTCTTTATTTTTCAGATCGGTTGTTGCGATTCAGGGATAAGAGAGGGGAAATTTATTCTGTGTTGGAAGTTTGACGGGGGTATTACCAAAGTCCCCTGTCAGTAAAGATTTTTGATGTTTATAGGTTTCGTTTATAAGAAGTTAAGCTGAATATAGGGTGTGAATTAAATATGCAATGAAAATGTATATTGTATTCAAAAAAGTCTGATTATTAAATTGAATACATAATGATTTTGTATTCAAAAAAATCTTTGATTTATTTGCATGCAATTAGAAATTATTATATATTTGTTGTCATCAAACTTGATATGATATGAGAGCAGTGATATATGCACGAGTTAGTTCTACAACGGATAGACAGTCTACAGATAGACAAGTCTCAGATCTTATGTCTTATGCTGAATGTTATAAGATAGAAGTGGTCGAGGTGTTTGAAGAGAAGGTTAGTGGGGCTAAAAAGAACACAGAACGTCCTATATTTGTTGAGGCTTTAAACTTCTGTAGAAGGGAACATATTGATATATTGTTGGTATCTGAATTAAGTCGACTGGGGCGTAATGCGTTTGAAGTTTTTGAGACAATTAAAGGGCTTGTCGATGATAATATCAACCTATACATGCAGAAGGAAAAATTCACCTTACTAGATGACAATAAACAACCATCAATGTTTGCACCTGTTATGCTTGCGACATTAAGTACTTGCGCCCAATTGGAGAGGGAGAACATTAAGTTTCGCCTCAACAGCGGTCGTCAACTGTATATTGAGAGAGGTGGTAAATTAGGACGTAAACAAGGGAGTGTTAAGCCTCGCGACAAAAAGAAAGAAGAATATAAGGACGTTATTTCCTATTTAAGGAAAGGGTTTTCCATTAGAAATGTCTCAAAACTAACAGGGAGGGGTGTAAGTACGGTGCAGAGAATCAAGAAAGAGTTTATAGATTAGCCCTTACTTTGCCAAAAATTGATATATAAGTTATCAAATGACGAAAAATCAGCTAAATCAAGCCTTATCAGCCAGTGATTTGACTCGTTTAGAACTATAGAAGTGCTGTATCATGTCAATTTCGAGATGTTGGTTCTATCCTATAGATTATTGAAAGATAATGGATTATTAGTGATTAAGACAATGGACATATATCACAATGGGCGGCAATATTGGGTTAGCGATTACGTTGTTACTAAGGCTATAGAGACAGGATTTGTTTTGATTGACAAATTTATACTTCTGAGCAAAAGTAAGCTATTATCCCCTAGTGGTAGGGTTCAACACTGCGCCCGTAAGTGGCATAGCTACTTTTTTGTTTTAAAGAAAAATAGCCACTAATGAAATCTACAGTGGCTATTCCTAATTGTCTCTTCTATTACTGTTATTTTAGAATCTATAATTTTATATCTAAATACTTTATTAAGTAAATATGAATCAGTTATTTATATTGTCGTTAGAATCAATTAATGATATTTATTTAAGTCGAATCCGTATTGATAAAATAACTTATCAACAATCTTGAAGTCAATAGATTCTCTTAGGCAATATGCGATATAATTTATCACTTGATAGGTTTGTATTATTTCTCCTTGAATAAGATTCGCTATATGTGATTCATACTCTTTATTAGAATAAGGCATTTTATTTGTTCTTGAACCTTCGAAATCAACGAGCTCTAAAGCCCAAGTATAATTTTGAGGGTTAATAGCATTGTGCATTACACCATTATCATGCATAATTCTAAGGTTCCTAATTAAAATATTTGCTGCAATTAGGTAATAATTGTTGAAATTGTGATCGTTCATTAATTCCCATGTTCTTAGATATTTATGTATAATATTTTTTGACATAAAAGCAAAATCATATATTCGATATGGGCATTCAACACTATATTGTAATAAACAAGGGTTAGTGATTTGGTCATTTATGGTGCAGTTTATCTCTAAAACAAATTCCATCAGATTTGTTTTGATTCCGAGGTCTCCAACTTCTATACCGATCTCAAAATCTCTAATTGCGTTGTGTTTCGGTAGGACTCCCCATAGGTAATTGTCTGTTATGCCTGTGTTAAGAAATCTGTGAGAAGAATAACTTAATCCATTTCCTTTACTAATAATCCATCGTCCATTTGAGTTTTTCCCGAGTACAAAGCTTCTTCCATGTAGAGGACTTACACAATAGAGATTAACATCCCCTAAATCATCCCGTAATAGGGGATACGGAATTTGTATATCATTGTTATTGTTATGGCATAAGACAGTAAAAGGATAATATTTTGCTTTAAATGATCTCATTTTGATTATGTATTTTAAGTTAAAATTAAGAGAATGTGATAAGTAGTTATATCACATTCTCTTTACATTCATCAACTATTATGTTTAACCAATATAGTTGGACAACTTGCTTGATAGCTGCAAGCGGACATTGATGCAACTCTTGATGCAACTGAGACTTTCAATGTTTTCTTCCCTTTTTTCATGTCTTTAACATTATTTAGTAATTATAGAAGTAGTTTGGGACACTTCTTTTATCCCTTGATTATCTCGATAGTTTGTAGACGATACTTTATGAAGAAGCGGTTTTTGAATTTTTAATTCTTTTAATTTCTCGATTAAACTTTTTCCTTCTAATGGATCATAACCTTCTTTCATCTTAAGAGCTAAGTTATACCTAATCTTTGCTAAGGAACAATTATTCTCAGAAGGTTTTAGGGGTGTCCCGTTTGCTATGTAGTTATTCCCAGGGCACATTTGACAGTAAATGCAATACTTGTGCGTATAGCATTCTTCATAATCCTTTAATTTTTTAGCTTTCCACCAATTTAAATTAGAACTATTTTTTAGAATCTTACTTATTGAAGATAAATTTACATCTCCTAATTTTAAAGGAAATGCACAGCATGGTTGCACAAAGCCTTCAGGAGTAATGCATAATGAGTTTATGCCTGCGTTACATGCAATACTTGAATTAATATCTATTGGCTTGGAACTTTCTATTACGCCTGAACCATCAACATAATAGGGCAAATCCTTGTCTCTTAATACAATTTCCATCATTTGGGGGGGTAAACGCAAGTATTGAGAAGCACATTTATCTCCATCTACAGAATCAGTAATGTTTAAATCAAATTGTGGAACAATACCATATTGGGCCGCAATATCTTTTACGGTATAGTAGCTCCTTAAATTAGGTTGCATTATACAACATTTCAGGTTCATAGGAATTCCCAACAGAGCACATTGTTCAATAACAGATAATGTTTTTTTATATGAGCCTAAAACATGTGTTATTGATTCATGTATTTTTGGAATATTACTATACAGAGAGATTCCAACAATACGTGGGTAATATTTTGCAAGTTGTTCTACTTTGTCTACAATTGCTAAACCGTTAGTGAAAATGTCAAAAGCCAATTCCTTCTGATAGAGATATTCTATTATATCCCAAACAATATCTTTAGAAAATGGATCTCCACCTGATAAACAGACTTTATAGATGCCTAAGTCATATAATTCATCAATTATTCGTTTATAATCAATAATGGATAATTCTGTTCTGTTTCCTCTTTCATTCTTTTCAGAACTGTTTCTTGTTGCTCCAGGGTTATAACAATGAATACATTGTTCCGAACATCTGTACGTCAATTCAAGCATTACACTACTTATGCAATCACCACTCATTTCAGAATATGTCTTTTCAGCATTATTGTTTCTTTCTTCTTCGCCTAAGAACCAATTACTTGTATGCTTATTTCTGTCTATTCTCGAACGTACAATTTGCGATCTATATTCTTCTATAAATTTTTCGGAAGGAAATACTTTCGTAACTAATCCGTAAGAGGTTAGTTCTTCCATGAAGTCTAAGATTTCTTCTTTGTCAAAAGGTAAATTATTTGTGATGTTTTCTAAATTAATTGGCTGATTTCTTTTAGCTAATAGTATTTCCTTTATAATCAGAGCGCTGTATTCTTCAAAAAAATAACTTACACCTTCTATTAGATTGTATATTAAGGCTATATTTTTTTTACTATTATAACGTCCACATGTCCATTTTGGGCGATAGAATGTTGAAAAATCCATAGTGAAAATACATTTGAGTACTTCAAGCTCAAAAGTACAATTAGATAAAAAGAAAGTGTGAGCTTGTTAGTATCTTATCAAGAGGCTCTCGACTGCCTGTACAGAAGATAAAAACAGCTCACACCTTTGGCGGTTATGTTTTAGTAACATAATACACGTCAAAGGAGAACGTCTTTCATTCTTACTGTACAATGAATTGTCGAGATTCCTTGATTCAGAATAGACCAAACGCTTTCCTATAATATGTCTGTTGCCATTGCAACGTTGCAAATATAAGAATTTGTTTTGACTTTCTACATGTGAGCTGTATTTTTTTACAAAGGTACATAAATAACATATTTAAGGTATATGCGAGGGAAAATTGAAGGATTAAATTACTATTTTTGTCTGATACTAAGTATGTGAAATATAAATAAGAGATTAAAGTTATATAAAAAGAATGCATATGGATAATTATGAATTTCAGTTCATCTATCTTCCACAGTTACTTCAAGAGGATAATGATGTAGAGGCATTAAGGAACTTAGCAAGTTTGAGCATAGAATTGTCGTTAGATCATAAGTCTTATAATATGGATGATATGACGATTATTCATGTGATGAGGCGTGGTATTGAGGATTTTTTGATTATATTTCCCAAATCGGATAATGAAGTGGAAGCTATATATGGTTTAGTTGTAAAATACAAAGATATGATACCTCTATATTTCACTTTAGAGCGTGGACGGAGTACTAATTATATGCTGTGTAGAGTGGATGTTATTAATAATATTCATTTCATATTAGAACAATTTATCCCTATATCAATAAGTGCTGAAATCTTCAAAGATAAAGTGTTTTCTTATATTGCTGATCATCAAAATATATTAGTTAATCGATATGATGGCGATGATGATTTAGTTTAGGAATGATATTATCCTTCTATACAAGGATCAATTAAACAAATCTAATTTGTACGTTAATGCGGAATGTGGAGTTATGCATACAAAGTATTTTAACAAAAAAATTTTCTTTGTTCTTTTAACATACATGACATATCGAAAATCCGAAACGACGGGCAAAATATAATATAAACCACCTTAACGAGCTTGCTAAAGTGTTCAGGTGCTCATTTGCAGATTTTTTCCCTAACAAGCCTGATGATAGTGATAAATTTTCCTCAGATTTGGATTCAAATTAAAATTCAATTAATTTTGTGTCTCAAAATTATGTATAATGTAATGTGGTTCAGTTTTTTCTCAAAAAAGAAAAATAACCCCTATTTATGACCACTATGATGGTTTAAATAACTGTAATTTTCTGAAAATTAGAGTTAAATATTTATCGAGTGGGAGTAAACTAAGGCATTAACTTTTATCTGATTATTAACTTACAACAATATAGGAGATATATCTATGAAACAAGATATGATTATCATCTTAGACTTGGGTAGTCATGAAAACACGGTTTTGGCAAGAGCCATTCGTGCGTTTGGTGTTTATAGTGAAATCTATCCGCACGATATTACTGCCGAAGAAATCAAGAAATTGCCGAATGTAAAGGGTATTATTATCAATGGCGGACCCAATCATATTATTGATGGTGTGGCTATTGATGTGCGTCCTGAGATTTATACATTAGGTATTCCTGTCATGTCAGCCGGACACGACAAGGCTCTGTGTGAGACAAAATTACCGGAATTCAATAATGATATGGAGGTTATTCAGTCGGCCGTTAAGTCATTTGTATTCGATGTATGTCATGCAGAAGCCAATTGGAATATGCCGAACTTCATCAACGATCAGATCGAACTGATCAGACGTCAGGTTGGCGACCGGAAGGTGTTGTTGGCTTTGTCGGGTGGTGTTGACAGTTCTGTAGTGGCTGCTTTATTGCTGAAGGCTATCGGTAACAATTTGGTTTGCGTACATGTAAATCACGGTTTGATGCGTAAAGGAGAATCGGAAGCTGTTGTGGAAGTATTCAAGCATCAGATGAAAGCGAACCTGATCTATGTAGATGCAACTGATCGTTTCCTGAATAAGCTGGCAGGTGTGGCTGATCCGGAACAGAAACGGAAAATCATCGGTGGTGAGTTTATCCGCGTATTTGAAGAAGAAGCCCGCAAGTTGGATGGTATTGATTTCTTGGGTCAAGGTACTATTTATCCGGATATTGTTGAGAGTGGTACAAAAACAGCCAAGATGGTGAAGTCTCATCATAATGTAGGCGGTTTGCCTGATGACCTGAAGTTCGAATTGGTTGAACCTTTGCGCCAGTTGTTCAAGGACGAAGTTCGTGCTTGTGGCTTGGAATTAGGTTTGCCTTACGAAATGGTATATCGTCAGCCGTTCCCTGGTCCTGGATTAGGTGTTCGTTGTTTGGGAGCGATTACTCGCGACAGACTGGAAGCCGTTCGGGAAGCAGATGCTATTTTACGTGAAGAATTCCAATTGGCTGGATTAGACAAGAAGGTTTGGCAATACTTTACGGTAGTTCCAGACTTCAAGTCGGTAGGAGTCAGAGATAATGCCCGTTCATTTGAATGGCCGGTTATCATCCGTGCTGTCAATACAGTAGATGCTATGACGGCTACAATCGAACCGGTTGATTGGCCTATCTTGATGAAAATCACAGATCGTATTCTGAAAGAAGTGCCGCATGTGAACCGTGTTTGCTACGATATGTCGCCGAAACCTAATGCGACAATCGAATGGGAATAAACAGATAGCCTTTTATAAAAAGGTATAGATTTAAAATTGATATGTAAAGCCTCAAGTGCGTTTCTGCAGTTGAGGCTTTATCTTTTATATGTAGTTGTATATTTGATTAAACATCTGGCTGCACATTCGCGGCAACTAATTCTTTTTATTCTGGCTTTAAACGAAGTAACCCATTAAATACTCCGCATTTATTGGGTTGTGTATTATTAATAACTCATATGCAATATGGTTATAAAAAAGCGGACATTCCGTTTGGTTTCCTTTCGAAATGTCCGCCATATAAATTAAAATAATGAGAAATTAGGCGAAGAATAGAATCATTAATTGAGCCGTCAATACACGTAAGAACATGGTTAACGGATAAACAGTTGCATAACCTACTGACGGAGCATCGTTTCCGGCTGTTGCATTTGAATAAGCCAATGCTGGCGGGTCAGTTGTACTTCCGGCAATTAATCCCATTAATGTGAAGTAATTGATCTTGAAGAAATAACGGGCAACACAACCAATGATCAGCAACGGAACAACAGTTATGATGAAACCGTAGCCAATCCACGCAACACCGCCATCGTTGACAATTGTATCGACGAAGCCTTCACCGGCACTTAAACCAACGCAGGCCAGGAACATCGCAATACCTACTTCACGAAGCATCAGGTTGGCACTTTGTGTTGTATAGGTAATCAGCTTGTAGTGATAACCGAAACGGCTGATCAGGATCGCTACAATCAGCGGACCTCCGGCAAGACCTAACTTCACTGGTTGAGGAATACCCGGGAATGTAAATGGGATACTTCCTAAGATAATACCTAATGCAATACCAACGAAGATGGTGATCAGATTCGGCTCATTCAGACGCTTCATAGAGTTACCCAGTACTTTCTCTACATTTGATACGGCTGTTTCAGTACCTACCACATTAACGCGGTCACCGACTTGCAGACTTAAATTCGGTTTCGCAACCAAGTCAACACCGGCACGGTTGATTCGGGTAATGTTGATACCATATAGTTTACGCAATTTCAGGTCTCCTAAACGTTTTCCGTTCAGTTCCGGTTTCGTGATCAGGATACGGCGGTTGACAAACTGGCTTTCCATACGGATCCACTGCTTACGCTCCATGTCGATGGCTTCACCGATGAAGATCTTGATCTTTTCCGCATCTTGTTCTGTCGTAATCACGAAGATCTTATCGTTCTCGTGTAATACCGTATTAGCAGAGGCGATGTCGATTTGCTTATCGCTGTCTCTCCAGATTCGGGAAATAACGAAGTCGGTATGTTCGAGTAAAGAGGAGATTTCAGCTACTGTCTTATTGAAGATGGCCGGATTCTTTACAACCAGTGAAATCGGAATAGCTCCGTTGGCGTGTGAAGTCTCGGCTTGTTCGAGCTGTTCGTTTTCTTTCTGGAAAGAAATCCGGAAGATGTAACGGATAACGATAATAGAAAGAATGATACCAACAACACCCAGCGGATAAGCAACGGCATATCCCAGCGGAATAGAGTTCTCACTCACGCCATACATATCAGAATAAGCTTGCTGGGCAGCACCTAATCCCGGCGTATTGGTAACGGCTCCCGATAAGATACCGACCATTGTCGGAATAGGGATTCCTGTGATGAAGTGTATCACCAAAGCTGTAGCCACTCCTAATAAGACGATTCCTCCGGCCAACATGTTTAAGGTGACACCACCTTCCTTAAAAGAAGAAAAGAAACCCGGTCCTACTTGCATTCCGACTGAATACACGAACAAGATCAGACCAAACTCTTTGAAATAATGAATTACGTGCGGATTAATGGTTATTCCGAAATGTCCCATGATAATCCCAACAAACAACACGAGCGTGATACCCAGGGATACTCCGAAAACCTTTATTTTCCCCAATTGGATACCCGCTGCAATCACAAAAGATAACAACAGAATGGAATGCCCAACTCCTTGGCCCCATATCAAATCATTAATCCAATTCATACTAATACCATTAAAAAACTTAAATTCCTCTAATAAGTGGGCAAAGGTAATACTATTTTTTTGTTTCAACAACATAAAGTCTTAACTTCACCCGATAAAACATAAAAAAATGAAACACCTTATCTTTTTATTAATCTTCAGTCTGGCGGGAGTTTTTGCCTGCCCGTTGAAAGCCAATGAACCGGTTGTTACGATTACAACCAATGTAGGAGTGATGAAAGCCAAGTTGTACGACAATGTTCCGAACCATGTGAAAACGTTCATCGAACGGGCCAAAAAAGGAGAATATAACGGAACACTTTTTACGCGGGTGATTAAAGATTTCATGATACAAGGTGGTGCGCCTGATTCCCGAAACGCTTCTCCGGGAGCACGGGTTGGTTTCGGTGATAAAGATGCCGAGATCTTGCCAGAACTTCGTCCGGAATATTTTCATAAGAAAGGTGCACTGGCGGCTCCGCGGCAGAATGATGACGTGAATCCGGAAAAGAAATCGGATATGTCGCAGTTCTTTATTGTGGAAGGAAAGGTTTACCGAAGCGGTGAATTGGATACCTTGGAAAAAGTAAAGAATTATGCAATCCGAAAGAAAGCACTCGATTTATATTATCGTCCGGTAAAAGTACAGTTGCAGATGCTTAAGATGGATAATCCGCGCGAATATAATAAGCGGGTTGCGGCAATCAATGCCAAAATCGACTCGATGATTCTGGCAACACCCGGTCATCTGGTATTTACCGACGAACAGAGAAAAGCCTATACGACAGTAGGCGGCTGCCACCATCTGGATGGTATTTATACGATTTTCGGCGAGCTGACAGAAGGGTTTGAAGTATTGGATCAGATTGCTGCCCAGAAGACAGATAAGTATGACCGTCCGCTGAAAGATATCCGCATCGTTAGTATTACAGTAGAAAATGAATAAGTATGCTGAAAAGAGATTTTATCATGGTACAGATTGAAGAGTTGGGCAAGGCGCTTGCCCGGCTCGTGTTCAATCGGAAGAGCGGGAAAGATCTGGATAAGAATCCGGACCTGATCGAACAGGCTTTTACGGCATTGAAGACGGATTCGGCTTTTTTGCTGGGGCATTCGCCGGAAGAAATCGAACAGGCCTTGAACCAAGACGACGGTTGCGGGTTACAACGCCTGGAATTGGCAGCCAAACTCCTGATCGAAGACAGTTATGTATCCAGCCTTCCTTTTCCTTTATTAAATAAGGCGCAGGAACTTCTCTATTATCTTCAGATTCACGACTCGACCTATTCTGTCGAACGGATGATGCTTTTGCAGGAAGTGGAGCATGAATTGAGCCGGCAGGGATAATCCTTCCTGATTTTCCCTACCGGTATGCTGTGGTTCTTAGAACCATTTGATCTTCTTGAAAAGGACGAATGATAAACCTGACAAAACGACGGAAGCAATGACAATCCAAGCAAAGGCATGAGGCATCTCTTCCAGATGAATATCTACGTTCATACCATAGAAACTGGCTATTAACGTCGGAATCATCAGCGTGATGGAAAGACTGGTCATACGTTTCATGATGACGTTGACGTTGTTGGAGATGATGGAAGCGAAGGCATCCATGGTTCCTGTCAGAATATCACTGTAGATGTTGACGGTGTTGTAGGCCTGTTTCAGCTCGATCACTACATCTTCCACCAGATCTGCATCCAGATAATCCGTATCACTGAAGATTGTCTTCAGTTTTCCGATCAGTACTTCATTGCCACGGATGGAGGTATTGAAGTAAACCAATGTCTTCTGTAGTTTCATCAATCGCAGAAGATCTTCGTTCTTGATGCTTTTCTCCAGTTCTTTTTCAGCTGCCGTTACATCTACATTGATTTGTTTCAGGTATTTCAGGAACCAGACAGCCGATGAATAAATCAGGCGGAATATTAAGTCGAGCTTGTTTCGTACCAAGACACTTTTCTTCCGGGTATGCTCGATGAAATCTGTCAGCATTTCCGAATGATAGTAGCAGATCGACACAATAATGTCGTTGTTGGTAATTACACCGAGTGGGACCGTCGTGAAAGGAATACCCGCCACGTCGCTCTGTACCGGAATACGTAAGATGGTAAGCAACCAGTCTCCTTCTATTTCCGTGCGTGAACGTTCGTCCACATCTGCAATGTCATCCAGAAATGATTCGGGAACACCCAAGGTTTTAGTCAGAAAATCGAAATCATCAGCATCCGGGCATTCAACATTCACCCAGCTGTTTGGAAGCCATTCTTGCTTTTCTACCAAGCCGGCTTCTCCACAATAAAGATAACCTCTCATCTTATTGCCTCCTTTCTCTTTTTAGGCCCGAAAAGAGGCATCTTCGAAATGTCTCTTCCGGAGTTAATAAATCAAATTACACGTTCGCGAATTGGAATCATCCATATTAGTCTTGTTTTCTGTCCAAACGATTCCGGCTGTTCAAGCCGGGATACGATCGTTTTTCTTTATTATGACGCAAAAGTAGTCATTTATTTTACATGTCCCAACAAGGCTGTTTGCCCTATAAAGTTTTTATGCCACATTTAATATCCTTTTGCCAAAACCTGTTATCTGGTTTCTATTCCTATCGGTGTCGTCTGTCAAAGATCTTATTCCAGTGACCAATTCTTTAATCCACGCCGTGGTTTACTTAGTTTACGTCGTGGTTTACTTAGTTTACGCCGTGGATTAAGTAGTTTACGCCGTGAACTAAAGAATTGTTCGGGGATACGAAAAGAATTTTTGCCTTTAACGGGAAGAATACGTAAGAGTGGTATATTTTTTGAAGGAAGATAAACAAAAGGGGATTTTTGTCAGTTTTATATATGAAGCTGGTTTCAGAGATTCCAGATGGATTAATGATTAGAATTAAAAAGGATATGCAGTTAGATTTCAATCCGATTACCGTCGATGACAAAAAGACGATCACTTCTTTTACGTTGTCTTCTCCGTTGCGCAACTGCGATTTGGCTTTTTCCAATATGTGTAGCTGGCGTTTCCTGTATCAAAGTGAGTTCGCTGTCTATAAGAACTTTCTGTTGATACGTTTCCGCATAGAAGATAAAAACCGGATCGCTTATATGCGACCTATCGGAAATGGCGATTTCAAGGACGCTTTATTGCAGTTGGAAGAAGATTCCTGGCAACACGGGCATCCGTTGCTGATGCTGGGTGTGACACCTGTATCGAAAGATTTGCTGGAAGAGGCTTTCCCGGGCGAGTTTACTTACATTCCCGAGCGGGATTACTTTGATTATATTTACTTGCGTGAGGATTTGGCTACACTGAAAGGTAAGAAATTCCAGGCAAAGCGGAATCATGTTAATAAGTTCAAGAAACAATATGCGTACGAATATGTCCCTTTGACACCTGAACTGATACCCGAATGTCTGGAACTGGAAGCGAAATGGTACAAGGCAAACCGTACGGATGCGGATCAGGAAGAGTTGAGAGAAGAACGGCAGTCGATGATTTTTGCTCTTCAGCATTTCAAGGAACTGGATCTGATGGGCGGAGCAATCCGGATAGACAATCAGTTGGTGGCATTTACCTTTGGTTCGCCTATCAATCAGGATACGTTTGGTGTGCATGTCGAAAAGGCGGATACCCATTACGATGGAGCTTACAGCATCATCAATCAGGAATTTGCTTCCCGCATTCTCGAGCAATACCTTTATATAAATAGAGAGGAAGATCTGGGTATTCCCGGTCTCCGCCAGGCAAAACTCTCTTATCATCCTGTATTATTACTCGAAAAGACGAAAGCCATCAAAAGACAGGCCATTTGAAAACACTAAATCCGGATAGATGAATAAAAAACAGCAGGCGATATTGCTTCCGAAAGCCGCCGTTATCAAAAAGATTAAATCGGAATAAGGCCTATGGAGCGGAAAGATCAAATCATCCAGCTTTGGCGGTGCTGCTTCGAAGACAGCGAAGATTTTATCCACCGTTTCTTCAGTCAGGTTTATCAGGATCAAAATGCCTGGACGCTGGAGAAAGACGGGCGAATCGTCTGCGCCATGCAGTTGCTTCCTTATACCATTAATTATTATGGACAGTCGGTTCCGGCTACCTATATATATGGTGTCTGTACACATCCGGATTATCGTCGGCGTGGCTATATGCATCAGCTGTTGGAACAAGCTTTTATACGCTTGAAAGAGCAGGGTAGTGGATTGGCTTTTCTGATTCCGGCCCACGAATGGCTGTTCGATTGCTACCGGAAATCCGGTTTTACCGAAGCCTTTGGTTGCCGGCATGCGACCCAAACTTATCCGGCAATTCCTCCGTATCCGCTTGCCGGAGTGGAAGAGTTAACGGCTTCTGATCTGTATGCTGGCTGGCGTTATCTGGATCGAAAGTGGCAGGAAGAACCGATTTCCATATTACATTCGTGGGAAGATTTCCAGTTCCTTTATCAAGATGTTATAGCCAGTGATGGAAAATGTTTCCTGTATCGGCAGGGACAAGAGATACAAGGTGTACTGATGGCTGTACCTTCCGGAGAAAAACTCTTCCTGCCCGAATGGAAAGCTGATACGGAATCAGTACGTGGTGCCTTATTTCAGGCTGCAGCAGCAGTCTTTCAGCGGCAGGAAATCGACTATCGTTTGCCGGGAAAGACAGCACGATATGGAATGGCACGTATTCTCTCTCCTGAGCGATTCCTATCGCGTTGGAAAGAGATGCATCCTGACAAACCATTGACGGACGAAACCTGGCAAGCATGGTCTGTCCGGGAACAGACAACATGCTTACTGGATGAACCGGAATCGTCCGGTTATATGCGGTTAATGATGGACTGAAAGCTTTATTCTATCTGATATAGTTTCAGTTTGTTGTAGAGAGTCTTTCGGTCAATACCCAACATTTGCGCTGCTTTCGTCTTGTTGTTACCGCATTCCTGCAAAGCCTTTCGGATAAGATCAATCTCATGGTTTCCGTCACGCAACTGAGAGACGGAATGTTTGGCTTGCGGCGTTTCGCGGAGTTCGTCAGGCAATTCGGCACAAGTAATGAAGCGTCCTTTGGCCAGCAAGGTTGCATAGCGGATTACATTCTTCATCTGGCGCAGATTGCCGGGCCAGCTGTACGACTGGAAGAGACGGATGGTTTCTGCATCAAAACCGATGATATCTTTCTTCAGCTCGGCATTGGCCAGATCCAGGAAATTATTGGCAAACAACATCAAGTCTTCCTGACGTTCGCAAAGGTCTGGAATCCGGATGGTGAATTCATTGATTCGATGGTACAAGTCTTCTCGGAAATCTCCTTTTTCAATGGCTTGACGCAGGTTCTCGTTCGTGGCAGACACCAGACGAACGTTGATGGTGATCTCCTGATTACTGCCGACCGGCCGGACTTTCCTTTCCTGCAGGGCGCGCAAGAGTTGGACTTGCACTTCGTAAGTCAGGTTTCCGATTTCGTCGAGGAAGATAGTTCCGCCTTGTGCCGCTACGAAGGCGCCGACTTTATTGTCGATGGCTCCGGTGAAAGAACCTTTTACATGACCGAAGAATTCAGAAGCAGCCAGATCTTTGGGAATAGCACCGCAATCGACAGCCACAAAAGGAGCGTTGGCCCGATTACTTTGCTCGTGAATCCTGCGGGCAACATATTCTTTGCCGGTTCCGCTCGATCCTGTGATCAATACCGACATATCCGTAGGTGCAACCAGCCGGACATGCTCATACATTGAGACGGCTGCTTGGCTTACTCCTTCTATATACGGGTTTGAAACAGCATTTCCGGCAGTAGTCTTTGTGCTTTTGCCGGTTGATAATTCAGGTACTTTTATAGTTTCTTTGATCTTCGTCAGCAATTCTTCCGGGTTGACTGGTTTGGAAATATAATCGGATGCTCCCAATTTGATCGCTTGTACGGCCGTATGGATATCGGCATAGCTTGTCATCATAATTAAGGCAACATCCGGATGTGTTTCTTTCAACCATTTCAGCAATTCGATTCCATCCCGGTCAGGTAATCTCAAATCTGACAGGACCAACTGAAATGACCGGCTATCCAAACACTTTTGGGCGTCAGAAACAGACGTCTGGGATTCTACAAGAAACCCTTTTCTGCCCAGCCAAGTCTTTAGCATTAGTGAAAAAGTAACATCATCTTCTACAATCAATATAGATGGCTGCATACATATACGTTTTTTTCTTTTGACAAATATACAATATTTCATAGAATCCACCTACTAGAATCAAACAGAATCATGTACATTTGTAAAATAAACAGAATAAAGATGTATTTATGACGATTCAACAACTGGAATATATCTTGGCGATTAATAAATTCCGCCATTTTGCCAAGGCTGCCGAATACTGCCGGGTAACACAACCAACGCTGAGTATGATGGTACAGAAGTTGGAAGACGAGTTGGGAGTGAAGTTGTTTGACCGTTCTTCGCAGCCGGTTCGTCCGACATCGGCCGGTATGAAAGTATTGGAACAGGCCCAGCGCGTCTTGTATCAGGCTTCACTGATCAAAGACATTGTAACGGAAGAGAAAGAATCGGTCCGAGGTTCTTTCCGGCTGGCTGTCTTGCCAACCATTGCTCCTTACTTATTGCCGCGTTTCCTGCAACATTTGGCGGAAGAACATAAGGTTTTGGATATACGGATCCAGGAAATGCAGACGGCTCCCACTTTATCTGCTTTGCTGAAAGGGGAAATCGATGCTGCTGTTATCGCCAATCAACCGATAGAGAGCGAACTTCAGGGCCATTTTCTTTATTATGAGGAATTCTTCGGCTATGTGTCGCGCAACGAACCTATTTTCGAAAAGGACAAAATCCGGACAACGGATATTAACGACGAACGTTTATGGTTACTTGACGAAGGACATTGCTTCCGCGATCAGTTGATGCGTTTCTGTCAGCGTGAGAAAGCCCGGGTTAATCAGGCGGCTTATCGTTTCGGTAGTCTGGAAACATTCATGCACATGGTGGAAAGTGGTTATGGAATGACATTCATTCCGGAACTGGCTACCTTGCAACTCAGTCAGGAACAACAGGAAATGGTACGTCCGTTTGCTATTCCCAAACCGACACGTGAAATCTATTTCGTTACGCGGAAAGACTTTATCCGTCATTCCTTATCCAAGATCTTGATAGAGCATATTCAAGAAGCTGTTCCCAAAGATATGCTTCGTCTGAGAGCCGGACAAAAGGTTGTCTGATCGGTATAGATTCGGAAAAATATCATTTTCTGAAGAAAAATATTACTTTTTTCTTGTTTTTACGGAAAAATCGTTATTTTTGCCCCGTAATTAAAAACGAACAAATAAAGATGACTCGATTTAGCTTTACATATTACTTTTATTACTTTTACTTTTATAGCAAGGTAAAGGCAGGAGTTTGTATGTAAAGAGTTGATGATAGTTTGTATGTATCAATAATCAGATATAAAGTCCTGCCGGAATCCGGTGGGACTTTTTTATTATCTGGCAATTCGAGCCTGAAACTCAAATCCAATAAAAGACAAAAGAAACGTAACAATGGAAAGAAAAGTAGCAATTCAAGGAATAGCCGGTTCGTATCACGATATCGCAGCTCGCAGGTACTTTGAGAAGGATGAAGTGGAAACCATTCCCTGCAATACCTTTCGGGATGTCATTACGACTATCAAACGTGATCCTTCTATCTTGGGCTTGATGGCGATTGAAAATACCATCGCCGGAAGTTTGTTGCAGAATCATGAGTTGATCCGCGAAAGTGGCTTTAGCATTATCGGAGAATACAAATTGCGCATCTCTCATTCACTGGTAGCATTGCCGGGAACGAAGATTGAAGATATAAAGGAAGTCAATTCGCATCCGATCGCTTTGATGCAATGTACGGAATTCCTGGATACGATTCCTTATGCCAAAGTTGTAGAGAAAGACGATACGGCTTCGAGTGCTCGTTGGATTGCCGAGAACCAGTTGAAAGGTCATGCTGCAATTTGCGGCAAACTGGCTGCCGAAATTTATGGAATGGAAGTATTGGCCGAAGGAATCGAGACCAATAAACGGAACTTCACCCGTTTTCTGGCGATTGCCGATCGTTGGACGGCCGACGAGATGATGAAAGATTCTATCAAGAATAAAGCATCTCTTGTATTTGCCTTGCCTCACACAGCTGGCAGCCTTTCCAAGGTTTTGTCTGTTCTTTCTTTCTACGACATGAATCTGACGAAGATACAATCATTACCGATTATTGGCCGTGAATGGGAATATATGTTCTATATCAACCTGACTTTTGTGGATTATACCCGATACAGACAGGCGTTGGATGCGATCCGGCCATTGACAAAGGACTTTAAAATATTAGGTGAATATGAAGAAGGAAGACAAGGTTTGTAAAATCGTTCCTGCCGAACGGGTGAACAGCGTACAGGAATACTATTTTTCCAAGAAACTCAAGGAAGTGGCAGAAATGAATGCTGCCGGGAAAAAGGTGATCAACTTAGGTATCGGTAGTCCGGATTTACCTCCTTCCGAACAAACGATCGAAACCTTATGCCGGCATGCCCGCAATGCCAACGAACATGGTTATCAGCTGTATGTGGGAATTCCTGAATTGCGCCAGGCATTTGCCGACTGGTATAAAACCTGGTATCAGGTAGAGCTGGATCCGAAGTCTGAAATCCAGCCGCTGATTGGTTCAAAGGAAGGCATTCTGCATATTTCGCTGGCTTTCCTGAATCCGGGTGATGGTGTGTTGGTCCCGAATCCGGGTTATCCGACGTATAGCTCGGTCAGCAAATTGGTACAGGCGAACTTGATTCCGTATGAACTGAAGGAAGAGTTAGGCTGGCAACCGGATTTCGATGAACTGGAAAAGATGGACTTGTCGAACGTGAAGTTAATGTGGACGAATTATCCGAATATGCCGACCGGAGCAAATGCCAGTGTGGAACTGTATCAAAAGCTGGTTGACTTTGGTAGAAAGCATGGTATTATTATATGTAACGACAATCCGTATAGCTTTATCCTGAACGAACATCCGTTGAGTATTTTGAGTATTCCGGGAGCAAAGGATATTTGTATTGAACTGAACTCCATGAGTAAAGCGCATAATATGCCGGGCTGGCGTATGGCGATGCTGGCATCCAACAAACAGTTTGTTCAGTGGATACTGAAAGTGAAGAGTAACATTGATTCAGGTCAGTTCAAACCGATGCAACATGCGGCAGTTGAGGCTTTGGCCGCTCCAAAGGCTTGGTATGATAAGATGAACGAAACGTATCGCAGCCGTCGGGCTTTGGCCGGAGAAATCATGCATACCTTGGGTTGTACTTACGATGAGAACCAGGTCGGCATGTTCTTGTGGGGAAGAATTCCTGATATATACAGCGGCAGTGAAGAACTGGCTGATAAAGTTTTATATGAGGCGAATGTCTTCCTTACACCGGGATTTATCTTCGGTAGTCAGGGAAACCGTTTTATCCGGATCTCGCTTTGCTGTAATAACCAGATGTTGCAGGAAGCTTTAACTCGTATTCAACAGGTGATTTGATACCGTTAAGTCAGTCTGTGGGTTAATTAATATCAAACTTACAACTGATTCATTCAACAACTTAAAACTTAGAAACTAAAAAAGAAAAAATAGTCATGGAAGAGATGAAATTAGAATCTATTTTACTACCGGGAATTGATCCGCAGCGTCCTATTGTTATTGCTGGTCCTTGTAGTGCTGAATCAGAAGAACAAGTATTGGAAACAGCCAAGAATTTGGCATCCAAAGGCATTAAGATATTCCGTGCCGGTATTTGGAAACCGCGCACCAAACCCGGAGGATTCGAAGGAATCGGCGTGATTGGTCTGCCGTGGTTGAAGAAGGTCAAAGAAGAAACCGGTATGTATGTAGCTACCGAAGTCGCTAACAAAGATCATGTTTTCGAAGCATTGAAGGCTGGTGTTGATATCTTGTGGATCGGAGCTCGTACAACGGTTAATCCGTTTGCAGTACAGGAAATTGCGGATGCTTTGCGTGGTGTAGATATTCCTGTTTTGGTAAAGAACCCGGTTAATCCGGATCTCGAATTGTGGATCGGAGCTTTCCAACGTCTGTATGGTGCCGGTATCAAGCGTCTGGGTGCCATTCATCGCGGATTCAGTTCTTACGATAAGAAGATCTACCGCAACTTGCCTTTGTGGCATATTCCGATTGAACTGCGTCGCCGGATGCCGAATCTGCCGATCTTCTGCGATCCGAGCCACATCGGTGGTAAACGCGAACTGATTGCTCCGCTTTGTCAGCAGGCAATGGACTTGAGTCTGGATGGTTTGATGATCGAATCGCATTGTAATCCGGATGCTGCTTGGAGTGATGCTGCCCAGCAGATTACACCAGATGTATTGGATTACGTACTGAACTTGCTGGTGATCCGTGAATCAACCCAGACAACCGAGAATTTAAGTGCTTTACGCCGCCAGATTGATGGTATCGACGAACAGGTATTGGAGTTATTGGCAAAACGTATGCGTATTTCAAAGGAAATTGGTGTTTACAAGAAAGAACATAATATGCCAATCCTGCAATCTCCGCGTTACAGCGAGATTCTGGAGAATCGTTCCGATATGGGACAGCAGATGGATTTGAATACCGACTTTATCAAGAAGATATTAAGTCTGATTCACGAAGAATCTGTCCGCCAGCAAATGATTATTATGAACGAAGAACAAGAGCAAGAACAAAAATAAGACGTCACGATGAAGATTCTGATTTTAGGGGCCGGGAAAATGGGTTCTTTCTTTACGGATTTGCTTAGCTTTGACCATGAGGTCGCTGTTCTGGAAAAAGATCCGAAACGGATGCGCTTTATTTATAATGCAGTCCGGATGCAACAGGTGGAGGAAGTGAAGGACTTTGCTCCGGAACTGGTGATCAATTGTGTGACATTGAATCATACGATTGATGCTTTCCGGGAAGTATTGCCTTACTTGCAGCCGTATTGTATCATTGCCGATATTGCTTCGGTCAAGACACATTTGAAGGAATTTTACGAGACCTGTGGTTTTCCGTATGTTTCAACACACCCGATGTTTGGGCCGACTTTCGCCAACCTGGGAAATCTGGAGAAGGAAAATACCATTATCATTTCGGAAGGTGATCATCTGGGGAAGATCTTCTTCAAGGACTTATACAGCCGCCTGCATCTGAATATCCGTGAATATACGTTTGAAGAGCATGATAAAGTGGTAGCTTATTCATTGGGTATTCCTTTCGCTTCGACCATGGTCTTTGCGGCTACGATGAAACATCAGGATGCACCGGGTACGACTTTCAAACGACACATGAAGATTGCCCGTGGCCTGCTTTCGGAAGATGATTATCTGTTGACGGAAATTCTGTTTAATCCGCGGACTCCGAAGCAGATCGAACGGATTCAGGAGGAATTGAATACGCTGCTGGATATTATCAAGAATAGAGATACGGATGGTATCAAGACTTTCCTGACTAAAATCCGGAAGAATATCGAATAATACCGGCGTGTCTTTTTAATACGCTTCTTTCACAACGAAGATAAACGGTTGTGTTTTACTGTCATCCTGTGATGCGAGGTGAATGCCCGTATCACAGGATGTTTCTTTTGTACTTGTCCATTGATTTTCTCTTTTGTCTTTCTTTAGTCGGTTGATAATGAGTTGCCTATGTTTGTCTGAATGATCTGAAATGTCCAATTGCTTTTTTGCCCTTATCCGTATAAACGTCTACTTTTGCCCTGTAAACTTATTAAATCGATGGTTATATGGTATCAGGAAAAACAATGATTCCTTGGATGATGGGAATCGCATGCAGCTTGTTGATGGCTTGCAGCAGTACGCAGAAAGACTATTTAGATGAAATGCCGGTTATTGCCGAGAAAGTAGCGTTGCCTACGGGGGATTTGATAGTATGTGATTTGGCAAAAGCGACGGATACCTTGGATGTTCCTTTGAGTATGCTGACGGAAGAACTGCAGATCGTTCCGCTCGATAATCGGGATGAGGCGCTGGTGGGCGGTTGGGTACGCACAACCGTTTCCGACAACTATATTCTTGTCAGCAATAACAGGCAGGTTCCTTATAAATTATTCGGACGAGACGGTAAGTTTATTTGTACCGTAGGCTCGTTTGGGCAGGGACCGAATGAATATCAACTGACGTATGCCGAACAACTGGACGAAGCGCATAACCGTATTTATATTATGTCGTGGAATGCGGAGAAGATTCTGGTATTCGACCTGCAAGGAAATCCGCAACCGTATATCCCGCTGAATACACGTGTTCCTAAAGGGAAATTTCGGGTAAATACGGCTGATTCGACAGTGATCGTTACCAAACTTCCGTTTGAAGGAAGTGCTGAAATGGTTTGGGTACAAGACATGCACGGCAACCGGAAACAGAGCATTGCTCCGGGACATTTGATGGCTCCACGAGATTTCAGTAACGAAGTCATGGATGCACGCAATACGTCGGCGTATGATGTGATGTTCTTAATAATCGTGCCGGAAGCCAAACAAGACTCGTTATATCATTATAACTTGGAGAAGAATCGGTTGGAGCCCCGGTTTACGACCTTATTTACTGGAGAGAGAATTCCTTGGCACGGATATACCGAATTGCCGCATCATTTTATCGGTGATGGATCTTTCCCGGTACAAGTCAGTGCAACCACTTTTCAAGGTTCGGCTCCGGCTTATTATATCGTCGATAAAACGACCTTGAAAGGAAACTTTATGCGGCTGAAGAATGATTTTCTCCACATCTCGGCATGGCCGAGTTTTTCCAGCGGTTATTATACCGCCAATATGGAACCGATGACACTGAAGGAACAGTTGGAAGAAGCCTTGAAGGAGGAAAACTTGGACGAATCGGTACAAGCCCGCATCAAAGCTTGCCTTTCTTCTTTGGATGAAAATGGAAATAATGTAATTTTACTGGCAAAGCTGAAGAATTAATACGAGTGTTTATGCAATACATGGCGCGACTGCTGTTGGTAATGGGGATTTGTTGGGTGTGGCTGCTGACTGGCTGTACGGATGCGCCGCGTCATTTGCTGGATCAGGCGGAAAGGGCTTTTGTCGCTTCGCTCGATAGTGCAGACTTTTACCTTTCCCAGATTGAACATCCGGAGAAACTTGCCCCGAAAGAGCAGTTGCGCTATGCTTACCTGAAAGGAAAAATCGAATTTTATACACTTGGAAGCCAGTCGGATTCTCTTCTGCGGGAAGCAAACCGGCTGGCAGTGCAGGAGAAGGATTCGTTTTATATCAGCCAATTGCTTTGGCTAGATATACAGCGGAAGAGTTATTACGAAAAACCGGATTCGGTGCTGCTGCTGAGTCAGGCATTACAGGAAAATTATCCACAGATGGCCGATTCTCTGGCTTTTTATATGCATTACTACCGGCAGCATGCCTATATGCAAAAAGGAGAATTGGAGCTTGCTTTGCAGGAATCGGAAAAAACCTGTGCCTTGGCTTCCGATTCGATCCGTTATATTCAGGCAACGGTCTTTCGTATCCGTACTTTGCAGGCATTGAATGAAGACGGGAAAGTAGACAGTCTGTATGCGATGTTGGCAAATTATATGCCGGATACCGAACGGTTCGATGTGATTAGTAACATTGTTTATACCCATCAGATGTCGTGGCTGGAACAGAACGAACGATGGGGCGATGCCTTGCAGTTGAATGCCCGGTTGAAAGAATCCCCCAAGTTGCGGGTTTCCCGTAATTTCTATCTCAAGGCCCAGGCGTTTGAGGATTTGAGACAGGTGGATTCGGCTTTGTATTATTACCGGAAAGCAGAACAAGGCTATTCACCGGCCATTGCCAGCCTGGCTTCTTCCCGCCTGATGCATTATTACCTTTCTTTACATGACGTGCGGAAAGCATTTGACAGCATGAAGAAATCGCAATTGTTGGATGAGTCCTTGCTTTCACATATTGAGTCAGAAGTGGATATTGCCCAATTCAAACGTACCCAACTGGAGAATGAATTGTATCAGATCAAACTGAAGCGGCAGCAGCAACAACTCTGGTTGTTGGCTTCGTTGTTGGGTTTGGTGCTGTTGCTTGCCTGGATTATATTCTTTTATTTGCGCATCAAGCGGGAACGGGCATTGGCTGAAGTCCGCTTGCAAAACAAGAAAGTGGAAGAAGAAGCCCGTATCCTGCGGTATCAAAACGAGTTGTTGAAGAAAGAAACAGAAATCAGTCTGTTGCGGGAGAAAGAAGCCTGGCAGATGTCGAAGGTTGCCGATTTGCGCGAAGCCCTTTTCCGTCGTCTTTCTTTTTACAGCAAACTACCTTCGTTACAAGGCGATCGTGCTGCCGGAACACACGAGAAGATCCGGTTGACCGACGAGGAATGGAAGGAAATAACAGAGTCGGTGGATGCCGTGTTCGACGATTTTACCCGGCGTTTGCATGAGTCTTTTCCTTCTCTTACACCGAAAGACGTCATATTCTGTTGTCTGGTAAAACTGAATGTCAATATGCAAGACCTGTCAGATATTTACTGTGTCAGTAAAGCCGCTATTTCGAAACGTAAGTTCCGGCTGAAAACCGAAAAGTTAGGAATTACGGATGAACATCTCAGCTTAGATGATTTCCTGAAAGACTTTTAATAGATTGAATACATCCAAAATATTCGTTACTTTTTAATTTTTTGACAGTAGTCGTAAAGCTTTTCCATATATGTGCTAAAGCTTTTTGACAAATGTGGTAAAGCTTTTCGACATCTGTCAAAAATATGAAATGTAACGAGAAAAGGATAAAAATGCGGGAATAAAAGCATAAAAAGAGCTGATTACAAAGTTGGAGAATGTTGATTTATTAAAATAAAAGATACATGTATTGAATCATCCCAATATATCCTATCGGGTATATTAAGATGATTCATATACTTTAATATACCATAACGGGTATATTTTAATATAAAACGGTATCTTTGTACCCGATCTGATATAAATCGAATATGAATACATTATCAACTACTGTCAAATCATTGCGAAAGCAGTTCAATATGACACAGGAAGAGCTTTCATTAAAGTCGGGTGTTGGATTGCGGTTTGTACGCGATCTGGAACAAGGAAAAGCTTCTTTACGTTTAGATAAGGTCAACCAGTTACTCGATTTCTTCAATTACGAAATGGTTCCGCAACAAAAACAAAGAAAGAATTTATGAAACGGGCAAACATTTATTATAAAGATAAATTAGCTGGTATTCTTACGGAGAATGATGAAGGATATGAATTTCGCTATCTCAAAGAATACCTTGCGATAGAAAATGCCAAACCTGTTAGTTTGACTTTGCCGTTGCGAAAAGATATTTATAAAAGCAATGTGCTGTTTCCTTTTTTCGATGGATTGATACCCGAAGGATGGCTGTTGGATGTCGCATTGCGTAATACGGATATCAGTATGCTTGATAGAATGTCTATTTTATTAATCTGTTGCCGCGACTGTATCGGAGCAGTGAGTGTGGAACGCATAAATGGAGAGGAATGACAAAATGTGTAAATGCCTGTATTGTTATCGTCCGTTAGAAAGAGGAGAGAAAGACTTTCACTCTAAATGTTCCATGCAATTTTTCGGAACAAAAGAAATACCCCAATTGAATTATACAAGCAATGACTTGGAAAAACTAGCTATCCAAGTGATACAGGACCAGACTTCTCTGACAGGAGTACAACCGAAATTGTCTTTACTCTTGAATGAATATGAAGGCAGTCAAAGACTCACGATTGTTGGCTTGTGGGGCGGTTTTATCTGTAAACCTCAAACCTTACAGTTTGAACAAATGCCCGAAACCGAAGATTTGACTATGCATTTGGCAGAACTGGCTCGTATTGACGTAGTACCACATACATTAATACGTATGGCAGACGATGCCTTGTGCTATTTGACGCGCAGGATAGATCGTACTGCAACCGGAGAGAAAATAGCCATGGAGGATATGTGCCAGTTGACGGAGAGGCAAACTGAACATAAATATAAGAGTAGTTACGAACGAATTGCGAAGGCTATCGGACAATACTCTTCAATCCCCAAAATGGATATTACCAATTATTTCGAGGTCATATTGTTTTCTTGGATAACAGGTAATAATGATATGCATCTGAAGAATTTTTCTTTGTATGAACCCAATGACGGGATGATTCGGCTTGCTCCGGCATACGATCTGATTAATGCTGCGATTCTGAATCCAAAAGATGATGAAGAACTGGCATTGACTTTAAATGGTAAAAAGAAAAAACTAAAACATTCCGATTTTATTGCTGCAGGGTTGACAATGGGGCTTGAAAGAAAAACAATTGAACGGCTTATTCAGAAATATGCCAAGTTGTTCCCCAAAATGTATACAGTTATCAATAATTCATTTTTAAACGAAGAACTTAAAAATAAATATATTGAACTGCTAAAAGAGCGGTTAAAGTGTATAGCTCAG
>OGYL01000748.1_pt1 | contig 26007 bp, 24 predicted proteins | sample 1576541 | NCBI WGS metagenome assembly OGYL01 (sample SAMEA3541551, study PRJEB24748) | human gut metagenome | biome: human gut; feature: human-associated habitat; material: faeces | place: China | collected 2012 | reverse complement strand
TAGCTCTTGTAAACAATCCATTCTGCCCTAATGTCATTGTGATTGTTACTCCTGCCAAAATTAACAATATTACTATTGTTACCACTAACGCGATTAGCGTGATTCCGTTTGATATTCTTCTTCATATTTCCTCCTATGTTTTCCATTTTCATATATAAATATTCTGCTCCAAATTTTCCAAACTATTCTCTTTTTATGGCAGTAAAAAAATAGTTGATGTAATATTTATACACGATATATTATGTATTTCTATTGTACATAATATATCATGTATTTTCAATATATTATACATTTTTGTAATACATTTGTAATATAAAAGCTTCTATCAAAATATTACTTTTTCTACACGATATATTATGTAAGAAAGTGTCAATCTTATTTTTTCTGTTAAAATAAAATTTATATTACATTATAAGCTATTTGTAATAAGTTCTACGTTCGGAAAGGAGTTAATCAGATGCAATTTAAAAGAATCAAAGATTTAAGAGAAGATAATGATTTATTGCAAAAAGATATTGCACGTTTACTTGGCATTTCTCAACAATACTACTCTGAGTATGAGAGCGGAAAAAGAACTATTACTGTACCTCACCTAGTTGCTTTAGCAAAATATTATAATGTCACATTAGATTATTTAGTTGGTTTATCTAATAACAAAGATCACATTGACAATTCCAAACATAAAATTTCTTAATTCGCTCTTTAATTAATCTTATTTCGTCAACCTTTATTACATTCAACATTTATTTAATTTTTGTTAACTTGTATTATACTCTCTATTATTTATTCAATTTATGTTAATTCTTTTTATCACATCAAATTACAAATTTCATATTATATATTAAGAATGGCTTAATGCCAGGAAAGGATGTATTATATATGGAATTAAATGAAAAAAATGTAGAACCAATGTGCCCTATCATTGATATTGATGGTTATATTGCTAATGGTAAGCAATATGATTTAGACATCACTTTAGCAAATGATAATCGTGATGTTATTTATGGAATAGTTAGAGATTGCTTTAAAGATCCAGTAAAAGACGCTGTTGTAAAATTAGTAGAAGTAGATTACAATTGTGGCAAGAAAGAACTAAAACCTGTAACTCATACTTTTACCGACTCTGATGGCGAGTTTGTATTCGGTCCACTATGTCCTGGAAAAAAATATTCAGTTCAAGTATGGGCTAATAGTGTAAATCATGTTAAAATTTGTGCAAAATGTCATCGTGAAGGTTGTTGTTTAAAAGGAATTAAACTAGATTGTGACTATCATAAAGGTTTTGAAAATGAACCAGAAAACAATGATTGTGAATGTGCATTGCCTGAAAATAAACCTGAATGCATACCACCTAAACCACCTTGTTGCAAATAATTTATATCACAAAAATGGACTGTAAAAAAAGTCCACAAAAAATGAGATTTGAGTTAACTTTTAACTCAAATCTCATTTTTGATTTAATTATGATTTTATTAATAAACTTTCAATTTCTTCATTTACTAAATATATTTTCATACATCTTTTTAATCATTATTTAATATACTAATTAATTCATCGATATTATCATCTAGCTCAACTTCTTTTTGCTCTCCTGATGTCATATTTTTTAACACCGCTTTATGAGTTTGAATTTCGTTTTCGCCTATTGTCAGTACATATTGTGCTTTCTTTTTATCTGCATATTTGAATTGTGCCTTCATTCCTCTTCCCATAATGTCTTTTTCTACATATATACCTGACTTACGTAATTTTGCTGTAAGAATAGTAGCATATAATTCCGCTTCGCTACCTATTGAAGCAATATATAATTGTGGATTTTCCTCTAAGTTTAAATCAGGATTATTTTTCGTAAATATATCTATTAATCTTTCAACTCCTGTTGCAAATCCAACTGCTGGAGTTGATACACCACCTAATTCTTCAACTAAGCCATCATATCTTCCTCCACCAAGAACAGTTAATCCATCTATTTTTGAAACAAATTCAAAAACTGTTTTTGTATAATAATCTAATCCACGAACAATATTAGTATCAATTTTATATTCTATCCCTAATTCTTTTAACATGTTTTGCACATTTTCAAAATGAGTTCTACATTCTTCACATAAATAGTCTGTTATACGCGGAGCTCCTTCATTCATTTTCTTGCATTTTTCTTCCTTGCAGTCTAATATTCTCATTGGATTTTTATCAAATCTAGTTTTGCACGTATCACAATATTTATCTAAATTAGGTCTAATAAAATCTCTTAATGCTTCTTGATATTCTTTTCTACATTTTGGGCATCCTATAGAATTAATATTAAGTTCTATATCTTTAATGTTTAGCTCTGATAAAAATTCGGTTATCATTTCTATCATTTCGACATCAGCTAAATAACTTGATGAACCTATTAATTCTGCCCCTATTTGATGAAATTCTCTTTGTCTTCCTTTTTGTACATTTTCATATCTATACATAGGCATTGCATACCATAATTTCATTGGGCTAGGTAAACTTGACATTCCATTTTCCAAATAAGCACGTATAACTCCAGCTGTGCCTTCAGGTCTTAAGGCAATGCTTCTTCCACCTTTATCATCAAATATGTACATTTCTTTTTGTACTACATCTGTTGTTTCTCCTACACCTCTTTGAAATAATTCTGTTTTTTCAATAACAGGTACTCTTATTTCTCCATATCCATAGTTTGTAAATATTTTCTTTGCTTTTTCCTCAATATATTGCCATTTCTTTACTTCATCAGGTAATATATCTCTTGTTCCCTTCAATCTTTGAATCATTTTTTCACCTCTTCCTCTATTCATTATTTTTTACGTTTTACATCATATACACTATCAACTTTTCCTAATAATCTTAAAGTTTTGTTTAAATCTTCTATATTTTTTACTTCAAGAGTTAGTTCTACAACAGCAATTTTTTCTCTATTTGATTTTGCTGAAACTGCAATTAATGTAGATTCTGAATTAGATATTACTTTTATTATATCTGCTAATAAGCCGTCTCTATCATTTGCAAATACTGATATTTCAACATTATATGAACTCTGTTTTTCAGTATCCCAGTATACATCTATAATTCTTCCTTCATCTTGGAATAAGTCTTTAACATTTTTGCAATCTTTTCTATGAACAGTAACTCCTCTTCCCCTTGTAATATAACCAATTATCTCATCTCCTGGAACTGGTGAGCAACATTTTGATATTTTTACAAGACAGTTATCAATTCCTTTTACAATTATTCCTGTTCTAGAAGATTTAGGTCTTGCCGATGTTTTTAATTCCTGCAATTTTTCTTCAACAACATCATCTGATGTTTTATTATATTTTTTATATTCTTCTAAAGTTCTAGCTATTATCTTGCTAGCTCCAATTGAACCAAATCCAACTCCAGCATACATATCATCAAGAGTTTTAAATCCATATCTTTGCAATGCTGGTATATAATATTTCTGTGCAAATAATTCATCATAAGACATTCCAATTCTTTTTATTTCACGTTCAATTAAATTCTTGCCTTTTTCAATATTTTCTTGTCTCTCATTTTTCTTAAACCATTGCATTATTTTAGTTTTTGCACTAGTACTTTTTACAAATTTAAGCCAGTCTCTACTTGGTCCTTTACTATTATCATTTGTAATAATCTCTACAATATCACCATTATTTAGCTTAGTTATAATAGGCATCATTTTGCTGTTTATTTTGCAACCTATCATTTTGTTTCCAATTTCTGCGTGAATATTATATGCAAAGTCTATTGGTGTACTGTCTTTTGGTAGAGTTTTAATCTCACCCTTAGGTGTAAATACATACACTTCATCTTCAAATAGTTCTGTTTTTAAAGTGGTTAAAAATTCTTGAGGATCTTGCATGTCTTTCTGCCACTCTAAACTTTCTCTAAGCCACGCTAATTTGTCCTCACTAACTTTAACGTTTTCCTTTTTACCTTTTAAGAAACTTTGCTCTTTATATGCCCAGTGTGCAGCTATACCAAATTCAGCTATTCTATGCATATTATATGTACGTATCTGTACTTCAAAAGGTGTTCCATTAGGGCCTATCAAAGTAGTATGCAATGATTGATACATGTTAGGCTTTGGTACAGCTATATAATCCTTGAATCTTCCCGGCATTGGTGTATATAATTCATGAACAACACCAAGTGCTGCATAGCAGTCTTTAACTGAATTGACTAGTATTCGTAATGCAAATAAATCATATATTTGATCCAGTGTTTTTCCATCTCTTTGCATTTTTCTATATATCGAATATAAATGTTTAGCTCTTCCTGTAATTTCTGCTACAATATGTTCTTTTTTTAATTGCAACCTGATTTCATCTGTTATTGCATCTATAAATTTTAATCTTTCTTCTCTTTTCTTATTTATTCCTTCTACAATTTCTCTATAATCTTCAGGGTATAAATATTTAAAAGATAAGTCCTCAAGTTCCCATTTTAAAGAATATACACCAAGCCTATTAGCAAGTGGTGCATATAGTTCTAATGTTTCTTTTGCATTAGCAATTTGTCTATCTCTTGATAAAAACTTCAAAGTCCTCATGTTGTGAAGTCTATCTGAAAGCTTTATTAAGATTACTCTTATATCTTTTCCCATTGCAAGAAACATTTTTCTGTAATTTTCAACTTGTTGCTCTTCAGCACTTACATAATTGATTTTTCCTAATTTGGTAACTCCATTTACAAGCTCAGCTATCTCATGACTAAATTCTCTAGCAATGTCATCTATTGTAACATCTGTATCTTCTGCTAAATCATGCATTAGGGCTGCGCATATTGTTGCATCATCTAAGCCAAGTGTTGATAGAATATATGCCACTTGAACAGGATGTATTATATATGGTTCTCCTGATTTTCTTTTCTGGTCTCCATGATGTGATACCGCATAATTATATGCTTTCATTACTAGCTTAGTATCAGTCTTCTTATTATGCTTTTTTAGTTCTTGCAATATATCTTTTATACCTTTTTCTTCATGTTCTGACATATATTCATCTCCTCCTTCTTACTCTATTGATTTTCTAATATCTTTTATATTTATTTGGATTCTTTTTATATTGTTAAATTCATTAACTTCTAGGTTTCCTACTACATCTAACTTGTCCCCAATCTGGTATTTATCAACTAGATCCCCTAAGTTAAATCCAATTGTGTCTATTAGGACATTGTCATCTTGTAAAGTCAACTTTAAATGTTTTCCTTCTGATAAAGATCTAATTGATAAAACTTTTAGACCTTTATATAAAAATACTGGCATATTATTAGCTTCGCCAAATGGCTCTAGTACATTAAGTTCTTCTACAGAATTTATGCTTATATCTTTCTTTTCCACAACTTCATCAATAATAAGCTCTGGTACCATGTCTGCTGTAATTTTATCTTTTGAATATTCTTCAAATTCTTGTTTAAAATCTTCAAATTCATTTGTTTTTAAGCTTAATCCTATTGCCATACTATGTCCACCATAAGCTTTCAAATGTTTGCTACATTTCACAGCAGCTTCATGTAAGTCAAATCCTTGTATACTTCTTCCAGACCCTTTTGAATCTTCTCCTTCAAAGCATATAAGTATACTAGGCTTATAATATTTTTCCGTTATTTTTGAAGATACTATACCTATTACTCCATGATGCCAACCTTCTTTTCCAATAACTATACATGGATTATTGTCTTCTTTATTTTTTTCAATAAGCTCTAATGCTTCTTGATATATATTTTTTTCAGTTTCTTGTCTTAGTTTATTAAAATCTTCTAATTTTTGAGATAATCGTCTAGCTTCAATTGGATCATCTGTTAAAAACAATTCAAGTGCGTCTTCTTGATGTCCCATTCTTCCACAAGCATTTATTCTTGGAGACACTCCAAAAGATATCGAATTTGAATCAATCTTTCTATAGCCTGATTGTTGTAATATTGATCTTAATCCTAAGTTCTTTGTTTGTTTTACTAGTTTCAGCCCTAATTTTGCAATTACCCTATTTTCATCTACTAAAGGTACTATATCCGATATTGTACCAACACACGCAATATCTAAATACTTTAATGCCTCATTCTCATTTAATTTCATTTCTATACATAGTGCTTGTGTTAATTTAAAAGCCACTCCACAACCAGCTAATTGATTAAATGGATATGTATTATCCTTTCTCTTACAGTCAATAACAGCTATTGCATCTGGTATCTCATCAAGTGTTTCATGATGATCTGTTATGATTGTATCTATTCCAAGCTCTTTTGCAAGTTTTACTTCCTCAATAGCTGTTATTCCACAATCAACAGTTATCATTAACTTGTAACCTTCTTCGGCAATATGTCTAATTGCTTCTTGATTTAATCCATATCCTTCATCAAGTCTATTAGGAATATATGTCCCTATATCAATTCCTCTATCTTTAAAAAATCTCTTTAATATTGTTGTACTAGTTATTCCATCTGCATCATAGTCACCATAAACTACTATTCTCTCTTTGTTTTTTATTGCTTCCATTATTCTCTCTATTGCTAGATTCATATCTGGCATTAAAAATGGATTGTAAAAGTCTGCACGTGTAGGATTTAAATATTTTTCTAATTCTTTATCATTTAAATTTTTACTAGCTAATATTTTAGCTGTAATTTCTGACAAATTATATTTTTTTGCTATTTCTTCTGTTAATTCATTATCTTGTTCTCTAATCTCCCATTTTTTGTTCATTAATTATTTGTATACTCTGCATCTCTTGCTAAAATATACTCTCCCTTCTTTGTCATTTTTCTATGCTATATATTTTATACCTTTTTTGCATATTTTGCAACTATTTGAAAGGTTAAAAAAACTCAAACGGTAAATTACTTTACCATTTGAGTTTTCACCTTCTAATTTTTATTAGTCATTGTTTTCAATTCTATAATCATACATATTGATATAATCATCTGATGTTACAGCACTTGCGTTTATTGATTCTCCTGCCTCTAGTTGAGATATTGCTATATATAGTGTTCCTATTTCTTCATCATTTTGATTTACGCAAACTATTTTTACATATCTTTCTTCTTTAAAATCTGTAGAAATATTAGTTACTGTTACAACAAAGTTTGTTTCACCATTTTCTGAATTTACTGTAACATCACTAAACTTGTATCCATCAAATTCTTTAGCTTCTTTAATTCTTTCTGAATTATTTACTTTCTTTCCTTCTTTAATTTCGGCATTATCAAGATTGTTTAAATCAATTTGACTTCCATCTGGTAATTCAACTGTTGAACCATCACTTGCATTTTTTCCAGATGCTTTTCCTTTGTTTTGGTTAATTAAAACAATAGCAACTACTATAACTGCTATTATAGCAACAATTAAAACTATCCTTAATATTTTTTTATTACTCTTCTTTCCTTCTTCAGTTCCTCTCATTATGTTCCTCCACAATTTAATTTTACATTAATATTTTATTGTTAATTGAAAAAAAAGTCAATACATATTTAATAATTTTATAACATTTCTACTACATCACTTGCATTGCAACTTTGTCCTTTTGGAATTGCTATTATTTTAAACCTTGATGTATTATTTCCAAATCTAATTTCTACTTCATCACCTATTTTTATTTCATAGCTTGGCTTTACTACTTTTCCATTTACTGAAATTCTTCCACCTGTTGCTGCTTCATTAGCAACTGTTCTTCTTTTTATTATTTTAGATACTTTAAGAAATTTGTCAATTCTCACTCTGCTTACCTCCAATTATAGTTCTATTTCTTTGTTTAAAAATGTTGAATAAATAATCATCTTATATACTTTTTGTTTGCAACTTTTCTCTATCGCTTCTTTATATAATTGTAGCTGATATTCATACCTTTCCTTTAATTCATTTTCATCAACATTTCTATCTGTTTTGTAATCAACTAATATAATTTCACCATCTTGATTAACAAAATATAAATCTATTACACCTTGTACCAAAACATTTTCTCTTGTATTTTTATATGGTATCTCCATATAAAAAGGCGTTTCTTTATAAACAGCTTTTGCATTTTTTAGCATATTAAATAAATTTGAATTTATATATTTATCAAACACTTCAATATTGTTATTTACAGCTGCTCTTTCATCTTCTGTTATTTTTAAATTATTTATGATTTCTTTTACATCTTGTAATTGCATGTTTCCATCTATTTTTGATAACACTAAATGAACTAATGTACCTAAAGCTGCTCCTGTTATTTTTGCATTTTTATCTTTTTCGCTAAATTGTTTCTTATTAGAATAATATTCCTGCTTGCTTTGCTGTTCTTGTTTTAAAGCAGTTACAGATGTCTTACTTGGTGCTTCAACAGCATCTTGAAATTCATATTTCCAACTTAATAGTTTATCAACCTGTTTTAATTTTTGCTTGTCATATTCTCTATTATTTAATGCTACTTCTTTCTCTGCCTTTTCTTCTTTTACTGATAACTCTTCTCTATTAATTACATGAATATCAATTTCAGTATCTGGATCATATTGTTTTACAAGTTCAATCCAATCAAGATATCTTGTATATTTTTCTACAAGCTTTGAATTTATTTTCTCTGGTCTATCTAAACCATGATATTTAGATATTTCTATCTGCTTTTTTTCTATATTATCTTGTGCATTTTTATCTGCTCCAATTAATATTAATTTATCTTTTGCACGAGTAAGAGCAACATACAAAACTCTCATTTCTTCTGAAATAGATTCTTTTCTCATTTTTATTTTTATCGCTTCTTTACTTAATGTCTGGTATTCCAATCCTTCTGCAATAAAGTTTACTCCAAAGCCAACATCTTGATCATATATCAATCGTTCATTTAAATCTCTTAAATTTATCTTTTTATCAACATTACAAATAAAGACAATCGGAAATTCAAGTCCTTTACTTTTATGAATGCTCATTATTCTGACTACATCATCATTTTCTCCAATTATTTTAGCAGCCTGCATATTTGATGATTTTGCAGCAACTTTTTCAATAAATGTAATAAAATTAAATAATCCTTTAAAGCTTATCTTTTCATATTCTTTTGCTTTTTCAAACAATTTCTTTAAGTTCGCTTGTCTTAATTTTCCGTTAGGCATTAATCTTACATAATGAAAATATCCTGTTTTAGCATAGATTTTCCATATTAACTCATCTAATGGTAATACTTTCTCATCTTGTTTAAATTCCTCTAGAGTTTTAATAAAATGTATTGCCTTTTGAATTGCTGACTCTTTAATTGTTCCTTTTTTCTCTTCTTCCTTAGCTAATTTCTCTAATGCCATATAAAAAGCTGCATTTCTATCTGCCATTCTTACTTCTACAAGCTCATTATCTGTAAATCCACCTATTGGAGACCTAAGCACTGTTACTAAAGGAATGTCCTGCAATGGATTATCAATTACTTTTAATAATGATAATATTGTATCTATTTCAATTGATTCCAAATATTCAGATGTTGCATCTGAAAACACTGGTATTCCCTGTTCTATTAACTCTTTTTCATATATCGGTGCTGACTGTGCTGGACTTCTTAGCAATATAGCCATATCTCTATAGGAATATCCCTGTTTTTTTAGTTCTATAATTTTTTTGCCACATAATCGAGCTTCTAAAGCTGTTTTCTCTATTACTTCTTCTGATTCATCAGATTCTTCTTGATCTTCATCTTTCTCTGTCTCAATTATGTACATTTCTGATTTGCAATTTGTTTTAGGTTCATCAAATGTTCCTGTGAAGTTAAGATATTCTTCCTCTGAGTAATTAATTTCACCCAGTCTTTTACTCATGATTCTATCAAATACCTGGTTAGTCAAATTTAACACATTTTCTCTACTTCTAAAATTATTGTATAATTGTATTTTTGTGTCTTCCTCTAATTCATCAAAACTCATATCAGTCAAAATATATTTATCATACTTAGTCAAGAATAAATCCGGTCTTGCCTGCCTAAATCTATATATACTCTGCTTTACATCTCCTACCATAAATATATTATGCCCATTTGATACACTTGTTAGTATACTTTCCTGAACCAAGTTACTATCTTGATACTCATCTATTGCTATTTCTTCAAATTCATATTTTTTAGCAATTTCAGTTTTACTTCCATCTTCATTTACAAGTAATTTTAATGCCAAATGTTCAATATCTGAAAAGTCAACAATATTCTTTTCTTTTTTTCTTTTAGCAAATTCAGTTCCAAACTCTAACACTATCTTCTCAATAGATTTTAATACTGGATACATTGTTTTAAGATCTGTAATTGCCTCTTCTGAAGTACAATTAACAACCTTTTGCACTTCTTTTTCATACGATTTTTTTGCTTCATCTCTCATTGCTTTTGCTATTTCTTTTAATTCTTTAGCATTTTCATCTAATTTACTTTTTCTAGGCCATGGATCCCACTCTTTAGATTGCACTCCACTATATGCTTTATCCCAGCTCTCAGTATCTATCTGTTTAATATCATTTATGTCACAATTAATTAAAGTTTCAAAGTCTACTAATTCTAAGCATGGCTCTAATTTCTTTTTAGCTGATTCAAGATTTAATATTTCATCATCTAAATTTTCTTTTACTTTTTCAATTATTAACTTACCCCATATCGTTTTTACAAAATCTGTTTCCTGTACATTAAATTTTTCAACATTATCGTGCAACCATTTTTCAGGAAATGGCACACAGTTAATAAATTCGTATGTATTTAATATTATATCTTTTAGTGGTGTATCATCTTTATATGATGTATATAAATCAAGAAGTTTAAGAAATTCTTCATCTTGGTTTTCATATTTTTTCTCAAATAAATCTTCTATTACTTCTTGTTTCATTATCTCTATTTCAGTTGTATCACCTACTCTAAAGTTTGCAGACATTCCGATTTCATAAAAATTATTTCGTATTACATCCAAACAAAATGAGTGAATTGTGCAAATATGTGCATGATTTAGCAACATGATTTGTCTTTGCAAATTCATATCATTGGGATTTTCGTCAATTTTTTTATAAATTGCATTTAATAATCTCTGCTTCATTTCACTTGCTGCAGCATTAGTAAATGTTACGACCAATAATTTATCTATATCAATTCCTTGATTTACAACTTTGTTTATTATTCTCTCAACTAGTACTGATGTTTTTCCGTGAACCTGCAGCTGCTGATACCAAAATATTTTTTCCTTTTCTTTCTATCGCTTGTTCTTGTTCTTTTGTCCAACCCATTTTTTGTTCCTTTTCTCTTTAATATTTCCATTAGTATATATTAGATTTTTATTTATTTCAATAATATTATTTCAAAAATTGGGCAAATTATATTCAAGGAGGTTTATTATGGATAAAAATCAGTCTCTCAAAAACAATGCTGAAAGTATCAATCTGGATTCAAAAGTCAATGAGAAAAAAGCTAATAGCTCTAACGATATCTCTAATTCTGGAATACATGAGCACATTCCTTCAGATTCCGCTGTTTCAGCAAATGATGACTCTAATAGCTCAGCTCCTAACTCTAATAATTTCGGCCTTGATTTAGCAGTTCTTAATGAGATAAGTAAGATTGCCCAAATGGGAATGAGTTCGATTTCATGTTTGACTAACAAAATCAGTGACCATGAAATGAAAAAAACTCTAGTCGCAATGTATTCTCAATATTCTAATATTTTGCTACAAGTAAACCAACATTTTGAAAAATACGGTGAAGTCCCTGACGACATTTCTCTTTCAAGTAAAGTAATGAGTTGCTGTGCTATTAAGAAAAATCTTGCAGTTGATAAATCTAATTCGCATATTGCAGAAATGATGATACAAGGAACATTAATGGGAGTAATTCAGTGTCAAAAAATTCTTAATGGAAATATTGATATTGACAAAAGTACATTAAATTTATTAAAAACTTTTAATAAATTTCAACGTGAAAATATCGATAAACTCAATGCTTACCTTTAAAATAAAAAGGGACATACTCATTACTCAAGTATCTCCCTTTTTTTATTAATTATCAAATATAATTCCTTTTTCTATCTGATTTCCATTTAGAAAGCTTTTTATATCCATTCTCTTTCCATTTTCACCTTGAACTTCTAATAATTGTAGTACTCCTTTTGAAGTTTTTACAAATAGTCCTTCTTTTTTATCTGATATAATTACTTCTCCATTTTTACTATCATTATCAGTTTCAATATTTGCTATCTTAGATTTCCAAATCTTTATCTTTTTTCCATTTTCATACGTATATGCACCCATTATTGGATTTAATCCCCTTATTAAGTTATGTATCTCTTCTGCTGATTTGTTCCAATCTATTTTAGCCATTTCTTTATCAAGCATTGGTGCCATTGTATATTCATCACCTTGTTTTTCAGCTCCAACTTTTAATTTTATTTGTTCTTGTATATTTGAATTTGCATTATTAATTTCATGTGCAGCATTTTGAATTTTTTCAAGAGTTTGTACTAGTAATTGCGCTCCTAATTTTGATAGTCTCTCCCACAACTCACCTGTTGTTTCTTCTTCTCCTATTGACACTTTTTCTTTTAAAATCATATCTCCAGTGTCCATTCCTGCATCCATAAACATAGTAGTTATTCCTGTTTCTTTTTCTCCATTTAGCACTGCCCACTGTATTGGAGCTGCACCTCTATATTTAGGAAGTAGTGAACCATGCACATTTATTGCTCCATACTTTGGTATATCAAGCACTTCTTGTGGCAAAATCTTTCCATAAGCAACAACACATAACACATCTGGCTCTAAGCTTTTTAATGTATCAATAAATTCTACATTATTTCGAATCTTAGGTGGTTGATATACCTTTATTCCCTTTTTCAGGGCATATTCCTTTACAGGTGAGGCAATCATTTTCATCCCTCTTCCTTTAGGCTTATCTGGATTAGTAACTACAGCTAATATATCAAATCCCGCTTCATATATTGCTCTAAGAGATTCCTGTGCAAAATCAGGTGTACCCATAAAAACAACTTTCATACTATTTTCTCCTCATTTACTTTAAATAGATTGCTTTTTCAAGCAATCTATTTATTATTTTTCTTCTACATCATCATTATCTATATATTCTAATGTTCCTGGTTCCATTCTATCTACGAATAATACTCCATCAAGATGATCAATCTCATGTCCTAAAGCTTCTGCAAGTAGTTCTTTTCCTTTTACAATTATTTCTTTTCCGTTTTCATCTAATGCTTTAACAGTTACTTCATTAGGTCTTATTACTTTAGCAAATTTATTAGGAAAGCTTAAGCATCCTTCTTTAAATTCTTCTTTTCCTTTTGCTTTGATAATCACTGGATTGACTAGTTTTAGAGATGGAGTTCCATCATAATTTACGTCAATCACAACTAGTCTTTTTAGTATTCCAACTTGAACAGCTGCTAAACCTACACCATTTGAAGCATGCATAGTTTCGTCCATGTCATTTAATATTTCTCTAATTTTATCATCGACTACTTCTACTTTTTTAGATTTTTTTCTTAAGATTTCGTCTCCTTCTTTTCTTATTTCTCTAAGTGCCATATCTATTCCTTTCTTTTTTATAACATATTATTTGGATTTAATTCTATTGCCACTCGTGCAGAAATTGTTTTCATTTTATAAAATTCGCTTAATGAATCTTGTAATAAATCATGTATTCTATCATCATATAAGCATTTTATTAACATCCTCATTCTGTGTCTATCTTTTATTTTATCTATTGGTGATGGTACAGGACTATATAATAATAACCCAAATTTTTCATTAATTACTCTATTTTTTAAATAACCATGTAATTTTTTTGCTACATTCATCAATTCTCTTTCATTTTTTGATGACATATCAATTACTATTATATCGCAAAATGGCGGATATTTCAACTGTTTTCTTATTCCTATTTCTGTATTATAAAATACATCATAATCTTGATATTTCGAATATTCAATAGCATAATTATCTGGATTATATGTTTGAATTATTACTCTTCCATTTTCTTTTTCTCTGCCTGCTCTACCCGCTACTTGAGTAAGAGTCTGAAATGTTTTTTCATTTGCTTTAAAATCCCCCATATTCAAGTTGCTATCTGCCGCAATTACTCCAACTAAAGTTACATTTGGAAAATGATGTCCCTTTACTACCATCTGAGTTCCAATTAAAATATCTATATTTTCGTTTTTGAATTTATTTAATATTTCTTCATGTGAATTTTTTTTCGTAACAGTATCTATATCCATTCTAATCGTTGTAGCACTTGGAAATAATTCTTTAACTTCATCTTCAAGTTTTTGAGTTCCAGCTCCAAAGTATTTTATATTTTTTCCGTGGCATTCTGGGCATTCTTTTACCTCTCCCTGCTCATATCCGCAATAATGGCATTTTAATTTATGCTCATTTTTATGATATGTCAGAGTGATATCACATCTTTTACACTTTATAGTATAGCCACAATCTCTACACATCACAAATGTAGAAAAGCCTCTTCTATTAAGATATAATATTGTTTGTTTTTTTGTAATTAAATTTTTCTCAATTTCATTTCTTAATTTTTCACTAATCATTGATTTATTACCATTAGCTAATTCTTGCCTTAAATCAACAATTTCAACACTTGGAAGCTCTGAATTGTTGGCTCTTTTAGTTAATGTCAATAATTCAAGATCTCCCTGCTTTGCTCTATAAAATGTTCTCATATCTGGAGTAGCACTTCCCATAATAAGAGTTAAATCATTTTTATCTGTAATATATTCTGCCACCTCTCTTACATCATATCGAGGAGCTGTTTCTGATTGATATGACTCATCATGCTCTTCATCAATTATTATAAGTCCTAGATTAACTACTGGAGCAAAGATTGCTGACCTTGCACCTATTACAATTCGTGCTTTTCCTTCTTTTATTTTATTCCATTGATCAAATCTTTCTCCTACTGATAGTTTACTATGAAGAATCGCAATTTGTTCCTCTCCAAATCTTGATATAAATCTATCAACTGTTTGAGGAGTTAATGAAATCTCAGGAACAAGCATTATACTACTCTTACCCTGATTTAACATTTTTTCTATCATTTGCAAATATATCTCTGTTTTTCCTGAACCAGTTACTCCATATAGGAGATATTTTCCACTATATTCCATAGAATTGTATGCTATTCCCTGCTCTTCATTAAGTTTCAAATCCACAGTTTTCACAGTTTGCTTGTGTAAAAATGGATTTCTATCAACCTGTTTTTCATTTACTTCAAGATATCCGTTTTTTATTAGTGTATTAACTACTGCTCTCGAAGCATCTGTAAAAAGTTCTATATCTTGCACTGTTGCCACACCATTATCAATTATAAATTCTAATACATTCTTCTGTTTTTCTGATTTTATTTTGTTATCAATATCATTGTAAATTTCATCTATATCTTTTGCTAAACCTACAACATTTACTATTTTTTCTTTCACTCTTTTTTCAACATTCTTTGCAGTTTTACCTGGTGGCAACATTAATCTTAGGCATTCCGAAATATTGCAAAAATATCTATTTGCCATCCATTTAGCAAGCTCAATGTAATTTTTATCTATTTGCTCTGGCTGCAAACCTGCTATTTTCTTTACTTTAAATTCTGAATTTTCTTTTATGCCAACAACAATTCCATCAGATAATTCTTTTTTATTTGCAAAAGGCACAAAAACTCTAGTCCCAACTTGCACATTCATACCTTCTGGGATTTCATAATCAAATTTTTTATTAAGTGTCTTTACACTAGAGTCAATTATTACTTCTGCTATCATTTTACTCTCTTTCTTTTTGCAATTTATATGCTTTTATTACATTATTCATAAGCATAGCTATTGTCATTGGGCCTACTCCACCTGGAACTGGCGTTATATATGATGCCTTTTTAGATGCAGAATCAAAATCTATATCTCCACATAATTTCCCTTCTTCATTTCTATTCATTCCAACATCTATAACAACTGCTCCTTGCTTTATCATGTCTGCCTTTATAACATTTCTCTTTCCTATTGCAGCAATGACAATGTCTGCAGCTTTAATTTCTTTTTCTATTTCTTTAGTTTTTGAATGACAAATTGTAACTGTCACATTTTTTCCAAGCAAACATTGAGCCATTGGTTTTCCAACTATATTACTCCTTCCAACAACCACAGCCTTTTTACCTTCTAATTTTATACCATAATACTCAAACATTTTCATTATTCCAAGAGGTGTACATGGCACAAAACCATCTTGTCCAATTGTAAGTTTTCCAACATTATATGGATTAAATCCATCAACATCTTTATCTGGATCTATTGTATTAAAAGCTTCCTGTATATCCAAACCCTTAGGTAATGGACTTTGCAATAATATTCCATTTACTTTTTTATCATTATTTAATTTTTTTATTAGTGCAATAATTTCTTCCTGTTTTGTTTCTTTAGGTAATCTATATTCTTTAAATTCAATTCCAATCTCATCACATGCTTTGCTTTTATTTTTCACATATACTTTTGAAGCTTCATCATCCCCGCATAATATTACTGCTAAATGCGGATGTAAATTTTCTTTTATCACTTTCTCTTTTAATTCATTTCTTATTTTCTGTGCTAGTAATTTTCCATCTATTATCTCTGCCATTATTAGACCTCTCTTTACAACATTTTGTCTCATTTTATCATAGTTTTGTGTTTTCGTATATACATTTTTTTATTTTTATGTTATAAATATTTTATCATATACGAAAGGATTTATTTGTATGGATAGAGTTGATAAAATAAATTATTATCTAGATATTGCTGAAACCGTTTCTGAACGTAGCACCTGCCTTAGAAAGAAGTATGGAGCTATTATTGTTAAAAATGATGAAATAATTGCAACCGGATATTCTGGTGCTCCACGAGGCAGAAAAAATTGTACTGATTTAGGATTTTGCACTAAAAAGAAACTTTTCCCCGAAATTCATCATGGTGGATATGATGCATGTAGGAGTGTTCATGCTGAGCAAAACGCAATGCTTAGTGCTGAAAGAAAAGATATGATTAATTCAACTCTTTACATAGTAGGTGTTAGGACTGACACCAATCAATATGAAGAAGGTGCTTCTCCATGTCAGATGTGTAGAAAATTAATAATCAATTCTGGAATTTCAGAAGTCATTGTTCGAATTGATAAAAACAGTTTTAATTGTTTCAAAGTTAAAGACTGGATTAATAATGATGATTTACTTGAAGGAAAGTTAACATATTAATTGATATTTTGTTGAATTTAGATTTTCACTATGCTATAATAATTTATATATTTATGTGATATACTATTTTAAATAGAAAGGAATGTATTAATAATGAAAAAATATCTTAGTTTAATTTTAACTATATTTATGTTAGTTTTATTATCTACATCTGTTTTTGCAGCTGAAACAGCCAAAGCTGACGCAACTATGACTTTAGTTGAAAATAATGTATGTAATATCACTTTTGGTAAATATGGCGAATTTGAGAAAAAATTAATTAAATGCGAAACAAACGATAAGACTATTGATATAGGTCTTACAGTTAAAAATAATCAAGAAGCACTACTTAATAAAGCTGGTGAAGTCGTACTTCTTATTGACTCATCAAACAGTATGTCAACAAGACAAGTTACTATTGGTGATAAAACAACTACTAGAAAACAATTAGTACTTGATTCTGCTTCACAATTAGTTGACAAACTATTATCAAGTAATTCTGATATTAAAATCGGTGTTGTAGAATTTGCAACAAGTACTGATGTTAGTAAAGAAGGTACTGAAGATGATGCTAAAGCTATCACACCTGCCCTAACAAATCAAAAATCTGATATTGTTTCTGCTTTAAACACAATTTCTTCTGATGTAATGGGATCAAGAACAAATATTGATATTGGATTAAAAACAGCTAATAAATTATTAGAAACATCTACTGATTCAGATGCAAATAAATATATAGTTGTATTAACAGATGCAGTTCCTAATACTGCTGAAGGAGTAAAGGTTGACTTATACACTGAAGCTTCTGCTGATCCAACTAAAGCAACTTTAACTTCTTTAAAAGAAAGTGGTATAAATGTAATTTCAATGCTTATTGATATTCAAGATGAAGAAATAAAAATAACGGGTAGACCAGAAGATGCAACTTTCAAAACATACAAAGACGTAGCTCAATATGTTTTCGGTACTCCTCTATCTCCTACATCTGGTTCAGTTTACTATGTTAATGATTCAGATGTATTAGATACAGTAACTAATAAAATTTATTCTGAATTAGTTCCTGTAAATGAATATGTTTTAACAGATATAGTTATAAAAGACTATTTCCCACAAAACATAATTGACAATTTCGATTTTTCATATTTAACACAACCTGAAATTGGTACAGTTTCTGCTGAAGTTAACAAAACAGATAATTCTATTACATGGACTATATCAAATTTAGCTCCTGGTGAAACAGCTAATTTCTCTTACAGATTATCTTTAAAAGATACATTCTCAAGTGAAATACTAGATGTTAATTTACCAACAAACGAAAATGTTACTATTGATTATAAGGAAAATCAAGTTCCTGGTGATCAAAAACAAAATAATAAATGTCCAGTAGTAAAATTAAAAGTTGAAAAACAACCAGTTGATAATACAATCATTCCAGATAAAGAAATGCCTAAAACAGGTTCAAATACAGCAATTATTTCAGGATCATTAATTACATTATCAATTATAATCGGTGCAATAAGCTTTGTAGCATATAAGAGATCATAAAACAAAAAATGTTGGAGTTAATATAACTTCAGCATTTTTTATTTTTAGTAGAAAAAAAGATTTAATACTATAATTTTAAAACATAGCTAATATTGATTTGCAACATAGATAGAAAAAAAGAGATTTAAGAATATAATCTTAAACCTCTTTTATTTTATTATTCAGCTTTAGGTGTTTCTTCAGCTTTTACTTCTTCAGCAACTGGTGCTTCTACAGGAACTTCTTCCTTAACAACTATATCGTTTCTCTTTAAGTTAGCTCCGATATCTTCCTTTGTCTTAGCAGCCTTTCCTACTCTATCTCTTAGATAGTATAACTTAGCACGTCTAGCCTTACCAACTCTAACTACCTCTACTTTTTCTACTAATGGAGAATGTAATAAGAATGTTTTTTCAACTCCTACTCCATAAGCAACTCTTCTTACTGTGAATGTTTCATTTAATCCACCATTTTGTTTCTTAATAACGATTCCTTCGAATACTTGGATTCTTTGTCTATTTCCTTCTTTAATTCTTTGATGAACTCTTACAGTATCACCAATTCTAATATCAGGAACCTTATTTTTTAATTGTTCATGTTCTATTGATTTTATAACGTCCATGATTTCTACTCCTTTCTTTAATTTTTTATCATTTAGACTTTCTTAATCATTTTTGTTCATGCTATTTATAGCTTCTTGTTTTTGAACTTCATTTAATAGTTCTGGCCTTTTTTTATATGTGGTTATTAATGATTGTTCTCTTCTCCATCTTGCAATCTCTTGATGATTACCTGACGTAAGAACTTCTGGAACTTTCATTCCATGAAATTCAGCTGGTCTTGTATATTCAGGATATTCTAGTAATTTATCCTCTCCTGAAAAAGATTCTTCAACTTTTGAGCTATTACTTAAAACTCCATCAACATATCTACTAACTGAATCTATAAGTACCATTGCTGGTAGCTCTCCTCCTGTTAATACATAGTCTCCAATTGAAATTTCTTCATCAACAATTTCATCTAAAACTCTTTGGTCTATTCCCTCATAATGTCCACATAATATAATCAAATGCGATTCTTTTGATAATTCTTTTACCATGTTTTGATTAAGCACTTTTCCCTTAGGAGACATATATATGACTTTAGCATTTTCTTCTGAAACAGAACTATATGCATCATATACAACATCAGGTCTGATGAGCATCCCTGCTCCTCCACCATAAGGTGTATCATCAACATGTTTGTGTTTATCTTTTGAAAAGTCTCTAATATTTATTAAATTTATATCTATTAAATCTTTTTCACTAGCTCTTTCTATTATGCTATGTTTCATTGGTTCAAACATCTCTGGAAAAAGCGTAAGCACATCGAATTTCATTTAATTTCCTTTCATTATATTAGTCCATCTATTAAATGTATTATAATTTTTTTGTTATCAGTATCAATTTGCTTTATTACATCCTTTATTGCTGGCAAAAGTATATCTCCAACTTGATAAATATCATTTGCTCCAGTATTGAATATATCATCCAATGTTCCTAAAAATTTTCCATCATCAGAATATACTTCAAATCCAATTAAATCATTTATATAATAAGTACCTTCTGGTAAACTTGGAGCATCTTTTCTTTCCATCTCTATCATCATATCTTTTAAGCTTTCAGCTTCATCTATAGTATTAATATCTTTTAATTTTATTATTACTACATTTTTATGATTTCTAGTTCTTTCAATTTCATGCTCTTTGCCATTGATATAAACCTTCTTAACTTTATCAAAGTAATCAATATATGGCCATACTCTTATTTCTCCCTTTAGTCCAACTGTATTAACAATCTTTCCAAGTTCCATTCTAGATTCCATATTTTCCTCCGAAACGATATTTTAATTATAGATATTCTTCCGTTTTACTTTGCAATAAATATTAGTCATCAACAAATTCTACTTCTACTCTCTTGTGCATTTTTGAACCTAATGATTTCATTATAGTTCTAATCGATTGTGCAATCTTACCTTGTCTTCCAATTATTTTTCCCATTTCATCTTGAGCAACTTTGACTTTGTAGATTTCTCTACCATCAACTTCGTTTTTTTCAATTGAAACAGCTTCTTTATTGTCAACTAGGTTACTTATAATTACTTTTAGGATTTCTTCCATGATAACTCCTCCTCTAAATACAATTAGTTAGCTTTGTTTATTAAAGCTTTTACTGTATCAGTTGGTTGAGCTCCATTCTTCATCCAAGCAGCAACTTTTTCTTTATCTAAAACAACTGTTGCTGGTTCTGTCATTGGATCATATGTTCCGATTTTTTCAATAATCTTTCCATTTCTTGCAACTCTTGAATCAGCTACTACAATGTGATAAAAAGGTGCTTTTTTTGCTCCTACTCTTTGTAATCTTATTTTTACCATAATTTTCACCTCCCAAAACTGAATAAAATATTTATATTAAATTTAATAACTTAATAACTAATTTATTTTAATTTATCTTCTAAAGCTTGTATTTCCTCTTCTGACATTTTATCTAAATTCATCTTTTTCATCATTTTCTTCATTCGTGGATCAAGATTTCCACTCTTTACTTTTTTCATCATTGATTGTGTTAATTCAAATGACTTGATAAATTTATTAATATCTTGTACTTGTGTTCCACTTCCATTTGCAATTCTAATTCTTCTTGATGCATTAAGTACTTTAGGATTTTCTCTTTCTTCATTTGTCATAGAACAAATAATTGCTTCGATTCTAGTAAATTCTTTATCATCAACCTTTGCACTATATTGTCCCATTCCTGGTATCATTTTTAATAAAGATGATAATGATCCCATTTTCTTAACCTGTCTAAGTTGTGCTAGATAGTCATTTAAGTCAAATTCTTTATTTTTTCTAAGTGTTTTTTCTAGCTTAGCTGCTTCTTCTGCATCAAATGTTGCTTCTGCCTGTTCTATAATTGATAAGACATCGCCCATTCCTAAAATTCTTGAAGCCATTCTATCTGGATGAAATTCTTCTATCTCATTAAGCTTTTCACCAGTACCTACAAATTTTATTGGTTTACCAGTTACTTTCTTAACAGATATTGCTGCACCACCACGTGCATCACCATCTAATTTTGTTAGAATAACTCCGTCAATTCCTAAGTCTTCATTGAATTTACTAGCTATATTTACAGCTTCCTGTCCTGTCATTGCATCAACTACAAGTAAAATCTCATGTGGTTTTACACTCTGTTTTACATTTTTTAATTCTTGCATTAAAGTTTCATCAATTTGAAGTCTTCCTGCTGTATCAAGAATTACAACATCATTTAATTTGCTTATTGCTATTTCCTTAGCCTGTCTTGCAATTTTTACAACATCTTTTTCATTTTCGTTCGCATAAACTGGTATATTTAATTGAGCACCAACCACTTGTAATTGCTTAATTGCTGCTGGTCTATACACATCACATGCAACTAATAATGGATTCTTTCCCTGTTTTCTTAGTAGATTTGCTAATTTTCCTGCTGTGGTTGTTTTACCTGAACCTTGAAGTCCTACTAGCATTATTACTGTTGGTGGATTAGGCGTAAAAGTTATTTTACTATCTGTTCCTCCTAATAATTCTACTAATTCATCTTTAACAATTTTAACAACTTGTTGTCCTGGTGTTAGTGATTTTAATACATCACTTCCTAATGCTTTATCATGGATATTATTTATAAATTCCTTAACTACTTTGTAATTTACATCAGCTTCTAGTAAAGCAAGCTTAACTTCCCTTAACATTTCATTAAGATCAGATTCTGTAATTCTTGCCTTTCCTTTCAATTTTCTTGTAAACGCTTGAAGCTTCTCTGATAATCCTTCAAAAGCCATCTTATCCTCCTTCACAACTAAAAGTTGTTTTGTTTTTTATTTGCTATATATTTATGCAATACAGCTTAGTTCTTTTTGTACTTCATTTAAGATTTTTTCAACTTTTTTATCTGATGAATTATCTTGTATCTTGCTTAACTGACTTAAAATAAGTTGAATTGTCTTTTCGTTTTCCTGTGTCTTTTTCATGATTTGCAGTTTTTCCTCGTATTCGAAGAGTTTGCTTTCTCCTTTCTTTATAATGTCACGTACACCCTGTCTAGATATATTATTGTTTTCAGCAATTTCCGAAAGTGATAAGTCTTCATTGTAATAATCTGATATTACTTGATATTGTTTTTCAGTTAAAAGCTTGCCATATATTTCAACAAGCATACTTATTTCAATATGTTTTTCCATTTCTTCTCACCATTCTTTTCTTACACTATGTGTATTTGCTGTAAAGCATATATACTTTACAACTTTTTTGCATTTTTGTCAAGTGTTTTTAACAATAAAATAGCAAAATATGCGCATTTATTGACCTTTAGCCAATATTATTGTATAATTTTAGTCATGAAAGGAATCAAATATGAATACTGAAAAAGCTATACAAATTATAAAGAATTTAAAAGATTATTATCCAGATGCAAAATGTAGTCTTGATTTTTCTACACCTTTTGAAATGCTAGTAGCTGTATGTTTGTCTGCTCAATGTACAGATGATAGAGTAAATAAAACCACTCCATCACTTTTTGCAAGATTCGACACTCCTCAAGACTTTGCTAATGCTGATATAAATGAACTTGAATCTATCATACACCCCTGCGGATTTTATAAAAATAAAGCTAGAAATCTTAAACTAGCAGGACAAAAAATTATAAATGACTTTAATGGTATTGTTCCTCACACAATGGATGAACTTATTACAATACCTGGTGTTGGTAGAAAAAGTGCTAATGTTATTATGCTTGAAGCTTTTAATGATCCACAAGGAATTGCTGTTGATACTCATGCAAAACGTTTAGCAAATAGAATTGGCTTTTCAAATGAAAATGAACCAACTAAAATTGAAAAGGATTTATGTGCAATAATCCCTAAAGAATATTGGAAAGATGTAAATCATCTATTTATCTGGCATGGACGTGCAATTTGTTCTTCACAAAGTCCTAAGTGTGCACAATGCCCTATTAAAAATTATTGTGCGACATTTCAAAATAAATAAAAATATAAGCTTGTTATTTAGAAAATATAATTTCTATTGACAAGCTTATATTAAATCATATTTATAATTACCCCAATGAGACCTAAGGCCTCATTGGTCATTTTTTTTCAAAATATTTTTATTTTCCTATTACATAAGGTTTTTCTGTTGTTCCTTCTCCACTCTTTACTTGGATTCCAGAGCCTAGAGAAACTACGGGTGCCAAGCGATGGCTGTAGTCATTGCTGCCACCGTACGAATAGAACATGTTACCGCAGCGCAAGTAACTGTAGTCAACATAGCGAAGCCCGAAATTCGCATTCGAGTCGTCAGAATCGCAGTAGACACAGCGTGACGCAAGCCAGAAATATGTTCTTGTTCCAAATATCATACTATGGAAATTTGTATCATCAAAATATGACCATGGTGTATTACTAAAATAGTAATATGTTTGTGTACATGTTAGAGTTGTTGATGCTGTTTTTGATGTATCTGCTGTTGGAGTTGTATATACATCCTCACTTTGTGTTTTTCCACTTGGATTCATTTTTGCTTGTGCTGTTGCATCTACGCTTCCAGTTATAACTTGTGTTCCATCTGCTACATCACTTACATTTATTCCTGAATATTTCTCTTGTGCATATATTGCTGGATATTTTGCATTACTTCCTGTATATTTTCTTGTTGTTCCATATTGCACTGTTCCTGCTTTATATCCATTTCTTGCTGCTATTCCTGTTGCATTCATTCTTGATTCTATATCTTCTATTGTTAAACTTCTTGCTGTTGCTCCTAAGCTTGCATTTCCATATCTACTTTTGCATATATCATTTAATAAATATACTCCATTATTATATCCTGTTGATCCTTTGAAATATACATCTTTTGATCCTATTCCTAATAGTTTTGTTATATTTCCGTTTTCATCTACCTCAATGATCTTCCATGTTGTTGGGTCATATGTGCCGTCTATTGTTTGTGCACTACTATATCCACTCTTTGCTGTACTTAAATCATATCCTGTACTTGGGGTATTTGGTGTGTAGCTTACTATTTCTCCTACTTTCGGTATTATCGTTGGTGTTGTTGGACTATCACTGCCTTCACCTTTGCTTACTTCTGTTATTTCTCCGCTGTCCTTATTTACTTTAAACGTATATCCTTTATACGTTACTTCTAATGTTGTTCCATCTGCATTTGCCTTTACGCTTGTCGCTCCATTTTCCTTTAGATAATCTCCTAAACTTTTGTCTGTTTTTTCTGATGCCTTATCCCATGTATACTGAGTTATTAACATACTTAGATCGTCTCTTACTTCTGATTCATTGTATGCTGCAACTCCTTCTCTAGCTCTTGTAAACAATCCATTCTGTCCTAATGTCATTGTGATTGTTACTCCTGCTAAAATTAACAATATTACTATTGTTACTACTAGTGCGATCAATGTTATCGCTTTTTCGCCTAAGCTTGTGCGTCTTTTTAATTTCTGCATTTAAAATTTCCTCCTTTGATTATTTTCCTATTATATATGGTTTTTCTGTTGTTCCTTCTCCACTCTTTATTTGGACTCCAGAGCCTAGAGAAACTACAGGCGCCAAGCGACGGCCTTCGGTATTGAGGTTGCCATAAGTGTTGCCGGTCGAATGGAACAAGGCAATGCCGCCCAAGTTACTGTTGCTGACATAGCGAAGACCGAAATACGCAAACCAGTCTCCCGAATAGCAGTTGACAAAGCGCGACGCAAGCCAGAACCATTTTCCTGTTCCTGTTCCAAATATCATATTATAAAAGTTTGAATCATCAAAATATGAACTTGATTGTGAACCTCCCCAAAAAGTTTGTGTACATGTTAGGCTGTTTTTTAGTGGTCCGATTGTTTCTGATGTTTCTGGTAATGTTGTATATATGTCATCACTTTCTGATCTTCCATTTGGATTCATCTTTGCTTGTGCCGTGGCATCTACTTCTCCTACTACAACTTGTGTTCCATTTGCTACACCGCTTACATTTACTCCTGAATATTTCTCTTGTGCATATATTGCTGGATATTGTCTATGGATTTTTGGATATTCGCTTGTTGTTGTTCCATATTGTGTTGTTCCTGATTTATATCCATTTCTTGCTGCTATTCCATTTGAGTTCATTCTTGACTCTATATCTTCTATTGTTAAGTTTCTTGCTGTTGCTCCTAAGCTTGCATTTCCATATCTACTTTTGCATATATCATTTAATAAATATACTCCATTAT
>OGYL01000743.1_pt1 | contig 26171 bp, 26 predicted proteins | sample 1576541 | NCBI WGS metagenome assembly OGYL01 (sample SAMEA3541551, study PRJEB24748) | human gut metagenome | biome: human gut; feature: human-associated habitat; material: faeces | place: China | collected 2012 | reverse complement strand
CTTTCTATTTCACTTTCCTGGATTTGAGTTCAATAAAAAGGATGTGGGAGAAGCACCTTGTTGTGCACCCATTTGTCCAGCCGTTTATTTTTCAGGTACGGGAGTGCGTGGTCATACTGTTTGATTAGCGCAATGCTGAAATACCAGGCGATTGCCATGTTTATGTAATATTCCTCCGACCGGATATCGGCAACCAAATCCAGCATTTCGGGACGAAATTCGCTGTCTAAATAATTTGAAAGCAGGGATACTATCCCATACCGCACAGTATAGGTGTGACTGCTTTTCAGCCAGAGCTTTATTTTTTCATACACCTCGTTTGGGTGCTTTTTAAACAGCTTTGGAGAAAACAAATCGCAGGTGGCCCAGTTGTCAATGTAGGGCAGAAACTTTTCCGTATAGATAAGAGCCGTGTCAAAATCCTTAACTGTTTCAATTAAAAAGGCATGAAGGTTGTTTTCTTCAATATACTTGTGAGGAAGCATTTCTAAAAATTCCATTGCCTCCGGCTGTTTAGAAAAGTCTTTCGCAAATTTCCGCAAAACAGGCGTGCGCACACCGATGTAGCAGTCTTTTTCAACGGTTGGAACCAGTTTTGCATGAAAGTCCCGATATTTTAAGTCCTGCAGGGCAAACAGCTGCGCCCGAATGTCCTGTTCCAGTTTTGTGTTCATAAATGGCACCCCCGTTAAAGTGTAATCCAGTAGATGTGCATGGGTTTTCCGTCGGCATAAGGTTTTGTCTCGGTTAAAATTCCTCCGCATTTTAAAATGGTTTTATAAGACGCGGTGTTATCTGCATAACATCCCAGCATTACTTTTTTAAGCCCAATGGATTTTGCGTAGGCAAGCGCCAGCTTCAGCATTTGCGTGGCATACCCTTTGCGGCGCTCAGATGGCCGAACAGCATAGCCAATATGCCCGCCGTATTCCGACAAAAACGCGTTGTTTAAATTGTGGCGAATGTCAATCATTCCAATTAGTCGATTGTCTTGCCGACGAACTGCAAAAAAGGTGTCTGCCACCACCCAGTCCGGCTGAACGGTTTCGGGGCGGCTGCTTTTTTGTATATGTATCAGCCAGTCGTCAAACTCTAATTGATCGAACAGGGCGCTGCCGTTTATTACAGGTTCGCCAAAGCCAAAAAACTCCTGCTTAAAATCGTTTGATTTGCTTTTCAGCGCAGAAGTGGGTCTAATTAAACTTAAGTCCTCCATAACATAAACCTTCTTTCTATAAAGAAAAACGGAGTAAGCAAAGCTTACAAAGACGCGAAGCGGCAGGGCTCCTGCAAAACGCCAAAGAAGTGCGTTTTGTGGGAAAAAGGAGGAGTAGCATCGCACGCGACTGATTTTTTTTATATAAAAAATCGGAGCAAGCAAAGCTTACTCCGACTGGTGACCCGTACGAGAATCGAACTCGTGTTACCGCCGTGAAAGGGCGGTGTCTTAACCGCTTGACCAACGGGCCCAAAAAGACTGTTTTGCAGTCTTTTTAGTGGTAGCGGCAAGTGGACTTGAACCACCGACCTAACGGGTATGAACCGTTTGCTCTAGCCAGCTGAGCTATGCCGCCATAGTCTTAAAAAACCAACAAGTTGTATTTTACACTAAAAAGTACCATTTGTCAAGACTTTTTTTATCTTTTTCAGAAATGGGCAGCGGCATTTGGTTCCTCTGCTATATTAGTATGAACGGATTTTAGAATTTTATGTCTTCCCGATACTGTTCTGCGTCTTCCGAATAGCGGTAATCGTCTTTTTTTAAGGCCTTTAAAAAGCCTTTTATTTTCTTTATAAGCGCGCTGTTTTTATTAGACTTCACCGCGTTTTCAAAGGCCGTTTTCACTTCATCCTTTAAAATGCCTGTGTCTGTGTCAAATAATGGCGTGTTGTCGCTTCCAAAAAAAATTATTTGCGTAAAGGATTGATAAAGGGGGGTTAGTTTTTCTGCGGTTTTTGTGTCGTCATAATCTGTTAAAAAACGTTCCTGCCTTACGGCGCGTTCAATCAGCTCGTCCCAGCTTATGGCCAGGCTGGCATTATGCAGGGGCGGCTGATTGGAATTTAGCTCTAAAATGCTGATATATTCAGACACCTCCGGCGTAATATTTTCCCCAAAATTTTTATAAAACGTATAGTCAATTACAGGGAAGCAAGCGCCGTCCGCCTGAATGAGTTTATATCCGCTGTTTTTGGCTTCTTCTACCAAAGCCGCAACTTCCGGCCGCGATACACCGACCGGGTCATTTATGTCCCCGCCTTGCATATACAGCTCCATGAGTTCCTTTTGCACGGAGCCGGTGTTAAACTTGTCCTCAAACAGTGGCAGCTTGTTTTTTTGAAACTCTTCAAACTGCAAAACCATTTGAGATGAAGCTTCTTCTGAAACCACATTTGCGTTGTTTTTGATAAACGAAGCGATGGCTTTTCCGTCGGCGTCTTTCCCGAAAATTAAGTTATTATATTCGTTTAAAACCGCCTGGTCGCTGCCGCTTTTTGCGTTGGCCTGCTGCGATTCCGACTGGTTTGCGTCCATTTGGTCTGTTGTGCCGCACCCTGTGAGACAAAGCATGACGAAAGTTAAACAAATTGCAATTTTTTTCATTTTCACACCCTCCTGAAACCAGTTTTATATTTTCCGCGTGAAAATATACATAAAATGAATGCACAGGTCAAAAATTCACAGTTTATACAAATAAAAAAGGCATGGAATTTTTCCATGCCTTTTTGAAAACAAATTTAAATTTCAGGAACTTCAATTTTAATTTCGTGTTTTAATTCCGCAGATTTTTTAATGCCGGACAAAATTGCCTGGTTATAAATAATCTGGCTTGTGGGAACCGGTGCCTTTCCGTCTGTTTTAATTGCGTCTAAGAAAGAACGGACTTTCAGTTCCACACAGTTCACGTCGTTTTTCGGCAGCGGAATTTCTGTTACGGTCTGCTCACCGGCCAGCTCATGGTAAATTTTTAAAGGCCCGCCCACACGGCCGTTCCAGCAGTCGGTAGACGGAATTCTCAAGCCGCCCTCCGTGCCGATAACCAGCGTATCTCCCGGCGTATCAATGTTGATTGCCCAGGAGATACGAAAATCTAAAATTAAATCGTCTTCTAAACGGACAAAAGCCGCCGCAAAGTCGTCAACCTCAAATTTTTTCGCAACCTCAGCGCCGCCGCGGCCTTCAAATGTTTTTGGATTGGTGCCGAAGAAGTTTGACGTGTAGCCCGTAACGGTTAGGGGTTTGGGATATCCCAGCGCATTCAATACCATGTCTAACGAATAGCACCCAATGTCGCCCAGAGCGCCAATGCCGCCGGTTGCGTCTTCAATGAACGTGGTTTTTTGAGCGCTGGCAGGAATGCCCCTGCGTCTGCCGCCGCCGGTTTGAATATAATAAATTTTGCCCAGAACGCCGGACTGAATAATTTTTTTCACAAGCTGCATGCTGGGATCGAACCTGGGCTGAAAACCAATGGAAACAATTTTTCCGCTTTCCTTTTCCGCCTTCATAATTTCCAGACCCTCTTCAAGCTCTACGCACATGGGCTTTTCCAAAAGAACATTTACGCCTTTTTTCAGCGCATAAACCGTGCAGGGCTTGTGCATTCTGTTGAATGTACAAATGCTTACTGCGTCTAATTTTAAGCTTTCGTCGTCCAAAAGCTCTGTATGGTCTTTATAGTCGCATTTTACGTTATCCAGACCATATTCTGCAAAAAAAGCCTTCGCTTTTCCCGGAACCAAGTCAGCGCCGGCCACAATTTCCACATCGTCCATTTTCACATACTGGTTCATGTGGGAGTGGGCAATGCCGCCGGTTCCAATAATGCCGACCCTTAATTTTCTGTCTTCCATAATAAAAAACCTCTTTTCTGCCTTTTGGCTGTTTAAATGGTGAGAAGGAATTCTGCGGAAACGCGCGCCATTTCAAGCTGGTCGCCGCGGCCCTCGTCCTCATAAATATATTCTACCGTGCCTGTTTTTGAGGTGATGTCAATAATTTTCCGGAAATCGATAACGCCGTCCCCTGCCCGTGCATCTTCTTTCGACTCGCAGGACAGCATTTGTTTTAAGTGGATGGTGGGCATTCTGTGTGCAAACTGCTTCACATATTCGTAGGGGTCTACATCTGCGCGGAGCACGTGGAACACGTCCAGCTGGGCTTTCACATATTCCGGGTCGGTGATTTCATAAAGGTAGTCAAGCGACCGTTTGCCATTTACTGTAAGCCAAAGCTCCGGCGCGTGGTTGTGATAGCTTAACGTAAAGCCGTTTTCCTTCATTTTTTTACCTACACTGTTTAAGACCTCGGCGGTTTCCTCTACCTGAGACAGCGTGCCCATGGGGGCGGAGGGGCAGGTGATGTATTTTGCGCCGAGATAGCCCATATATTCCATTTCTGCGTCAAGCTCGTCTTTTAAAATAGCATATCCCGTATGGGAGCTGACAGCCTTAAGCCCCGCATTGTCTAAATATTTTTTCATGTCTTTTGCAGATACGTCTCCCCGGCCTGCAAATTCCACGCCGGTATATCCCATTTTTGCCACTTCGTCCAGCGCTTTTTCAAACCCCAGTTCGGTGATGGCGTCTCTGATAGAATAGAGCTGTAAAGAAATTTCTTTCATTTTTTTCATGTCCCTTCTGCACAAGGTGCATATATTTTTGTTTTTCGCGTTTATTATACTACACTCACAGCAAATGTCAATACAGTTTTCGCGTTTTTTTCGTCAATCTTGGCAAAAACTTAGTATTTACAAAAACCGTGATGATGTGATATAATATACTATATTATATAAAAGAAGATAGTTGTGCCCTGCAGGGCCATTATAAGAGTTTATTTAAAAGGGATGATTACAGTGTTTAAAATTGTAAAAAAGAAAGAACTCAATCCCACCGTTACATTAATGGAGATTGAGGCGCCGTTGGTGGCAAAAAAAGCGGAGCCGGGACAGTTTATTATTTTAAGGGCAGATGCGGCTGGTGAACGGATTCCCCTCACCATTGCAGATTTTGACCGGGACAAAGGTACGGTTACGATTATATATCAAATTGTGGGCGCTACCACAAAGCATTTAAACAGCTTAAACGTTGGCGACAGCTTAACAGATTTTGTAGGGCCGTTGGGTCAGGCGACCCACACAGAGGGTTTGAAAAAAGTTGCCGTTGTAGGCGGCGGCGTTGGCTGTGCCATTGCATATCCCGTGACGAAAAAGCTTCACAATCTGGGGTGCGAGGTTCACGCAATTGTGGGCTTTCGCAGCAAGGATTTGTTAATATTAGAAGACGAATTCCGTGCGGCTTCTAACAAACTGGTTATCATGTCAGACGACGGCAGCGTAGGCGAAAAAGGTCTTGTTACCGACGCGCTGAAAAAACTGATTGACAGCGGAGAACAATATGACGAGGTTATCGCAATCGGCCCGCTTGTTATGATGAAATTTGTGGCGAAACTCACAAAAGAATATGGCATCAAAACGGTTGTCAGCATGAATCCCATTATGATTGACGGCACAGGAATGTGCGGCGGGTGCAGGCTGTCTGTCGGCGGGGAAATGAAATTTGCCTGTGTGGACGGTCCGGATTTTGACGGACACCTGGTGGACTTTGACGAGGCAATGGAGCGCGCCTCCATGTATAAAGACTTTGAAAAGCACGCATATGACGCCGAATGCAACCTGTTTCAGAAGGAGGTAAAATAAACATGCCGAACATGTCGCCGAAGAAAAACGAGATGCCAACCCAGGCACCGGATGTTAGAAATAAAAATTTTAAAGAAGTGGCGCTGGGATATACGCCGGAAACAGCCATAGACGAAGCAAAACGCTGCTTAAACTGTAAGCACAAGCCCTGTGTTGCCGGCTGCCCGGTGAAAATTCATATTCCTGCATTCATTGAAAAAATGGCCCAGGGAGATTTTGAAGGGGCATATGAGATTATTGCCCAATCCAGCTCATTGCCTGCGGTTTGCGGGCGCGTTTGTCCCCAGGAAACCCAGTGCGAGCAAAAGTGCGTTCGCGGCATTAAAGGCGAGCCTGTGGCCATTGGACGATTAGAGCGGTTTGCGGCAGATTACCACAACGCAAACTGTAAAACCGCGGCTAAAAAGCCGGAAAGCAACGGGCATAAGGTTGCGGTTATCGGTTCCGGCCCGTCTGGCCTTACCTGTGCCGGAGATTTGGCAAAGGCAGGCTATGAGGTTACGGTGTTTGAAGCACTGCATTTGGCCGGCGGCGTTTTGGTTTACGGAATTCCGGAATTCCGTCTGCCGAAGGCAATTGTGCAGAAGGAAATCGACACCTTAAAAGAGCTTGGCGTAACGGTTGAAACCAATGTGGTTATAGGAAAATCTACCTCAATTGACGAGCTGATGGAAAGCGGCTTCGAGGCGGTGTTCATTGGTTCTGGCGCGGGCCTTCCCCGGTTTATGGGAATTCCCGGCGAGAACTTAAAGGGCGTTTATTCCGCCAATGAGTTTTTAACCCGCGTTAATTTAATGAAGGCTTATAAAGACGAACCTTCCACACCGATTATGCACGCGAGCAAGGTTGCGGTTGTGGGCGGCGGCAACGTTGCAATGGACGCCGCGCGGTGCGCCAAACGGCTTGGGGCAAAGGATGTATATATTGTATATCGGCGCTCCATGGAAGAGCTGCCTGCCAGAGCGGAAGAGGTTGAGCACGCGCAGGAGGAAGGCATTATCTTTAAACTGCTGACCAACCCCACAGAAATTCTTCCCGATGAAAACAGGTTTGTGGGCGGCATGAAATGCGTTGAAATGGAACTGGGCGAACCCGACGCCTCCGGCCGACGCAGGCCAGTGGTGAAAGAGGGGTCTGAATTTGTGCTGGATGTAGACTGTGTAATTATGTCTATCGGCACGTCGCCCAACCCGCTGATTAAATCCACTACGGAGGGTTTGGCCGTTCACAAATGGGGCGGCATTATTGCCGATGAGGAAACGGGTAAAACCTCCCGCGAGGGGGTTTATGCCGGCGGCGATGCGGTAACAGGCGCGGCAACGGTGATTTTGGCAATGGGCGCGGGAAAAGACGCGGCAAAGGCCATCGACGAATATATTCAGTCGAAAAACAAGGAATAAAAAAATTCGGGCGCGGGTTTCCGCGCCCATTTTTGCTTAGGAGGACGGAACATGGATTTTAGAAAGGCAGGGCCGGAGGACATCACAGAACTTGCGCGCCTGGCATCTACATTGTGGAACAGCCACACCACAGAGGAACTGGAGAAAGAATTGAGCGAGATTTTAAATTCCGGAGAAGCTGCTGTTTTTGTGGCCGCCGGGCAGGGCCCTCTTTTGGGGTTTGCCCAGTGCCAGCTGCGGCATGACTATGTGGAGGGCACATCGTTTTCGCCGGTGGGATATTTAGAAGGCATTTATGTGGAGGACGCCTGCCGCGGGATGGGCGTTGCCAGAACACTGCTTGAAATGTGCGAAAACTGGGCAAGGCAGCGGGGATGCAAAGAGTTTGCCAGCGACTGTGAACTTGATAACAATGGCAGTTTTCAATTTCACATCCATTCGGGCTTCCGCGAAGCAAACAGAATTATCTGCTTTACAAAACAACTGTAACCTGCCTTGACTTTGCGTGTGGTGTTTGTTATACTAAGAAAAACACTTTTTTATTTGAAAGGCGGATATTTATGGCGAACGGCAAAATTGCAGGCTGCGGATTTCACCATGTGGCACTGCAAACATCAAATTTTGAAAGATCGTTGACGTTTTACATTGAGGGGCTGGGCTTTCAGCTCCGCACCAAATGGACGTCCGGCACAGGAAAGCAGCTGGCGTTAATTGACATTGGAGACGGAAACTATTTTGAGTTGTTTTCAGACGGCGAAGCAGGAGAAGAATCTGAGCCGAAGGCGGGCCGCTTTTTCCACCTGGCACTTCGCGTAAACGACACCCGTGCTGCGTTTGAACGTGCCGTTGAGCATGGAGGCATTCCTTACGTGGAACCGAAAAACGCGGTTTTAGGTGAGCACGGCGAAATCACTGCCTCCCTGTCCTTTGTCAAGGGGCCGGACGGCGAGCAGATTGAATTTTTCCAGGAAAACGCTTAAATTCGGGAATTTGAAAAAAACAGTTGAATAGTTTTTAAAATTATGATATAATATAAACCTAAGGAATGAGAAATCATTCCTGCCGTAGGCTTTTCAGCACTGCGGAAATCAATTTTGCGTTCAGCGCGTAAGCGTTGTCTGCCGGGACCCGCACAACTTGAGCCCGCGAACCTCGTCAGGTGGGGAACCAAGCAGCGATAAGCGGTGCCTTGGGTGTGTTGCGGATTCTCCCGGCGTGAACGCAGATTTAAAAAAGTGTATGATGTTACACAAAGCGGCAGGCTTTGTGCCAATAAAACCGCGCAGAATTGACGCGGCTTTTTTCAGTTTAGAAGCAAATTTGTTTTGCGGAGGTGGGCGTGTGGCATATCAGGCCATATACAGACGGTGGCGGCCGACAGTGTTTGACGATGTTGTGGGTCAGGAGCATATTACAAAAACCTTGAAAAACCAGATTATGAACAACTCCACAGCGCACGCATACCTTTTTTGCGGAACCAGGGGAACAGGAAAAACCTCCACAGCCAAAATTCTGGCAAGGGCGGTGAACTGTTTAAACCCGAAAGACGGAAATCCCTGCAACGAATGCAGTGTTTGCCGCGGCCTGCTGGACGAGTCTATTTTAGACGTAACTGAGCTCGACGGCGCTTCGAAAAACAAGGTGGAAAACATCCGCGATATTATTGACGATGTGATGTTCCTTCCCTCTGTGGCGCGTAAAAAGGTTTATATTATTGACGAGGTGCACATGGTGACGCAGCAGGCCTTTAACGCCCTCTTAAAAACGCTGGAGGAGCCGCCGGAGCATGTGATGTTCATTCTTGCCACCACAGAATTAAACAAGGTGCCCATTACAGTGCTTTCCAGATGCCAGCAGTTTGAGTTTCGTCGGATTACGAATAAAGACATATCCGGGCGGATGGAGAAAATTTTAGCCGCAGACGGCTATGAGGCAGAAGGCGCGGCCCTTTCCTTAATTGCCGAGCTGGGAGACGGATCCATGCGCGATTCTTTAAGCGTTTTAGACAAGTGCGTCGGCGCGTCAGACGGCAAGCTTGCCTATGACGACGTGGTAAAGATTGTGGGAATTGCAGACAACGATGCGCTTTATTCCCTGTCTGCGTGCATTGCATCAGGGGACACAAAGGCGGCCCTTGAAAAGATTGATGAAGTGATTGAAAAGGGCAAGGAGCTGGGCCTGTTTGCAGAACGGCTGATGAAATATCTGCGGGACGTTCTGGTGGTAAAAATTACAGGAAACGCCGAGGAGTTTCTAAACACATCGGCGGAAAATAGAAACAAAATAGAAGAGCTGACCGACCAGTTTTCAAAAGAGCGGCTGATTCGCGCAATTGACCTTTTGTGTTCGGCTTCGGCCCAAGCCAGATATTCCGGCTTTCCGCGCACCCTTTATGAGATGGCGCTGGTGAAAATGTGTGAACCGGAAATGGAGGAAACGGAAGAGGCCCTGTTAGACAGGATTTCTGTTTTGGAACAGAAGGTGAAAGAAGGCGTTATTCCAATTTCGGCCGCGCCTGCTGACGGCGGCCCACGCCAGGCGGCCGATGCGCCGCCATGGGATACGCAAGAAGATTTAAAAGTGAACCAAAGGGCAGACACGGCTTTGCCGGTGAAAAAGGAAAAAGCAAAACCGGCAGAGGAACGCACAGACCAACCAGCCGCTCCGACGGCAGGAGGAACAGATGCAGCTTCCCGCTGGCCGGAAATTATGAATTATGTAAAATCTCACGGCGGCATGCCGATTTTTCCGCACCTGGCATTGGTTCAGGCCAAAATGGTAAACGGAAAGCTGTGTGTTGTGTTTGGCGATAATGCGCTGGTGTCGAAAAGCGTAATTTCAAAGCCGGCAAATGTGAAACTGATTGAAGAAGCGGCGAAAAGCGTTACGGGGGAGGACATTCCTGTTGCCTGCGTAACGTCCCGTGAAATCGGAATTGAGGGCGACGACCCGCTGAAAAAGCTGGAAGAATTGAGTAAAACTCATTCAGAAATAGAATTTATTTAAAACAATTTGGAGGAATTTTTCATGGCACAGGGAAATAAATTTACAGGCGGCGGAAATCATAAAATGAACACCGTTATCAAACAGGCTCAGATGATGCAGGAAGAAATGAACCGCGTACAGGAGGAGCTGGAGGAAAAAACCATTGAAACCGCAGCCGGAGGCGGCAAGGTAAAAGTGGTTATGAAGGGAACAAAGGAAATTATGTCCCTGAAAATAGACCCGGAAATCGTAGATCCGGAAGATACGGAAATGTTAGAAGATTTGGTTACAGTGGCGGTGAACGACGCGATCCGCCAGATAGAGGAAATGATGGAGGAAGGAATGAACTCCATAACCGGCGGGATGAATATCCCCGGTTTATTTTAATTTAAGGCGTGTGAGGCAAAAATGAAAATACTTTTTCTATCCGTTCCGACAGGCGGCGGCCACCACCAGGCCGCAAAAGCAATGGAAAGCTATTTTGCAGGCCGCAACGATGTGGAGTGCAGAATGTTAGACATAGCGGAAAACGTAAATAGTACCCTGGCGGAAGCGGTCTCGAAAGGGTACATTCTTTCCACCACCATTACGCCGAAAATTTATGGGTCGCTGTATGACCTTTTAGACATGAGAACAAGCCCCCAGGGCGAGGTGTCTAAAACAATTAAATTTTTGTCTACGGCGTTCCGAAAAAAGCTGTATGCTTATATTGAGGCATTCCGGCCGGATGTGATTGTGAGTACCCATCTTTTTGCTACCATCACAATAAACAGGATTGCAACACACCACCCCATAACGGCAAAGCTGATTTCAATTGTAACGGATTTTACCATACATCCTATGTGGGAGCAGGCAAAATCGGATTATTATATTACCGCGTCGGAACTTTTGTCCTACCAGGCAATTAAAAAGTGGGGCGCCGTTGAAAACGTTTTGCCTTTAGGAATTCCCATCAGCCCGAAGTTTTCAAAAAAGGTGCCGCCGGCAGAAGCAAGAAAAGCGCTTGGCATTGCTGACAAGTTCACAGTGCTTGTTATGATGGGCTCTATGGGTTATGGCACCCACACCCTCGACATGCTGAAAAAGCTGGATAGTTTAGAAGAAGATTTTCAAATTCTTGTGGTTTGCGGAAGCAACGACAAACTTAAAGCCAAGGTCGACAAAATGAAGCGCCGGAAGGATATTCTTACCTATGGTTTTGTGAACAATGTGGACGTTTTGATGGACGCCTGCAACTGTATTATTACAAAACCGGGCGGGCTTTCCACTTCCGAAGCGCTGGCCAAACGGCTGCCGATTTTAATGCTCGACCCCATTCCGGGTCAGGAGAACAGAAACAAGGAGTTTATGCTAAACAACGGCATTGCGCTAAATTTAAGCGAAACATTTGGCGCAGATGAAGCGGTTTACCAGCTCATTCATTATCCGTTTAAGGCAATGCGCCTTTCAGAAAATACACAGCATTTTGCAAAACCGCATGCCGCCCGGGACTTAGGGGAGTTTATGCTTGAAATTTGCAGCAGTGAAGAATGAAACTTGCATTTTTGTTTGGTTTTTAACATAAGGATATTTCAGATGATTTTTATCAAATAAAATAAAGGAGGAGTTGTAATGAAACTTGTATTTGCAATTGTGAGCAACGACGACGGCAACACCGTAATGAGGGAACTGAACAAAGCAGGGTTTTCAGTAACAAAAATGGCGTCTACAGGCGGATTTCTGCGGGCCGGCAACACAACGCTTTTGGTGGGGACAGACGAGGAAAAAATTCAGTCTGTGATTGATGTCATATCCAAATACAGTGCAAAACGGAAACAGGTTGTGTTCTCGCCCGAACCGTATATCGGCGGAGCAGCTGGCTACACCTCTTTCCCCGCAGAAATTGAAGTGGGCGGCGCAACAATTTTTGTTGTAGATGTGGAAAGGTTTGAAAAAGTCTGATTATGGGTTTCGACGAGCTTTACGGCAATGAACCGGTGAAAAAAAGCCTGAAAAAAACACTGGAAACCGGGCATGTTTCAAATTCTTACGTGTTTGAAGGCATGGCCGGCGTGGGCAAACGGCTTTGTGCAGATCTTTTTGCCCAGGCGCTGGTCTGCGAGGGGGAATTCCCGAAAGACCGGCCCTGCGGCACTTGCCCCGCCTGTGTGAAGGCCAGGTCAAGAAACCACCCTGACATTATCCGTCTTGAGCAGGCGGCACAAAAAGCGTCTATTGGGGTGGACGATGTCAGGGAACAGATTTTAAGCGAGGTTTTTTTAAAGCCCTATCTTGCAAGCCGCAGGGTGTTTATCATTGGCGACGGCGATGTGTTAAGTCCCGAGGCGCAAAATGCCCTGTTAAAGGTGCTGGAGGAGCCGCCGGAGTATGTAACGTTTCTCATTTGCGTCACCAAGCAGGACAAACTGCTTTCCACGGTGCTGTCCCGCAGCTGTGTTATGTCGTTTTTTCCGTTGCCGGTTGAAGAAGTCAATCGCTATTTAGCGATGCGGTTTGGCGGCGGCAAAACTGTGCAGCTGGCGGCGCGGCTATCCCAGGGCAGCATTGGTGCGGCGGTTGCATTTTTGTCTGATGACAGTGCAGGAAAACTTTTTGAAGGCAGCATAGAGCACGTTATTGCACTCAACCGCGACGCGGCAAAGGTGCGCGAAACGGCGGACTTTTTGATCGAGGAAAAAGAAAACATCGGAGAAATTACCGATTTTATGTTAACCTTTCTTAGGGACTGCGTTTTTGTGAAATCCGGCCTTGAAAACCGGGTGATTTACGACAACAAGCTGTCGCAGATGAGGGTTTTTACAGAAGGGGTCAGCAAAAAAGGATTGGTTTTGGCCTTTGACCGTCTGACCGATTTTAAACTGAGGCTAAAACAGAATTTAAATTACAACGCGTCGGTTTCTGAAACCATGATGCGTATTTGGGAGGATTTCCATGACAAAGGTAGTGGGCATCAGGTTTAAGCCCGTTGGTAAGATTTATTATTTTAATCCGGAAGATTGTGCGCTCTCAGTGGGCGATGGCGTGATTGTTGAAACAACCCGCGGCGTGGAATTCGGCGAAGTGGTTTTGGTGGGCAAGGAAGTAGACGAGGAAAAATTCAACATGCCGATTAAAAGCATTTTGCGCAAGGCCACAGAGGAGGACATTGCCCAGGTTGCGGACAACCGTGCCCGCACAAAAGAAGCGTTTGACATATGTCTTGAAAAAATTGCGGCAAACGGTTTGGACATGAATTTAATTGATGCGGAATATACATTTGATAGAAGCAAAGTTTTGTTTTATTTCACCGCTGACGGCAGGGTGGATTTTCGCCAGCTGGTGAAGGATTTGGCGGCTGTGTTCAGAACCAGAATTGAGCTTCGGCAAATTGGTGTGCGCGACGAAGCAAAGCTTTTGGGCGGTTTGGGAATTTGCGGCAGACCTCTTTGCTGTTCCCAGTTTCTGGGCGATTTTGAGCCGGTTTCCATTAAAATGGCTAAGGAACAGTCGCTGTCTTTGAACCCCACCAAAATCTCGGGGACCTGCGGAAGGCTCATGTGCTGCTTGAAATATGAGCAGGAGGCCTATGAAACATTAATTCACCGCACGCCTAACGCAGGCGCAGTGGTAGACACGCCCATGGGCCGGGGAACCGTTCTCAGCACACACCTGCTGCGCGGCGTTGTGCAGGTAAAAATGAACGCGGACAACGACGCTGTGGTGAACGAATTTAAAGTGGACGACATTGTGATTATTAAGAACGCATCGCGTTCACAAAAACATAATGATGACGAACCCGTCGATATAAAAACACTCAAAGAACTGGAAAAAGACTGATTTTTTCAAACAAGAAATAGGAGGCAGAAAAATGGCAGCAGTAACGGAAAGAGAAAGCCTGATATACCGCGGGAAACCGTTGATTAGAGACGGCAATGTTCTTTATTTTGGAGACTTTAACGAAAACTTCATCACAAGGTTCACCATTTTAGATTCGGAAAAGGTGAACGACCTTGACATGGCGAGAAAGATTACCATTGAGTTGTTGGAAAAGCACGGAAGCGATATTTCCACCGCAAAGCTCACGAAAAAAGCAGAGCGCACAAGCATGTGGGCGGCTTTAGACATTGGCGTTTACTGGCTGGAAGATATTTTGGAAATGGAAAAGGAATTTTTAAAGTCACAGGCATAAGGATAGGAAGGCCCCCGGCGGAATTACCGCTGGGGGCCTTCTTTTTGCAAATTTCGAAACTGGCTGGGGCTTAGTCCTATTTTTTGACGAAAAAGCCTGGAAAAGTATAATTGATCTGAAAAGCCGGCAGACCTGGAAACCTCGGCAACGGGAATAGCTTGCTGTTGTAAAAGTTCCTTGGCACGTTCAAGCCGCAAAGACAGTATAAACTGCTTTGGTGATATACCGGTTTTTGATGCAAACAGTCTGGAAAAGTATGCCGAATTTAAATGCAGACTGTTTGCAATAGAGGAAACTGTAATTTGCTGGCTGTAATTATATCGAATAATTTTTATTGCGGATTGAACAATGTCATCCTGTTGATCAGAATTTGCGTTTTGAAACAAAATAGAAAAAAACTCGTAAAGCAGAGACAGGCTGTTTAACTTTCCTGATAATGTAAAATCTCCTGCTGATGCATAAATACTTTCGAGTACTGTTTCCACTTCTCTATAGCAATGTACGTTCATAACGGGGAATTCCCGCGTTACACCAAGCTTTTCAGTAAGGCGGTCCGCGCCATTTCCATAAACGCCAACCCACTGAATGCTCCAAAGGCCGCTGGCTTTATAATGAATCCGCTGTCCCGGGAACATAACTAAAAGGTCGTGAGGCTTCAAAAAAATATTTTTTTCTCCATATAGGCATGCGTTTCCGTTGTTGACAAGCACAAACAGATAGTGATTTCTGATTTCCGGCCCATACACATGATTTTTTGTGTTAATTCTTTTTCCGCTGTAGTAAATTCCCAGATCAGACGGAATATCAAGTTCAAGCTGTTTTTCAAAAATTGTTGTGTCAACCATTTTTTATCACCAAAATGATTATATCATAAAATATCAAAAAAATCCATAAACATGTATCATTTGTTTATTTTAAATTTTGGTTCTTACATGTATAATAATGGTTAAGAGGTGGTTTAAATGAATTTTGTAAGCACAGAAAATGGATTTCGTTTAGAAAGAAATGGCACTTCATTTACATTTTCCGCAAAGAAAATACCTACTTGTTGTGAAGATTTTGTAAAACTTACCGTAAGGGGCACAATTCCGGTGCCGAAAATCATTTCAGGCGACAGGATTTTGCTCCCGGTAGACGAGGGAATTGCCCTTGCAGCTGAGGGGGAATATGAGTTCGGAAATATTTCGTCAGATTTTTGCAGCCGTGGCGGTACCATGAGTATGATTATTATTGAAAGAAACGGTCAATATTTGCTGTGCGCCTTAGACACCGGTGCGTATGCACGTTATGAGCTAATTAAGGAAAGCGGCCTGTACCAGTTGTCTATGTACTGCACAGAACCCTGTGAGGTTCAATATATTATTTGCAGTACATTGGCAGAAGCATGTCGGTATTACCGGCGGTTAAAGGCGCATTTGCTTAGCTTTCTTGAAAACAAAATTTCAGCTTTGCCTGAGTCAGAGAAGCTCATAGGCGGCGCAATATTTTGGGTTTGGAATGATGATTATGAACGAGTGATGTACTCTGACGAAAATCCGGATATTTCACCCTGCGCGGCGGAGTTTATGCTTCAGGCTGCAGAAAAACTTTATGCAAGAGGTGTTAAAAAGGCACTTTTCGGTATTTTTTTCGGTCCGGACGGCAGGGCGGCAGCTCCGCTATATAACAAGTTTGGATATATCAGTACGAAATATGACAACTATAACGATGTGCCCCGGCCAGATATGCTGGAATTTATTCCTAAAAACCGAATTTTAAACTGTGATTATTCCCAACGGCGCATAAAAGATTATCCAGACGGTGTTCAAACCGATGCCAACGGAGAATTAACCAAAGCCTGGGCGCTGAGAGGTTATGACGGAAAGATGCATGACCAAAATACCCTTTGCCCAAAGGTTGCAGCCCGAAGAATGAAAGAGGAAATCCCTGCCCAATGGGAGGAATTCCCCGCATATAAAGGACGTTTTATAGATGTATATGGTGGCGGAATTGCTTCGTGCAGCAGTAAAAAACACCCTGTAACGCGGGGAGAATGTATTCAAATTAAAAATAAAGCGTTTCGGTTTGTTTCAGACCTCGGACTTATCACCGGAACGGAAGATGGTTTTGAAGACATTATCGGCAGCATTCTTTACAACGAGGGCATGAACAGTCCTTTCCATTTTCGGTTTGATAAAATGGACTGCGGCAGACGCAAAGCACAGGATTATGGGGACGAGGGTGCGGCGTTCCAGAAAAAATATATGCTGAATCCCGCGTGCCGTGTGCCGCTCTGGCATTTGGTCTATCATGACTGTGTTATTTCGTTCCCCTACTGGGGCGACGCGATCAATTCATGCCGCGAAACCATGCAGGACAAGGCGCTGTTTTCCTGCCTATACGGCTGCCCACCGCTATATTCTTTTTTCGCCGGAAACTTTGATGCGTTAGAGGAGGAAATTGTCAGGACATACCATATGATTGCGGAAGTCACAGAAAAAGTTACTACACTGCCAATGACAGATTTTGTATATCTGACCAAGGATTTCACTGTTCAGAAAACCGTCTTTGGTGGACGTTATACCGTAGTGGCAAACTTTTCAGAAAAAGATTTTGAATATAAGGGCGTGGTGGTGAAAGCGCACAATAAAACGTTTATTGAGGGTGACACCAAATGACATTTTTGCTCATTTTCATCCTCTGCGTAATTGCCGCATTAAAAATAACATTGCAAAGCATGTTTGCCAAACATGTGGCCTGCACAAATACGGATGGAATTTTATATAACGGCTTTATTTTTATGGCGGCATTTTTTATGTTTCTTCCTTCCGTACGGTACCGTATTTCATGGAATACATTTTTGTTCGGTTCGTTTTTCGGAGGGTTGAGTGTACTTTTTCAGATGACATACATACAGGCGTTGTCTAAAGGGCCGGTTTCACTTACTGTTTTAATTAATAATTTTGGAATGCTGATTCCGGTTTTTGTATCAGCCCTGGTTTTTAAAGAGCCGTTTACCGGGTGGCGAATTGCAGGAACCGTACTTACGGGGATATCTTTTTTGTTCAATGTAGAAATGACGGGAAGCGGCAGTATAGACAAAAGATGGCTGGTTCCTGCAATTGCAACCTTTACGTCAAACGGTTTGCTTTCTGTTACACAAAAGGTTTATACCGTAGTGGGCGTTGCAAATGAAATCGGCGGATTTGTATGTAGTGCATATTTCGCGGCAACTGTACTGTCTGGGTTAATTTATTTGGGACTAAGTATATCAGGCCAAAAAAAGACGTTTCGAATAAAGCCAAAAATTATTGCTTCTGCAGCGCTTATTGGTATAATTTTAGGGCTTTTTCAGGCGCTAAATACTTATGCTGCTGGCGTGATTGACGGAACACTGCTTTTTCCGGCTTATAACGGGGGTGTTACCCTGCTTTTAACAATTATTGGGGTACTGCTGTTTTGTGAAAGGCTGGATAAACGCCGGTGGATTGGCACCGGAACAGGAATTATAGCAATTGTATTAATGAGTATTCCAGTATAAATTCAAAGGTAAAAGGCTGCTGAGAAACAATTGTTTCTCAGCAGCCTTTTACCTCATTTCTTCGGCCTTCCGGACTTTAAAATGCTATCCATATGAAAATCGCCGAACTGAATATAATCGAACACCTCTTTTGGCACGTCACAGCTTTTCACATACGCCCAGGTACCGTTCCACATCAGGTTAATGATAAAAAAGTCATACAGCTTTTCCAAAAGAAACGGCGTGCATTCACCGAAATAGAGGCACAGAAGTTCTTTTTGCTTTTCAGGCGTTAAGCCTGGTGCAATGCAGGACAAATCAAAGAACACGTCGCCCATTCCGGCATATTCATAATCAAGCAAAAACAGCTGCCCGCTGTCTGACAGAACAAAGTTGTTTACAAAGGGATCGCCGTGGCAAAGCCCAAAATGGAGTTTGGCATTAATGCTGTTGCGCTCCATGCAAATCCTATATATTTTATAAGCGCGGGAAAACTCCGGGTGAAGGGGGATGTTGTGTTCTTTTAATACTTCCAGCCTGCGTTCCACGTCGCCATAAAAATCAAATGTAAATGCAGTTTCTTGCGTGTGTACGGCTTTTAAAACATGAACCATTTGCGCAAGCCGTTTCGGGTCGTTCAAGTCATCAGCTGCCAGCTCCCTGCCATGAATGTATTTGGTCACCATATTGCCTGTTTCCAAATCGTAATAAACCAGGTTTGCGCCGCAGGAAAGCTTTGAAACAAGTTTTAACGCTGCCTCCTCGGCATGGCGGTTGATGGATAATATGCCTGCCTGACGAGTGCCGAGCCGCAAAATAAATTCTTCATCGCGGTAGGAACATTTATAGCTTTCGTTGGTGCTGCCCATTGGCTGTGGTGCAATTGCGCATTCTGAACGGTTCCAGCCCAAACGGCCTAAAAGCTGGCAAATGCGTTGCTCGGGTAAGGACATGGGTTTTATCGCCTCGATTCGTAGAACAAAAAAGCCTGCCGATTGGCGGGCTTTTTATTTATAATCATAATCCGTTGGGGTTTTGTTTCACAAAGTTCCAGCTGTCACGGCACATGTCCTCAATGCCAAACTGTGCCTGCCAGCCCAAAAGCTCTTTTGCCTTTTTCGGATCTGCAAAGCACACGGCAATGTCGCCGGGTCTGCGGGGCGCAATTTTGTAGTTCACCTTTACATTGTTTGCCGTTTCAAAAGCGTGTACCATGTCTAAAACGCTGTAGCCAATGCCTGTTCCCAGGTTATATGCGTCAACGCCGGAGCCGCCGAGAACCTTTTCCACAGCCTTAATGTGGCCTTGCGCCAGGTCAACCACATGAATATAATCCCGCACACCGGTGCCGTCTTTCGTATCATAGTCATCCCCAAAAACACTTAAAACTTCCAGTTTTCCGGCTGCAACCTGGGCAATGTATGGCATCAGGTTATTGGGAATCCCATTGGGGTCTTCGCCGATTAAGCCGCTTTTATGAGCGCCGATGGGGTTAAAGTAGCGCAAAAGCGCAACGCTCCACTCGTTGTCCGCCACAAAAATATCCTGCAAAATATTTTCAATCATCAGCTTGGTGCTGCCGTAAGGATTCGTCGTATGTAACGGGAAATCCTCGCGGATGGGAACGGTTTTAGGACTTCCATAAACCGTGGCTGAAGAGCTGAACACAATTTTTCTCACGCCGGCCTCCTGCATAACCTGGCAGAGAATCAGCGTGCCCGTGATGTTGTTGTGATAGTAGCGGATTGGTTGGGCAACCGATTCGCCTACGGCCTTCAGGCCCGCGAAGTGGATGACAGCATCAATTTTGTTTTCTTTAAAAATAGTTTCCACGGCTGCTTTATCCAGCAAATCCGCTTCGTAAAATTTAAAATCCTTGCCTGTAATCTGTTTTATCCGGTTTAAAGCTTCTGGTTTGGAGTTGATAAAGTTATCAACAATCACAACCTCATAGCCGTTTTCCAACAGCTCCACGCAGGTGTGGCTTCCAATAAATCCGGCTCCGCCGGTAACTAAAATTGCCATATTCAAGTTTCAACCTTTCTAATCAATGTCTATTTATAATATATGTAAATATTTTGCTGTGTATCAATCCATTTTAATTCGCAGTTCAATCCGTCGACCACGCTTCTGAGCGGCACTAAGGTAGAACCATTTAAAAGAACGGGGGCCTGCTGCATCGGCGTGGGTATTCCCGCTACATATCCAATTTTGCTTCCCACTGTCATGGGAATGGGTATGTAGTTCAAGCTCATATTAATTCTCTGGTTTTCCGCGTTCCAGGCAATGCTGCCGCCTAAAAGTTCCACTACGTCGCGAACGGGAATCATTGTCGTGCCGTCAATTAAAATAGGCGGGGCAGACAACGTCCGCTCATCAATACCTTTCAGCGCAATTTTAGAGCCAATTTTCATGGAAATGCAATTTTCCCTATCGGGAGTTAAGGGGCGCGTACTGTCAGACGCGGGATTTTGAATGGTTGGCCCGTCTGTGTTTGGTGAGGTTGTATTGTCTGGTGTAGGGGTAACCGTGGGGGTGGGCGTGTCAACTGCCGGCGGAGTGGTTTCTGCCGGTTTCACGTTTAATGTGAGATAGCCCCAAAGCACGCCGTCTAACGAATATGGCGCTCTGCCGTTGTGATATTCCCCGCAGTCTGCAAAGGTGGGGGGCACCAGCTCGGTTCCCGTTTCATCTATGTAGCCCCATTTGCCGTCTTTATAAACCCTTGCCACGCCGTCAGTATATTGATAGCAAAAATCATACTGCGTTTTTAAAATCCATTCGCCGTTGGCATGAATAAAGCCGCTGACCGTACCAGCCTTGGCCGGATACCGATTGCTGTTGTCCGGCGGGCCGATATAATCGAAATCGAAAGAGGAGGTGCGCGTTCCCGCAGTGTCTATAATGCCATATTTGCCGTTTAAGCGGCACACCGCATAACCGTTTTTAAAATCACTTGCATAGTCGTAAGCAGGCTTCACGGAATATGCGCCGTAGCTGGTAATAAATCCCCATTTGCCGCCGAACTTCACAGCAGCGTAACCTTCGTGAAAGTCGAACGCCATTTCAAACTGGGGATGAATGATAATGTTTCCCTCCGTGTCGCTGTAACCATAAAGACCGTTTAACATGCCGCAGATAGCACCCTCAGACGGTGAGAAAGAATATGTAAACGGCGAATGAAAAATCACGTCGCCGTAAATATTGATATATGCATACTTGCCGTCTGATTTCTGCACCATTGCAACGCCGTTTTTAAAACAGCCCGCCGTAGTATATTGATATGGAATCAGCTCTGCTCCGGCGGGAGTGATGTAACCCCACTTGCCGCCCTTTTTTGCCGGAATATATTCAGATGTGATGTCTCCCATTGCCTCCCAGTTGTAGCCTGTAATGGCGGTGCCGTTGGTGTCGGCCAACGCCCATTTTGAATTTTTTGAAACCTTTGTTACACTGCTTTCAAAGGATTCCGCCATGTTGTATTGGGGGCTGCATACTACCGTGTAGCCGGCTGCAGACGCAGACAGGCCTGCTGTGAAAACCAGCAGAAACACAAGCAATACTGTTATTGTTTTTTTCATAAACCTCACACCTTTGTATTCTACTTTTGCGCAATCAGTCGCCGAACGAAATGCCAATGCCTTTCGCAATGCTGACCAGCTCGCCGCTGGGATCAACCGCCTTATTTTTTCCGATAACGTCTTCTAAAGAGGCATATCCCATGTCGTCGCCCTTTAAGGTCACCATCATGCCGAATTTTCCCTGCATCAAAAGCTCAACTGCCGCGGCGCCGTATCGGGTGGACAAAATGCGGTCGTGAGCCGTAGGAGAGCCGCCTCGCTGAATGTGCCCCAAAATGGTGGACCGCGCTTCAAGCCCCACTAAACTCCCCAGCTCTTCGGCAATTTTGTTGCCGATGCCGCCCAGACGAATGGGGTCGGGGCTGCCTTCAATCACTTTGCTCACATGAAGCTCGCCGGAAACAGATTTTGCGCCCTCTGCAACCACCACAACCGCAAAGTTTTTGCCGCGGCTTGCGCGTTCCTTTAACGAATCGGCCACTTTTTGAATATCGTAGGGGATTTCCGGAATTAAAATCGCGTCGGCGCCGCCGGAAATTCCGGCTGCCAAAGCAATCCAACCGGCATATCTTCCCATAACCTCCAAAACCATAATCCTGCTGTGGGAAAGCGCTGTGGAATGAAGCCGGTCTGCCGCTTCGCAGGCAACGCTCACCGCGGTGTCGAACCCGAAGGTATAGTCTGTGCAGCTTAAATCGTTGTCAATGGTTTTCGGCACGCCGACAACCTTTACGCCCTTGCGTGCAAAATCGCGCCCGCTGGTCAGCGTTCCGTCGCCGCCGATGATTACCATTGCGTCAATGCCATTTTTCTTCATGTTCTCCACGCCAACGTCGGACACGTCTTTCTGCACCATTTTTCCGTTTTCTTCTACGGTGTAGTCAAAAAGATTATCCTTGTTCGAGGAATAGAGCATGGTTCCGCCAATGGGCAGAATGCCCGAAACGGAATCTAAGGTTAGTTCTGTTACGTCGTTGTGATACAGTCCCTTGTAGCCGTGATTAAAGCCCACAACCTCCAGGCCGTATTTTAAAATTGCAGTTCTGACAACGGAACGGATAACGGGGTTTAAACCCGGACAGTCCCCTCCCGCTGTTAAAATTCCAATTTTTTTAATTTCTCTCTGCATAGTGCCTCCCTGATGTAAAAAATTTTCTGATAATTACTTCTATTTTAACCTATATTTAAGTAAATTTCAATAAAATATGAAAAAAAACTATTTTTTTTTCAAAAACAATGGTATAATGAAATACTGGGTGACTATGTATGACCTCAAAAATGATTAAAATTGAATCAACAGCTGATTTTGAAAAGCTGAGCGAGCCTGCAAAGGCACTGGCAGAAGGGAAGCTTGTTGCTTTTCCCACAGAAACGGTTTACGGCCTGGGCGGCAATGCGCTTGATGCACAGACGGTAAAAAAAATTTATGGAGCAAAGGGGCGGCCCTCCGACAACCCCTTAATTGTGCATGTGTCTTCAAAGGAAGATGTGTACAGTTTAGCGGAAACCGTGCCGGAGAATGCAGAAAAAATCCTGGACATACTTTGCCCAGGTCCCATAACGATTATACTAAACAAAAGCAATCTTGTTCCAGATGTGGTCACGGCAGGCGGAAAAACTGTCGCAATCCGCTTCCCTGAAAATGAAATTGCCCGGGAACTCATTAAAAAAAGCGGGGTGCCGGTGGCAGCGCCCTCGGCAAACCTGTCAGGACGGCCCAGCCCGACCACCGCAGCTCATGTGGCGGAGGATTTGTCAGATAAAATTGATTATATTATAGACGGCGGGCCATGCCGCGTGGGGCTTGAGTCCACAGTGATTGATCTAACCGTCACCCCGCCGCGGATTTTGCGGCCCGGCGGCGTATCCCAGGAGACGTTAGCGGCCCTTTTGGGAGAGGTTACGGGCTATGCGCCCCGGGACGAGGACACAACGTCTCCCAAAAGTCCCGGAATGAAATATAAGCACTATGCGCCGAAGGCAGAAATGGTTGTGTTTGAAGGCAAAACCTGCCGGGAAGCAATCCTGAAGCAGGTAACGGCCTGTAAGAACAAAAAGGTTTGCGTTTTAACTGCCGGACAGACGGATTTGTATGACTGTGATGTGATTGACTGCGGCAAAGAGCCGGTAGAATATGCAAAAGCGCTGTTTGGCGCACTGCGCGAGGCAGACGCCCTTGAGGCGGACGTAATTTTTGCAGAGCTTCCGTTTGCGCCCGGCGGCATTGTAACCGCCTTAAAAAACAGAATTTATAAATCCTGCGGAGGGAATGTGATAACGTGCAAATCGTAGATATGACGGCGGAGCACCTTGCTGATATTTTAACGGTGGAAGCGGAGTCCTTTCCCCACCCATGGACTGAAAAAATGTTTTTAGAAGAACTATCGGGCAAGTTTTCCGTTTACCGCGCAGCGGTGGAAGACGGCCGGGCCGTAGGTTACATGGGCATGTGGCTTTTGGCCGGAGAGGGGCACATAACCAACATTGCCGTGGCAAAGGATTTTCGCTGCCGCGGTTTGGGTTCGGCGCTGATGGACGATTTCATCTCTCTTGCAGAACAACAGTCTTTAACCCTAATGACGCTGGAGGTCCGCGAATCGAACACAGGCGCGATTGCGCTGTATGAGAAAAAGGGGTTTGAAGAAGTGGGACGGAGAAAAAACTATTACGACAACACGGAAGACGCGCTGATTATGACAAAATATTTTTCAATTACAGAGGGAACAAAATGGAGAATTTAATTTTAGCGATTGAATCGTCCTGCGACGAGACCTCCGCCGCTGTGGTAAAAAACGGCAGGCAGGTGCTGTCTAACATCATTTCGTCGCAGATTGACATACACAAAAAATTTGGCGGCGTGGTGCCTGAGGTAGCCTCCCGCAACCATGTTTTAAACATATCCACCGTAGTGGCTGAGGCAATGGAAACGGCGGCAGTAAGTTATGATGACCTAAGCGCTGTGGCTGTAACCTACGGGCCGGGCCTTATCGGTGCGCTTTTGGTGGGCGTTTCCTACGCAAAGGCGGTCAGTGCGGCAAAAAATATTCCGCTGATTGCCGTAAACCACATTCATGGGCACATTGCCGCAAATTATATTACGCACCCCGATTTAGAGCCGCCCTTTGTTTGCCTGGTAGCTTCCGGCGGCCACAGCCATATTCTTCATGTTAAAACCTATACGGAATTTGAAATTTTGGGACGCACGCGGGACGACGCGGCGGGCGAGGCATTTGATAAAATCGCCCGGGTCATTGGGCTGGGCTATCCCGGCGGCCCGAAGGTTGAGGCTTTAGCAAAAGAGGGCAGCATAGACGCGGTGACATTTCCCCAGGTGGAATTTTCAGACAACCCTTACGATTTCAGTTTCAGCGGGGTGAAAACCTCGGTTATCAACTATCTCCACACGAAAGAACAAAAGGAGGAGGAAGTGAACCGGGCGGACATTGCCGCAGGATTTCAAAAAGCGGTGGTGGAGGCGCTGACAAAGCATACACTGCGTGCCGCAGAGAATATGGGGGCGGACAAGCTTGTTCTGGCCGGCGGCGTCAGCGCAAACGGCGCACTGCGCGCCTCGTTTGAAGCGGCCGCCCGCGATAAACAGTTACAATTATTCTACCCGCAGCCGGTTTTGTGTACGGACAATGCCGCAATGATTGGCTGTGCCGGTTTTTATAAATATAAAAGCAACGACTTTGCCGACAGCTCATTAAACGCTGTAGCGAACTTAAAATTGTAAGTTTTGGCAAGGGAAAGGAAGTGTTTTGTTTGGACGAAAAGGAAAAAAACGAAACCCGCAAAGAAGAACTGACAGGCGGCGAACCGTTCCATGCAGACTTAGGACAGACAGAAGAAAATCGTGAAACACCCAGCCCGGGCGAATTAGAAGCTCAGGAAAAGATGGAAAACATTTTTAAAAGCGTTTCGCAAAACAGGCCGGAACCGGAACCCGCAACTCAGCCAGGGCCGGCTCCGGAAGATGAAGAAGAAGCCGAACCTGAAAGCAATCAGGCCGAAATTGAGCTGATGACGGTGAGAAAGCCCACCTCTCAGCAGAAAAGGGCCATGGAACGAAAAAGACAGGCGGCAAAGAAACGAAAAAACAAGCGGCTTGCGCTGAAACTATTCTTTGCGGCGCTGATTGTGGCAGTTGTTGTGGCGGGCGGATATTTTTACGCAGACTATATGCCCGGCGGCCAGAACGGCGAAGTGGTGGTTACCATTCCCGAGGGCGCAGGAACCGCACAGATAGCAAAAATTTTAAACAAAAACGGATTGGTAAATTCAAAGGGCTTTTACCGGCTAATGTCCAAAGTCCGCGGCGTGGATGGAAAATATAATTTTGGAAAATTTAAGCTAAACAAAAACGCGGGATATGAGGACATTTTTAAAGCTCTGACTCAGTCCGGCGTGAATGTGGACGCGGTGAAGATTACCATTCCGGAGGGGTATGAAATATATAAAATTGCCGACACCCTGGCGGAAAAGGGATTAATCGACAAGGACAAGTTCTACTATTTGGTGGATTACGGCGATTTTGACTATGATTTCGTAAAGGACATTCCGGAGCGGGACAACCGCCTTGAGGGGTATTTGTTCCCCAGCACCTATGAGTTTACAGCAGGGGACGAGTATGGAATTATAAATGAAATGCTGGCCCAGTTCGACAAGGTGTATGAAAAATACAGAGACCGCGCCAAAGAAATGAACATGACCATGGATGAAGCGGTGACGCTGGCGTCTATCATTGAGCGCGAGGCGCTGGGGGATGAGGATAGGAAGCTGGTTTCAAGCGTGTTCCACAACAGGATGGACAGCTCAAACTACCCTTACCTGCAGTCC
>OGYL01000742.1_pt1 | contig 26182 bp, 20 predicted proteins | sample 1576541 | NCBI WGS metagenome assembly OGYL01 (sample SAMEA3541551, study PRJEB24748) | human gut metagenome | biome: human gut; feature: human-associated habitat; material: faeces | place: China | collected 2012 | reverse complement strand
AGGGGATGGCTCTTGCTGCCTATCTCCACCAGCCCCTCCTTTTGCGGAGATACAATGGCCAGCTTGTCCAGCGTAACAGCAGCAGCCAGCACCCGGCCGTGCTGGTGGTCGGTGTGGTTGCCGCCCAGCTCGGTGCGGCCCGGTGCCGAAAAGATGCGCACCTCTTCCCTTTCCCCATACAGCCTGGTAAACTGCTCCAGCAGGCGCAAACAGCGCTCCCGTTGCGGCAGCGGGTCATCGCTCACATACAGCTGGCGCAGTGCCTCATCGCAGGCGCCGCTTTGCAGGGCTTTTTTCCATTGGGCCGCAGTTGGCATCGTTCGTTCCTCCGTCAGTTCAGGGTAAAGCGCATCAGCACCGGGTTGTGGTCGGAATAGGTAAACCCAGTCTGCACATTCTCCAGGTAGGTCACCGTCACATTGTCGCTTACCAGGAAGCCATCCACAATAATGGTGAAGTTCCCCTCCTCATAGGGGATATCGCAGTTGCGGCAGGTGGGCTCCACCTTGCCGTCGGTATAGTTATCACAGCGGGTCAGTCCCTCTGGCAGCATCTCCGCGGGGAAGGGCTGCGCCCAGCCAAAGTCGGTCATCTCACCGCCATTCAGCACCTGGGTGGAGTTCCCGGTAAAATCATGGTTGAAATCGCCGCCGCACACCACATAGTTGCCCTTCTGGTATTCGGCCAGCATATCGCCAAACAGCATATTCATCTGCGCGGCCCTTATTTCATCGCTGCCGCCATAGGCCGAAAGGTGCACATTAAAGAGCACAAGCTCCTTCCCGTTTTCCGTGGGCACCCGGCTGATGGTATAGCACCGGTCCAGGTCAAGGAACTTGGAAAAGCCGGTGGAAATGGGCAGGCTGCGCCGCAGCGCACCGGTGATGCCGACACTGCTGAAGGTCACCATGCTGCTGTTGGAGCTGCCATGCGGCTGTGTCAGCGGATACATGAGGAACGCTGAATGGTAATTGACGGCATCCACCTCCGCCATCTGCGGGAAAGCCGCCCGCAGGATCTCCTGCTCATCGATATGGTAGCTGCGGGTGGAGTCAAAATCTACCTCCTGGAACAGGATAAAATCCGGCTCCAAGGAGGAAACCTCCTCTGCTGCCGCATTGATGCATTCGATCACACTTTCGGGGCTTTTTGCCCAGGATTCCACCCCACCATCCATAAAGAAGGTGAAATCATCGGTATAGGCGCCAAAACCGACATTCTGCGTCACGATGGCATATTCCTCGCCCAGCCGCACCGCCAGGTCAGTCTCCTGGGGATTGCGGATCTCCAGCTCCTGGTTATCGGGGATGCGGTCATAGCTCAGCATCACATATCCCACATAGATAATGACCACCGCCAGCAGCACCGCCAGCAGAATCAAAAGCGCTTTCAGCAGTTTTCTCATGTTTCTTCTCCTCCCCACTTTCGTGGTTTGTTTTACAGCAGCTCCAACAGATCCTCTTCCTCCAGCGGCTCCGCCTTGGCCGTGTCATTTTCCCGGTAGCCGGTCATAATGACCCTAAACAGCTCCTTGGTGGAAGGCGGCGTATAGCTGATGGCGTTGGCGCCGGCCTCTATCGTCCGCAGGATGGATTCTTCGGTGGGGCCGCCGGTAGCGATGATGGGCACATCGGGGAACTTCTCCCGGATCTTCCGCACCACCCCGGCGGTACGCTCGGCGGCGGAAACATTCAGGACCGAAGCACCGGCCGCCAGTCTTGCCGCGATATCATAATTTTCACTGGTCACGGTGGCGATGATGGGGATATCCACCACCTTTTTCATCGTTTCCACCGTCTGGTTGCGCATGGGTGCGTTCACCACCACACCAAAGGCGCCCTGCGCCTCGGCATCCTTGGCCAGCATCACGCTGCGTATGCCGTCGGTAACGCCGCCGCCCACCCCGCACACCACAGGGATGGAGGAAGCGGAAATGATGGCGTCCATAATGACCTGCTGCGGTGTAAAGGGGTAAACCGCCAGCACCGCATCGGCATTACAGTTGCGGATGATGGCAATATCGGTGGTGAAGATCAGCGACTTCATCCGTCTGCCCATAATGATGATCCCACTGGCTCGGCGGATGACCGAGGGCAGGGCAAGGCTGTTATGATCCCGCAGCGCACTGTGGATAAAGGCTGGGGGCTGTCTATGTTCTTTCTGGCTCATGGGGTTCCTCCTTTGGGGTTGGGGTCGCTGGGTTTATATTTTATTTATTATACCATATTATCCAATAAAAAGAAAGCCCGGAGGGTGGCATCTCTCCGGGCATCTTCCGCTATTTGTGATAATTTTCCGTTAAGACTCAGCTTAATAGAAAGTGGCAACCTCCTGCTCCGGTTCCTCAGCCGGGATGCAGGCGCTGACCGCCAGCACCGGGCCGCGCTTGCCGTACACAGTGCTGTACTGGATATTCACATTGGCTGTCACGGTATACCAGCTGCCATTTTCCAGCTTTTCAGGGCTATATCCCGTGCAGGCCAGCCCCATAAAGGTGATATCCTCCACGCAGCAGGTCATCACATGCCGCCCGCACACAAAGCAGTTTTTCAGGCTGCGGTGCTTGGTCACCACACGCCCCTTAAAGCGCACCGTCTTGCCCTGGTACTTTTCCATCTCTTCGGTCAGGTCACGGTACCACACGGCAAAGTCCGCATCAGCGATCTCAATGATCGGGGCCTCAATATCAAAGGGCAGCGGGTCCTCTATCTCATCATAGTCAAAGTTGCCGTCCACATAGTCATACCCGATCTCGGTCCGGCGGCTCACGCCCCGCACCACCTTGTGGATCTCCATTTTATCGGCGCCCACCGGGGCCCGGTTCAGCAGCACCATCTCGCAGCTGGTCAGCTTATCCACCATCAGGCTGCGCATATTGGTGTTGTAGCTTAGGAAGGTATTGTAATCCGCTATCATTACTTCCTGGTAGATCATCCAGCCCTGGGGCATCTGCTCGTACAGGCGCTGCAGCTGCCACATGCCGTTATATTCTATCACTACCCGGTCCACCCGGTGGATCTTCTGCCACTCGCCCAGCTTGGCGGTGGTCAGCTCCTCCTCGCTTTCGATGGGCAGGATATGCACATTCTTCATTAGCGGGTGAGAAAGATCGTATTCCTCCTCGCCCTCCTCACACAGCACCAGCAGGGTGTGCTCCCCGGCATTGAATTTCTTATCCTCCAGCGTTTCCCGGATAAAGCGGGTCTTTCCCCCCTCCAAAAAGCCGGTAAACAGGTAAACCGGGATCTCAACAGCTTTTGCCATTCGTCAGTCCTCCGTTTTTCAGTTCAGGTGGAACAGCGAAGTCAAGGCGTCCTCCTTCAGCTCGGCGCCGATGACGCACAGACGGCCGGTGACACCAGCAGCGCCATTACGGATCTCCATCTCACCGGGAACATAGTCAAAGTGCAGCCACTTGCCGTCCGTACCGGCTACAATGCCCTTGGCCCGCAGCACCTGGCCGTAATCGCCGGTATCCAGGGCCTCCAGCGCAGCCGCCAATTCCTGCTTCTCGTAGGGGTGGGCGGTCTCTTTGCCCCAGCTGGTGAATACCTCATCGGCATGGTGATGATGGTGATGGTGGTCATGTTCATGGCAGCCGCAGCCGCACTCATCGTCATCCTCGTCGTGATGGTGGTGATGCTCATGCTCGTGGTCATGGTCATGGTCGTGGCAACCGCAGCCACTCTCATCGTCGTCATGATGATGGTGCTCGTGCTCCTGCTCCTCGGCCAGCTCCTCCAGAGCAGCCGCCAGGGTATCCCGGCGTTCCATGGCCGCCAGCAGCTGCTTGCCGTCCAGTTCGTCCCAAGGGGTCGTCACAATGGTGGCGGTGGGGTTCTTCTCCCGCAGCAGGGCCACACAGGCATCCAGCTTTTCCTGGCTCATCCCGGCCGTACGGCTCAAAATAATGGCGCTGGCATGCTCCACCTGGTTATTGAAGAACTCACCGAAGTTTCTCATATACATCTTGGCCTTGGTGGCATCCACCACGGTGGTAAAACCGTTCAGCACCACATCATGCATCTCCAGGTTCTGCACCGCCCGGATGACATCGCTGAGTTTGCCCACACCAGAGGGTTCAATGAGGATACGGTCGGGGTGATAGGTATCCATCACCTGCCGCAGCGCCTTGCCGAAATCGCCCACCAGACTGCAGCAGATGCAGCCGCTGTTCATTTCGGTAATGCTAATACCCGCTTCCTGCAAAAAACCACCGTCAATGCCGATCTCGCCAAACTCATTTTCTATAAGGACGAGCTGCTCGCCGGTATAGGCTTCTGCGATCAGCTTCTTGATGAGGGTCGTTTTGCCAGCGCCCAAAAAGCCGGAGAAAATATCAATTTTAGTCATAGTAACATCTTCTTTCCATGAGAATTATTTGCCGATATAGTATTATACTACTTTTGTCAACTTTCTGCAATATCTCAGCGCTCCCCATTTCGCATGTCACTTTCCGATAATAAGCACAAATTTTATATGGTTAAAAGGGCCACAGGATATCCCTATCCCATGACCCCCCCCACTCTCTTACTTCTATTGGGGTTATATTTCATCATCTTCGATCTTTTCCTCGGGCAAAACGATCCCCTGTGCGGCGAAGTACCCCAAAAGAAAATCAACAAATTCCTGCAGAGCTGAAGAATGTGGAAGATTTTTATTCCAAACGGCTTTTACTGCACTGTTCTGTGGCGGATTAAACGGCAGTACTGCAACATCATCCCAGTCCCTCACAAGATTCTGTGGAAGTAATGCACATAGTATACCTTTGGACACCGCTTCCCTAATAAGGGAGCTGGTGTTGGTGCACAAGCGGATCTGCAGCGGCCAATCTACCGGCAGCTTACTGTTCAGCACTGCAATAGGGCGCTGACGGATATCCAAGAAAGTCACTGAATCCTGCTGTGCCAGCGGATCATTTAATGAAGTGCAAAATATGATTGCTGTTGGATAGATATTAATGGATTCCATTGTATTAAAACGCTCTTTAATATCTAAAGGAGTTAATACAATATCTATACTGCCATCATTTAACCTTTTAATTGCATCGTAACTGGAAATCTCCAGCACAGAGAGTTTAATGTGTGGGTGCCTTTTCTTGAGCGCTTCATACATCTCCAGCGGGAAAACATTCCAGCAGGAAATTGCAAGACCCACCGTTAAGGAATGGTTTTCTCCTGTTTCCTTGAGGCTGCTGATTTGTGCCAATAGTGCCGAATAAAATCCCTTAAATTGCGAAAGCAAGTTACGGAGAGTCTTTCCATATTCGGTCAGCTCCATACCATTTCGCCCACGCACAAACAACTGAATGTCCAATTCATCTTCCAGTTCTTGTATCGCTCGCGAAATTACCGATCGGGAAACATATAATTGCTGGGCAGCAGCAGTCACATTCCCTGCTTGACATACCGCTTCGTAAAATTCAATCTGTTTGAGGGTCACTGTCATCAACTCCTAAACTCTTGATAATCTTCTGCGGGTGATTAACGATGAAATGCAAATACAATATCGCATTTAAATTATAGCACTAATATGGAAGCAGGCGCAAGTATCAACTGTTTTTCAGGAGAGGATCATACACCATAAAGGCAGTAGCCAACAGTGTATATACCCCCATTAGGACATAGATCGGTGTAAACAGCTTTTCCCCCGTTATAATTCCCAGCATATTTAAATAATAAGCCGATGCAAACCCGCCTAAATTGCTTACACCTGTTGCAATTGCGATCGCAAGAGAAGATTGATTGGGCGAAATATACATTCCCAATATGGCATAAGCCGATGTGATCAACAAAACGGAGGTCATTCCCATTAGAGCAGCCCCGATCATCAGAATTTCCGTCTGTTTTACAAAGCCTAATATACCGGCACCTGCTGCAGCAATAAGGTACCCAAATACAAGAGTAAGCCGTTTCAGCTTATAAAAAATCTTTCCAAAGAAAAACCCAATGAGACAACCACTGGCACTATAAAGAGAAAGTGCTGTCGCTGCCACGGTGGCGCCTCCGGCATGGCGATGTTCAAACAACAATGAGATATTCATCAGGATAGGATAACTAACCAGCTGCTGCAGAAATAGCAGAAAAGCAGTAAGGGCGGTTGCGATCCTGCCTCGATGATCAAATCCTGCCGATTTAAGTAGTGAATGCCGATAACTGTTTGGTACCTCTGCTGTTACTGTCGGAGCACAGCAGCTTTCTTCCGGCTCTGGTTGGAACACCAAAAGAAGCAGGCTGAATAAACCGAGTAGATGCGCTAAAAAAGTATAGTTCCAGCCATACTCTGCCAACGAGCCAGCCACCATCTGTAAAAGAACTCCCCCGAAATTACTGATAAGATTACCATAACCCAGCATATCGGCTTGTTCTTTTCCGGTATAGTACTGCATAACAAGCGCATTTCCCAATGAGGCACGCAGACCTACGCCAATGCCAAAAACGGCACGGCAGATCAACAATACAGTAAAGCTTTCAGTTAAAAAGAAAGGTGCGATACCGCCTATCAAAAACAGAAGGATCCCTACAAGAGAGATCGTCCTATAACGAATCTTTTTGCCGGCAACGGCGCCTGCCCACAGGGTAGTCGGAACGATAAACAATGTAGGTAGCGTAGAAATCAGCGCATAATTATTTGACGGAAATTGTGCAGCCAGTTTAGCCATAGCAGGAGAAACCGTTGCAACCCCCATTGATGTAAAAAAAATCGCAAGCAGTGAGATCGACTGTAATGGTGAAAGAACCCCTTTTTTTGTAAAAACAAACATATATACTTTACCTTCAGTAGATTTGATTAAATAGTGGTACCGAATATACTAATAGGGAAAAGCCCATGCATCAGCCGTAGGCTTTTCCCTATTGTATTCTATTGGGTCATCGTTCGCATCGGCCACAATTATCACAGTAGCCCTTTGTCTTGCAAGCTGGCAGGTGTAGTATTTCATAGAAGTCTTCAGCAGAAAGGCCCGGCGTTCCGCCGTCAGAAACACCTTTTGAAGTCGGCTCCTTGGGCTTTTTTTCGTCATGGTCAGTCATGATGACACCTCATTTCATGTGAAATCTTCTATAAAAATGATACAATCGACCGTTCACTGCTGCGAATGGCAGTCGAAGATATGTGCAATCAGTGCTGCGGGGTAGCCTTGATCAAATTAGGATTAAGCTGCGCATCGCCGCCACCCTTAATGCTCTTGCTGTCGGAATCAACGATCTCTCCCTGATTCGCACCAAATTGGCGCACCCCGGAGAGATACCCTGCTTTTTCACGGGCATTTTTGGCAAGCTGGGTATAAAGACCGTATTCATGATCAACAACATTCTGCATGTAGGAAGGATCCGTATATGGGTTGCGGGGCAGCGGGACATCTTGATCGCGTGCCAAAATATCCTGAACCTTCTTGATGTTGACCTTATGCGCAGTGGTTCCATCTGCAATGGCAACGGCAGCAGCTACACCTGCGGCTTGACCGGTGCCGACACACTGCGGAATCAAATTGACATAGTCGATCCCAATTTCATCAGCAGAGATATGGCGTCCGGGGCAAAGCAGATTCTCGGTCTTTTTGGGCAGAATCGCACGGTAAGGAATCTCGATGGGGCAGTTATCATTGATAAAGCTGATGGTGGAGTGCCATGCAATAACATCCTCGTGCTCCTGCGGGAATGCAAAATCATTCGGGGTAATGACATATTCGCCGTCCAGACGATAGGAGCAACGGGTGCCCAACTGAGGTGCAATATCATAAAGGAACGCATTGCGGAATGCAACGGGACACGCCTTACGCAGATACTCCAACGCATTGCGCATAGTATCACGGGTCTCCATTTCAGTCTCGGTCGCATCTTTCAGGTTTGAACAGTCACGTTCAGGGTGCCAGTTGTTGATCCAGCACACATCATTGGTAGGACCGGGCAGCGGCGCCGCACGGAACCCGCAGACTTTGGAGAAGCCCTCATGCAAAGCAGCCGCGGCAGCATGATTGGTTTTTTTCCATTCGCAGAAAAGATCCCAATTGCAACCGCCGATACGCCAAACCAGCGCAGTAGTGGCGCAGCGAGTCAGCTTATCTGCCAGTCCAAAGTAAGGACAACCGGTCTGGCGGAAAATATCGCCGTCTCCGGTGGCGTCGATCACGATCTTCGCCAACACAGCCTTGCGGCCCTCCTTGCTTTCAAAATACACGCCCTTGATGGTGTCGCCATCCATAATAGGACGAGTCCCCCAAGAATGGCACATCACATGGATCGAGTCCTTGTGCTCCAGCAGCATCTTGTCCATTTCGATTTTCAACTGGTTTGGCTCAAAATACACAGATCGAACCAGTCGTTCAGGCAGCTTCGCATTGGTACTAAAGCAATCGTGAATGTTCTTCCATGCATTGACAAGGACCGGATCCTCACAACCGATCTCATCACCGGATGGTCCAAGAACCGCACCCGGAATACTTTCCATACGAGTGAACCATTCCTCCTGCAGTCCACGGACATACTGTTTGTTATAGAAAGAAAGGCGAGGAACCATAATAACATAGCCGCCGGTAACATCACCGCCCATGTAGCCGTAGCGTTCCATAAGGACAATATTTTTACAGCCTGCACGGGCTGCCGCTACTGCGGCAGAATGACCAGCTGCACCGCCGCCGACAACAAGAAGATCACATTCGGTATAAACCGGAATTTCTCTCTCACCTTCAAATACAGTTTTTTCTTTTTCGCTCATATAAGGTTTCCTTTCAATAAAGAGGGTCTTTTTTTAGCTGGAGTGGGCCAATGCCTTATCGACCCACTCCATCGAGCTATGTTGAGCTATAATAATTACAGAATGTAGGTAAATGCCATACCGCAGATGTAGCAGATGACCATGAACAGGAATGTCGTTTGAACGCCCTTTGTCCAAACAAACTTCGGGGTAATCTCGGGGCGGCCAAGAATAAAGGCTGCGTTGGTGGAAGCAGCAACGGTCCAGAAGGCATAACCGGAGCAGATATTCGATATAATCAGGATAACGTCGGGGTTGATTCCGGTGGTTGCAGCCAGATTGCAGACAAACGGCGTAACAACCGGACAAACTGCCATGGTAAGTACAAGACCGTTAGCAATCTGAGTAACAAGGGTAGAGAACAGGATTACAATTGCCATCAAGACCCAAATGTTAGCACCGCCGAACAGAGGGCTGAGAACCTCAACCAACCACTGACGGATACCAAGATTTGCGTCGGAAGTGACCTTGCCCAGCATGACCAGCGCACCGACCAGAGAGATCATTGTCCACATGGATGCTTCCGAGAGGCATTTATTAATAGGAACAATGGACTGCTTGCTGTCCTTGCGGCGGATCAAGGCGCCGATTGCACACATAAGTACCCAAATCCAGGAGTTGCCCATGAAAGTAAAGAAATAACGTCCGGGCGCTTCCTTCGGATAAACGGTTCCGATAAGAATATAAATTACCGGAATGATAATCATGGCAAGGCTTATAATCTGATCACGGTTGAAATGATCAGGGGTATTGCGCATGGCCTCTATTTCATTAAAATCCAAAGACTTCAATGGCTCCATGTTGACCCTATACACTGTCTTCATCAGAATCGTGTAAACGATCAAATAGATCATGGTGATGGAGAACATGCAAAGCATCCAGGTGCCTTCATTAAATGTGCGGCCGAAGGGCTCCATTGCAGAGTTGATCAAAGCGATGGTCATAACCTGCGGGGTCTTGAATGCAAAGAAGAAGATACCGGTGGCAGCAATGTAAACACCAAGCAGAGTCCACTTTACAAAGGGATCGTCTTTATCGTAGCCGCAAACATCACGAATGGATTCTACCAGTCCGAAGAACAAAATGTAGACGGGAGGGCCACCAATAAAGGCTGCAGCGACATAGGTGGCAAGGAACAGCATTACCATCGTCATAACAGGACGACCATGGCAAAGCTTGCTGCTCAGCAACTTTTTAGCCAAAACATTCATTGCACCCGAATCTCGCAAAGCCAGACACAGGGCACCGCAGAATACCAGCTGAACAGTAAAGACGGAACCCAGCCATTCGCTCAACAAACCGGAAATGTCATAATACCCATGGAACAGAGTGGCAAGTAGCGCCATCAGCGAACCGCTGAGCAAGTCACCGTTAAAGCAGGTGATAATGATTAGACCAATCAGAACACCCAGCATCTTTACACCAGTTACGGTAACTGTACTGAATGGCTTGACCAGATAGCCAAATAAGAGCATAAATGCCAAGCCAATGACCATGACAATTGCGTAGGTCGAATTGATCTTTCTTTGTTTTGTCATTTTTAACCTCCTACAAATTGATTCCATTTCCTATGCCGGACGTCCACAGCATAGCTTGCAAATAGCTTGCAATTAGAATATAGCATAGAAAGACACAAAATAAGCGATTTAATTCGACACAATACTGTTCATTTTTACTACAGGTGAAAAATGATGCGATTGTTGCTTTGTCTCTATTACACATATCGAGCACACAACTGAAGGGCTTGCTGCCTGCGATTCACAGACAGCAAGCCCTTTCGGTTGCTTGAACAATTTTTACTAAAATATTTTATCCAACTTTTTGGGGTCACTTCAAAATCTTACATCAATTTCAACAACTTTGGCAGGAAAGTAACCAAATCTGGGAAAATCATGATAAGTACCACCACCGCAACATAAATAATAACGAATGGCCAAATCCTTTTAAAAGCTGATGCAGCGCTTATTTTGGCAACACCGCAGGCTATGAATAGATCTGAGCCAAAAGGCGGCGTAATGGTACCAATGCACATCCAAACAACAAATACTACGCCAAAGTGGACCGGATCAATGCCGATGACCGTTGCAGCCGGTGCCAAAATGGGGGTAAGAATAACCAGCGCTGGAGAAACCGACATGAACATCCCCAGGAAAAACATAAAGATGCTGAACAGGCCATAGAACATAAGCGGTGTCTTGGCAATACCGATGATCCAGTTTCCAATAAGAGTCGGAATATTATTGCGGGTAAGTACGATGGCAAAGGTTGCAGCTGTCACAATTATCATCATAACCGCAGCAGATGTGCGAGCAGCATTAACAAATGTTTTGGGTATGTCTTTCCACTTTAGCTCCCTGTAAACAAATAGTCCGATGATTAAACCGTAAACCACTGCTACCGCCGCAGCCTCGGTTGGAGTGAAATAACCGCCATAAATGCCGCCTAGAATTATGACAGGCATCAATAACGCCCAAATCGCATCTACAAAAGCCTTCCACAGTTCCTTACCAGTAGGCTTAGGGGAGGTAATCATTTTAAACTTCTTGCTAAATCCACGTGCATACAGGCAGTAGCCAAGTGCGATAAGCAAGCCCGGAATGATGCCGCCGCAGAACAGGGCGGAAACAGAAGTTTTGGCCAGCACGCCGTACAGTACCATTGGAATACTAGGTGGTATGATTGCTCCAAGTGAACCACTAGAAGCCAACAAGCATGTTGTCCATGGGGTGTCATAATCTTTTTCTATCATGGCAGGAATCATAATGCCGCCAATAGCTGCCACCGTGGCAGGAGCTGAGCCGGAAAGCGCACCAAAAAATGCACAAGCCAATACAGCTACGATAGCCATGCCACCAGGCATCCAGCCCACCAATTTATCAAAGAACTTGATTAGTCTTTTGCTGATCCCTCCGCTGGACATCAGCGCACCGGCAAGCACAAACAACGGAATCGCAAGCAGTGAAAATGACCCATTGGAAGCAAACATTGCCTGTGCAACAGCCTTTAAATCCTTTGTGCTGTACATGGCAAAGGACAGCAAAGAGGAGCCCATCAAAGCCGTAATAATCGGTGTGCCGAAAATCAGTAGCGCGAAAAATGCAATTAACAATACAGCGACCATATGCTACCTCACTCCGTCTTCATGGATACCGAATCAGATTCATCTAGTCCGGCATCTCCATTTCTAATTTTCTTTATGTCCATTACGATATTTACAATACTCCAAAACACCATCAAGCCAAAACCAACTGGCATAGCATAGTATAGAATGTACTGCGGAATGTCGAGGGAGGATGTTGTCATGCCAGTTCTCTTCACTACAGGAATATAGCTTGCCACAATAATTGCGGCATAACCAAATACTACACCAACAATCAGTTCACGTATCATGTCTACATAGGGTTTTATCTTTTCCGGTAAAAAGGTATCGATAATGTCCATACGCATATGGGAGTGAGTTCGCACGCATACACCAGCCCCCAAAAGTGTCATCCAAATAAACAGGTTTACTGCGATTTCCTCAAACGCAGAGGAAAAAGGCAGTGGGGTATATCTTCCAATGACCTGGAAAAAGCAGGCCAAAAGAATAACAGCAAGGAACAGGAACAGAATTCCCTCCTCTATTTTTTTTATAATATTCAAGATTTTACTGCCCATAGTTGCCTCCTTCAAATATGGCAAATGGCGGTATGTCCCCGGGGAGAAAAGTCTTTCTCCCCGGGACAAACAGAGTATAATGAGTTATGTATCAGCGGCATGCTTCTACGGTAGCTGCAAATTTCTCCATAATATCAGCACCTACGCTGTTATTATATGCCTCTTTAACCGCATCTGTATTGCACAGGATTTTAAAAGCATTGCGTTCCTCAGGAGTAAGGGTGTAAACCTCCATACCCTTTTCAGTCAGCTTGGCAATGTAACTCTCATCATCTGCTGCCATCTGCTCATTGCATTCTTCGGCTGCTGCAGCAACCACTTCCTCAAAAATTTTCTGGTCATCTGCGGAAAGTGTATCCCACAATTCGGAATTGAATATTACAATAGCAGGACTCCAGTTGTAGTTAATGACAGTACAGTATTTCTGAACCTCATAGTAACCGTTGTTATAAATAGTAGAAAGTGCATTCTCCTGACCATCTACAGTATCTTGAGAAAGAGCAACATACAGTTCTCCGGCATTAATGGCAGTAGCATTTGCACCCATAGCAGTAATGGCAGCCATAGTAGTAGCAGCCTGGGGAGTTCTAATCTTCAAGCCCTTCATATCGTCAGGGGTTTTAACTGCATGCTTATTGTTGGTGATTTGGCGGAACCCATTTTCCACATAGGCCATGGAATGCAAGCCATTGGATTCGGTAGCAGCCAGCAGTTCCTTTGCCGTATCGCTATCACATACACGCTTAATGTGGTCACGGTCATCGAACTGGAACGGGAAGCTGAATGCAGAGAACGCTTTTCCTACCAGCGGAGCAGGAGAAATGCCTAAGTCCAGCGTCCCTGTCATGATCTGCTCAGTCATGGTCTTTTCACTGTTCTCTGAAAGAGAAGCATTGTAGTAGACATCAATCTGATAGCGACCATTGGTTTTTTCTTTAATCTGCGCAGCAATGTTGTCCAGACACTTGGACCAAGGATGCTCTGGTGCTGTTGGAGTAGAAGCTCTCAATGTAACGGTTTCATTCTGTGTATTCCCCCCGTTTGAAGCGGGGTTGTCGCCACAGGCTACCAGCACCAAAACCATAATAAGAGCCAGTGCGAAGGAAATCATTTTTTTCATTTTGTTTACCTCACTTTCGTTTTATGAACAACAGTGTTTCTATGCCTGAATTGACATTAGATCATCACTGCAACTCATTAGACATTCATATCCAGTTTTTGTAATCAGGTACGTCTGTCCCCAAAAGATCCCGCTGGAGATTTTTGGGGTAATGATGGATGGGTGCAGAATCACCGCCATTCCTTCCTCCAAAGGGCGGTCATTATCCGGGGTTATGCGCTCCTCGTTTAAATCAATTGCACAGATATGCCCGCAAGGATAAGAAAAAACATATCCAGCTTCCTCTGTCAATTGTTTCAGCTTTGTAGCAATATTACCGATACGGTTCCCAGGCTTTAGTTCTTCCAATGCGCCTTTAATAATGCGACAGGAAACCTCATGCATCTTAATAAAATCCTCATTCGGCTCTCCAACCGATATGGTACGCACCAGCTGTGTCCAATAGCCATTATACCGCGGAGTAATCTCCATCGATATACAATCACCATGAGCTACAACACAATCAAACATAGTCGCAGCGCGAATACATGGAAGCTGATTATCCTCCAGTGAAAACCTCCCTGTAGAAATAAGGGTAAAGTTGTAGTCCGCCCCCATTCCCTGCGTTGCATGTTCCAGCTCTGCCGCCACCTGCTGCTCCGTCATACCTGGCTTAACATTTTTCAGCACTTCTGCATAGCCCGCATCAGCCAATTTGCCGCATTGACGAATTAAAGCAACCTCCTCTGGGCTGTGGTGATTTCGGATACGAAATAGCGGTTCCGATACATCACACAGTACTAATCCGGGCATTTCTCTTTCCAGCGCCATACGCCATGATTGCGGCAGAATGTCCAAGCTGGTGCCCAAGCGACCGCTTGTTATTTCACTTTCTTTCAGCACATCTATAATCGCTTGAATGGGAGTTGTGCTTATCCTGCATTCAGTCACGATTCCAGCATTTTTCAATTCCCCGCAAGATATCTCTGAGTCTACAATACCAACGGGGTTGGAACATGGAAAAAACAATGCAGACTGCAGCCCGTAATATACATTGGCAGCCGTTAAAAAGCGGAAACAACCATACGCATTGGTTCCGACGCATCCATTTCCTATCGTCAACAAAACATCTAGCTTTTCGTCCTGCATCAGACCTCTTACTGCTTCAACCCTTCTTTTCTTTTCCCCATCGCTGAACATCTGGCCTACCCCTCCACACTTTTAATTATTTTTAGGCTCTTGCCGTCCTCTGTCAAGCATCGTCCTCCTTCTACAGTCACCAAATAGGTATCCCCCCAGCAAAAACCGCAGTCATTTCCATCTTTCAATATAATTGGGCTAAGTATTACCGTCATATCTTTGGTCAGTTTTGTCTCATTTTCTGCAGAAATCGGTTGTTCCCGTAGATCCACCCCGCAAATGTACCCTTGAATGCCCCCAATAGTGTATCCTGCTGCCCTAGCTTCTTCTTCGATTTTTTGGGCGACAGTGCTTACCTTGTTCCCAGGTATTAGGAGCTTAGCCGCTGCGCTTATCCACCCGGCCACTGCCTCATGCATCGCTACCGCCGTTTGGTTTTCTTTCCCTACACATAAAGTGCGCAGCATTTGAACCCAATATCCATTATATCGAGGTGTGATAGCTGCTGCTATGCAGTCACCATACTTTACTGCCTTTTGAGAATTCGCAGCACTATGCAACAGGCCCATGCCGTTTGCATCGTTCAAAAAACCGCAGTTTAGGGTTGTAAGGGTTTCCTCTGCACCTTGCTTTTTCATGGCATAGTCCAACTCAGACACCAGTTTGCTTTCGGTTACATTATTCTGCACCGCTGCACATAGAGCTTCATATCCGCTTAGTGCCAGCTCAGCACATTTCTCAACCAATCGGCATTCTTCCCTACTGCGTTTCTTGCGGATTTCATAAAGATCCATCGTACAATCCACCCATTCAAGCTCTGGATATGCACTATGAATACAATCAAACCATGAAGCAGGAAGTGTTTCCGGGCAATAACCAATTCGGCCATTGGTAATACCTCTACTACCTAAAATATCTACCAACCCCTCGGCCAATCTATCTCCTACCATCCTCACATCCCAAAAGCCTCTCTCGTTCAACGCCTTCAAATGTGTTAGGCTACCGCAACATACCGTTGGGGTTTCATCGGCAACTATCACTAACGCTTGTCTATGGTAATAGACCCTGTTATCTACAAAGTATCTATAAAATCCGTACTCGTTAGTCGCCACAGATCCGTTACCTACAACCAAAATTGAATTTAGGTTCAACCTTTTCATTAGATTGTTCGCTTTTAGTAACCTGTTTTTACGTTCCTCGCATGTAATCAAGATTCTATTCCTCCATAAATTTAAATTACAAATGGAAAGATGTATGGATTTTTCCTAATTTATCTGTTATATTGGTAATGAAATATTTAGGGGAAAATTCTAGACTATCAGTCTAGAATTTAGTTTAGCATCTATATATGTGGCTTGCAAGATGCATTTATGCCAATCTTTAGACAAAAAAATTGGCAGGTATAACAAAAAGCAATCAAACGAGAGGAGAATTATCTTGAAAGTATCCGAAAAGCAATCTATTCGTCGTCGAGAAATCGCTGAAACTATCCGAGACATTCTTACAGAAGGAGGTCTGGAGGAACTGACTGTCGATGATATCTGCAGAGCAAATGGCATATCAAAAGGCACTTTCTACCACTATTTCACAAGTAAGGAACAGCTTTTGGACGAGCTTTCCTGCTACCCAATTGACGATTTTTTTGAGAGTCAGGCAGAGTACTTTATGTCCTGCTCTTCTTTCGTAGATGCTATTGAACAATATGCCAAAACCTATGCCCTATATATTTCCACCACAGGACCATTAACTTGTAAAACAGTCATTCTCTCCATGGGAAGTGACCACAACAGCAAGTTTGTAAGTGAGAGCCGTTCTGTTAACCGCATTCTATGGGATATTATCGTTAAGTTTCAAAAAAATGGTGAGGTTTCCACCCGCTTCTCGGTACGAGAAATGGCAGATATGTTGCTAATCACCTGCCGCGGGTATATTCTATATTGTTATGCAACAAATAACTTTACTGACCTGGAAAACAGAATGGCCAGTCATCTTTCCATTTTGGCTTCAGGGTTTTGCTGCAATAACGAGTAATATAGGTATGGGACGGTTGCAATTATTTGCAGCCGTCCCTTCATTATATAAAAAAGCAGATTTCTGCATGAGGTTCAAAAGCCTCAATGCAGAAATCTGCGGGTGTTACAGCACCTAGGCGCTGCGAGCTTTTCATCGGACATATTGTTGCCCTTTTGGGAGGTTGCTGTTCAAATTCCTTTGTTGAAGGTTTTTATTTGCTCTTACACCACCTGCAAAAGGTAAAATTTCAGATAGTCGGTCTCCGGAACCTCCGGCAAAATGGGGTGATCCGGCGCCTGCTGCCGTGCCTCGATCTGCCGCAGCGTCACTCCGGCATCCAGCGCTGCTTCCTGCAGCATTTTGCGGAACATCTCGTCCGTCATAAAGTGCGAGCAGGAACAGGTCGCCAGATATCCGCCGCGGGGCAGCAGCCGCATCGCCTTCCTATTGATCTCCTTATAGCCGTGATAGGCGTTTTTGGCGGTCGCGCGGCTCTTGGTAAAGGCAGGCGGGTCCAGAATAATATAGTCATAGTCGCACTTTTTCTCTTTGGCCATCTCGGTCAGCAGGTCAAAAACATCGGCGCACTTATAGTCCAGATTGGTCAGTCCATTGCGCTTTCCGTTTTCGGCGGCCAGCTCCAGCGCAAAGGCCGAAACATCCACAGCGGTCACATGCTCCGCCCCGGCTGCGGCCGCATTGAGGGCAAAAGCCCCGGTATGGGTAAAGCAGTCCAATACCCGCCGTCCGCGGGCCAGCTTGGCCGCCGCCTGCCGGTTGTACTTTTGGTCCAGAAAAAAACCGGTCTTTTGTCCCTCCATGTAATCCACATCATATTTTATCCTGTTTTCGGTAATGGTCACATGCCCGCTCAGGTCGGTTCTCAGCCCCTCCATCTGGTAGAAGCCCTTTCCTTGCTCCAGCCCCTCCAGCGTTCTTATGGTCACATCGTTCCGCTCGTAGATCGCGTCAATCTGCTCACCGTCCTCCCGCAGCAGCTCCACCAGCGCCCGGTACACCCAGTCTTTGCGGCGCTCCATGCCCAGGGAAAGCACCTGCGTCACCAATATGTTTTCAAAGCGATCCACCGTCAGCCCCGGGAACTGATCCGCCTCGCCAAAAATAAGGCGGCAGCAGCGGTAATCCACCGGGCCCATCACCGTTTTACGGTAATTCAGCGCATAGCACACCCTCCGCCGGAAAAACGCCTCATCAAAGGTATCATTGGCATTGCGGCTGATGATTCGCACCCTGATTTTGGAGTGATCATTCACCCAGCCGGTGCCCAGGTACCGCCCTTTATTACTCACCACATCCACCATATCACCATTTTGGTAAGCGCCCTCCACGGCGGTCACTTCCTCCCCATACACCCAGGGGTGGCCGGCTCGCAGGCTGCGCTCCGCCTTAGGGGTAACGGTAAATACCGGATATTCTCTTGCTGTCATAGTATCTCTCCCACTCGCTAAAAATCTCCCTTTATCATAGCGGTTTTTCCGCCAAAAAGCAACACTTGCTCCCCATTCGCAAAAGGTCTATAATCATGCTGTACGGCGGCCGCCAAAAGCACCCGCATGGCGGCCCCCCTCTATTCTTACACTAGAAAGAACTTTCTTTAGTGCCATATATGATTCATATATAGGAACAGTACCTTCTAAATATCCACTCTCATATGCCTCACTCTTCTTTATATCATTTCTCTTTAAAATAAGTGAAAGGTTCTCAGTATATATTCCTCCCCTATTTCTAACGATATAGATGCAATCATTTCTGTCATACTCATCCAACAATTCTGAATAATGTGTAGAGTAAATTAAAGTAGCTCCATTTCTATTTACATTTGGATTCATAAAGAAACGAACCAATGTAGTTACTATTTCTTCATTAAAGTGATTTTCAAGTTCATCAACTATTAAATAACCACCTTCCATAAAGCATAAAAGTGCATTCATAAAAACATTTATTCCTTTTATTGTACCTGATGAAAGATATTTTTCTATTTCACTTGGATTATTTAGTATGATTTCTTCTGATTCGTAAAATTTCAGACGAATATCCGCCGGTTTCTTCCTAATATCACATTTAAAATATTCAATACTTGGGTCTAAAAAAGTAAGCAATTCTTTTGGAAATTTTCCAAGAATATTAAGCATATTATGATTTGTCCACATTAACATATCTCTTAATGGAAAATTCGACTGTTTTTCCTTATTTATAGCAATCATTACACTTACATCATTTAATAGAAATTGCTCTTTTTCATTTCTTTCAATTCTTATATCTGAATCATTAAATTCAAATAAGCTTTTTTTTGTTTTTACTTTAGTGGCATCTTTTTCCCAAAGTCTTTCTTCCGTAATTATTAATTTACTTTCATTATCAACCTGATTTACCCTTTTTTCTATATGTGTTTCCAGTTTATATACACTGTTATCATTATAAAAAAAGCTTGTAATCTTCACTTTTTCATTATCTGATAAATCATTTAAAATTTCTTTAGATTTAATATTATTAAGTGCCTCATTATTAAGCAAATTTATTACAAATGAGATTGCTTTTAATATTGTTGTTTTTCCTGAAGCATTAAGACCTATAAATGAAATTGCCTGATTTGTATAAATACTAGTATAATTGTTAGAAAAAGTGTTAAACAGTTTTTCTTGGTCATCTTCTGCTACTCTCTGCTTCGTAATAAAATCAATATCTATATTTCCTTTAAAACGTGGCATATCCTGTATAAATATTTTTAATAATCTCATATTTTTACCTCTTATTTTCGATTTATTCGTTATTACATTTTATATTATGTCACATTTTTAAAGAATATGCAACATTAAAAACGTACTATCCGTTTTTAATTTACCTTTAATTTTATATAGGTGAAACTTAATATAAATTTAAACCTACCTAAAATTTAAAATGGTCTCATTCGACCACTTTAAAATCACTACAATTATTTTTTCACACCAAACTATCCCTTAAACACAGTGCTCCCCACCCTGCCTGTTTATTAGGCCACTGCTCATATCCCGGCAGATGCTTTGCACCACGTATCAGATACGCTTTTATTTTTTCTCCATAAAGATAGGGATCATTGCCTCTTACTATTCCCCATTCCATCATTAAAGCAGCACTGCCTGTTACAAAAGGTGTTGCCATTGATGTTCCGCTTAAAACTGTTGTTCCACCACCTGTAGCCGCCGACCTTATGTTTACCCCCGGTGCAACTATGTCAGGTTTTATCTGGTTGTTCTCTCTTGTAAAACCTCTTCCTGAGAAACTTGCCACCTTGTCTGTACTTGTATCATAGGCTCCTACACTAATTGCCTTGTCAGTTGCCGATGGTATTGTCAAAGTAATTTCCGGATCAGGTTTTAAAAATCCCGTAAAAGTATTAATCGACTGATTTCCCGGCAACCACATATCATACCTTCCCACAACACTTACTTCAGGAATAATTCTTATAATCCATATTCCTGAATCTATGTATTGATTGACAGGTATTAAATCCATATAAATTTCCTGATACCTAGTATATGGTTTCGGTGAGCCGTACAATATGAAAACATTAGTATTTCCTAATGTGTAACTGCTAATTGAATTACCCCTTCTATTTTCTATATTATCTGATATACTTCTTCCTATTTCATTACTTGTTTCATCACTTATTCCATTATTTAGCCTATTACTTTCTCTATTGTTCTCCCTTATCACTGGTGTTCTCTCTCCTGTAGGTGCCTCAATCTGTATTGCAAATGTATCCACATAATCTTTCCACAACTGTATGCTTATGGATTTCTGATATGCCGAAACCTGTAGTTCCACATCCTCATTAGAAAAAGCATAACCTGATGTATGTCCAATGCCGTCTCCCTCATTTCCCGTTCCAACCTGTACTGAAATTCGGTTTCCGTCTATAACCGAATTAATATATGAAGATACCAATGTTGTTCCATCGTGAGAGCCATATGTGTTGCCAAAACTAATGTTAAGTGATAATGGCATTTTATATTCGTTTGCTGTTTTTACAATAAAATCTATTGCCTCCATTAATTGCGTTGTTCTTGGAAAAGAATTTCCTGTTGCTGTTGCCATTTTTACAATTACTAATTTGCTTTTTGTTGCAATTCCAAGATTATTATTTTTATTGTCTGCAAAATTTCCAGCAGCAATTCCGGCAACATGAGTTCCATGTCCTGTTAAATCCCTTGAATTAACTTTCGTATAAGAATTTTCAAGCATCAAAGCCTGATTAATATCCGATTCACTATAAACCGTATCCGTTACCTGATCCCACAATCTTAAAATTCTCGTACTTCCGTCCTGATTTCTAAAAACCGAATTGGTGTAATCAATTCCACTGTCAGCAATGCCAACAATAACGCCCTCTCCAAACAAACCCATTCCATTATTAAAAAAATTGTCCTGTTGCACCTGATTAATACAAGACTCTCTCTTTCCATTTAGTACGCTATATTCTAATCTCTTAGGTTTTTCAATAAAAATAATTTGCTCTAAATTGCTAATTGCATCAATTAAGTTTTTAGGTGTTGTTATAACTGCATATCCATTAGATAATTCTCTTACGTTAACATTAGGCAATCTCCTCAGTTCATCCAAATCCCCCTGATATCTTATAATTAACTCCCAAATATCATTTTCTATTCCCACAGATAATTCCTGAGACTTTTCCAAATCTTCTCCCGGCAGATTCAATGCTATATTTAATGTATTATCTATTTTTTCATTCATAAAAAAGACCTCAAACATATTTCTTTCCGAAATCTTTAACTAAACTTAATCTAACTCCAATTGCTTTTTGCAATACTTATTAAATTTAATTAAATAATCTCTATCACTGAAATATATTTAAGGTCTTTAAATATTATTCTTTGAAATTAAAGTGCTATGTCGTTAAGTTCGCCAAATCAAAATGTGTAATTCCATTATCAAAAGCTGTGAAGCATAAATTACATTCTCATTATTTTAAGAAACCGTTAACAATTTGTTCTTCGGCTTCCGCTTCTGTCAGACCTAAAGTTTGTAACTTAATAAGCTGTTCCCCTGCAATTTTTCCTATAGCTGCCTCATGAATAAGTGAAGCATCTAAATCATTAGCTGTAATTTCCGGTATGGCACTAATCTTTGCATTATCCATAATAATGGCATCACACTCTGAATGACCATTACATCTTGCATTACCGTTAATTACAGAATAAAAAATCTGTTTTGAATTATCCCTTGCCACAGAACGGGAAATAACATTGGCACTTGAACCGTCACCATCCATGTCAACTTCAAAACGTGTTGTTGCTGTCTGGTTTCCGTGAGTCATAATTCTCTCAGTAATTACAATCTTGGCATCCTTGTCAAGTTTTCCCTTTGTAACTCGGTTAGTGGAATCTATTCCCTTAATCTGAACAGTTTCCATTTCCATATATCCACCCTCTTCTATATTTACAATAGTTGTAGGGTTCATAACATTTTCACCATTCCCATCGCCTTTGCCATAATGCTTTTCAACATATTTTACTCTGGCATTCTTACCAATGTAAAATGTATGAATTCCATCGTGTCTGGAAAGCTTATCCCCACTATTGTGAATTCCGCATCCTGCTACTATAAGCACATCTGCACCTTCACCAATATGGAAATCATTATATACACATTCCTCCAAACCTGTCTTGCTGATTACAACAGGGATGTGCACACTTTCATTTTTTGTTCCCGGCTTAACATAAATATCAATGCCGTCTTTGTCTTCTTTAGTTACAATATCTATATTTGCAGTTGTATTTCTGCTATCCTTTTTGCTATTTGCCCTGATATTATAAGCACCGGCAGGAATCTCATGTAATCCTGTAAGTTGCTCAAATAATTCCATCTGTATTTTATCCATAATAATTCTCCTTACACAATTCCATCTATGCTTTTAATTTCTTGCATATGCCATCGCTATTAGTACCAAGTACCATTGGAAGAATCTCTTCCTTGTTACCGTGAGCCTTAATCAACCCGTCTGCCAACAAAACAATGTCATCTGCTATGTTTAATATTCTTTCCTGATGTGAAATAATAAGAATAGAATTATTATTTTCAAGCTGCATCTTTTCAAACACTTTAATCAAACTATTAAAACTCCAAAGGTCAATTCCCGCTTCCGGTTCATCAAATACAGAAAGCTCTGTTCCCCTTGCAATAATAGTTGCTATTTCAATTCGTTTTAGTTCTCCGCCTGAAAGACTTGCATCCACTTCTCTGTTAATGTAATCTCTTGCACAAAGTCCAACCTCTGACAAATATTCACAGGCTTCACTAATAGTAAGCTGCTTTCCTGCTGCAATTCTTAAAAGGTCTAACACTTTAATTCCCTTAAAACGTACAGGCTGCTGAAATGCAAAACTTATTCCAAGCTTTGCTCTGTCTGTAATTGACATTTCCGTAATATCCTGCCCATTATATAAAATCTGGCCTGATGTTGGTTTTATTATACCAACAATTAATTTTGCAAGTGTGGACTTACCTGAACCGTTTGGTCCTGTTATTGCAACAAATTTTCCTTCATCTATTTTAAGATTTATGCCATTAATTATATTCTTTAGCTGTCCCTTTTCATCAGTCACGCTAAATCTAACATCTTTTAACTCAAGCATATTCTAAAACTCCTTTTCCATTTTTGCTTGTAACTTTAGCCTTAGCTCCCATTATAACAGAAAACTGAGGTCCTTTGTGTCCTATATCACTATCAAAAATAATAGGCACGTTTAAATCCCCAAGTACAGACATAACTGCATCCTTATATGGTTGCTCTATCCATGTATTATACATTAATGGGCGACCAAAAACAAACCCTGTTGCATTTTTAAAGTAACCTTTTTCCTTCATTTGCCATAAATGAGTTATAAGAACCACGTCTTCCATGTTAAAACTTTCAAGAACCCATACAATTCCGTCATCTTTATACTTTTCAATAAACTGTTCTGTTCCGTCATATTTTGTTCCAATTAAGAAAGCCAATACATCAAGACAGCCTCCAACAAGTCTTCCTGAAATTTCAATTTTTTCCTCACCTCTGCCATTAACCCAGTTGACTTTCTCATCATTACAATATCCTTCAAAACCTGTTACATATTCGTGTCTGTCTGATTCATAAAAATCAAAAGATTCCTGTTTCTTTACAGTTCCTTCCAGAACACCTAACGCATTTTCAACAGGTTTCTGCCATGGTTTCATTCCAAAATCACTTATATGACAACCATAAACTGCTGCCATGTCACATTTTGTAACAATTGGATAAATCAATGTTGTGTTATCTGAAAATCCCTGAAACCATTTAGGATTATTCTTAATACTTTCAAAATCCACATATTCAAGCATCTCCATTAAATAATCCCCACCTGCTACTGAAAATATACAGGAAACATCTTTATTTTTTACAAGTTCATTAAACTGCTCTCCTCTTTCTTTTCCTGTCGAGCTACAACCTCTCCAGTCAGACGTATATACATTGTCAGTAACCTTAACATTGTATCCTCTGTTTTCAAAATTCTTAATTGCATTCTTTATTCTTTTTTGTTTCAATTCATTTACAATACCGCTTGAAGTTGCAGTAACTCCAATGGTATCACCTTTTTTAATGTATTTAGGAAAAATCATATTGTACTCTCCATTATTTTATAGTTATCTGCTGACCAAGATGAACTGAATAAATAATCATTTCAGAAACCTTATTAACTCCCGGCTCACTGCCAAGTATCTGCTCAATTGCAAGTTTGTAGCATTCTAACTGAACATGATATCTTTCAACAAGTTCCTCCATTGTGTCAACTTTGTCTGTCTTAGAGTCTACAATAACATATTTATCATTTTCTACAAAGCATAAATCAATTATCCCCTGAATAATCATTGTTTCTTTTGATGTGGTATTGCTATTAATTTCACAGGCCGGAACCCCCATTAAGAAATTCTGTTCCCTATATAGCTGATTATTAGCATATGCCTTCTTCATTCTTCTAAACAAATCAGACTTTGTAAAATCAATTATATCCTTTCGCATAACAGATGCTGCACCCATTCTGTCTATTAAACCTGCATCAACAAAACCGTCAATCATCTTCTTCACTGTTTCCTGATTATATTCTTCAAGTTCCATATCGAGAAGTTCAAAAATTCTGTGGTACGCTGTACCTCTCATTGCACCTGTAAGATATTGTGGCTCATCAATATCTTCTTTTTCAAAATCAGGTATAATTTCCGGTAATTCCACTTCTTCTCCAAAAGCCTGAAATGCATCCTGTTCTTCTTCCTGCTCCATACCTTGGCTTTGCTTCTTAATTTCCGTAACGCTTGCCTTTGAATGTAGAGTAATATCTTCAATATATGGATACTGAAACTGAAACCTTTGGAAAAGTTTTTCAATTGATGCATTTTCTTTGTTTGCCAACTGCTTCATTTCCATAAGCATAGTTTCTTTTTTAATACTGTCTGTTATATCTTCTGCTGCAAGTCCTAATATAACATCCGGCTGTTCTTCCACTTTCACTTTAATAAAACTATCCTTATCATATAAAGGATTACCACATTCAGTTGCATCTTTATCTGTTCTTACACAGTCAAAAGCCTTATTTCTGCCAATTGTTTTTCCAATTAGCTCCATTATGGTTTTTGCACCAATAACATCATTATAAAGCATTAATTCACTATTATCATATATCTGACTTTCAAATTCTCCAATCTGCTTTTCAGCATTCTTAACAAGCCCTGTAATATATAATTTCTCTTTTGCTCTTGTTAATGCAACATAAAGAATTCTCAATGTTTCTGCCACATCCTCTTCCTTATTAGACATTCTGATATATGTTTTTAGAAGAGGTGTCTGTTTAGTCTTTAATTTATTATTAATGCAGTCTATTCCTATGTTTCCATCTGCCCCTGACACAAGCTGATTTGCCTCATTCTTGCTTGTTCCATTAGTATTGCACAAGAATACTACAGGGAACTGTAATCCTTTACTTTTATGAATGGACATTATTCTTACTATATTGTCATTCTCATTAACTGTTGATGCCTCACCGTCATCTTTTGCAAGATACTGAATCTTCTCAATATATCTTAAGAAGTTAAACAGACCCTTGTAACTTGTCTCATCATATGCCACAGCTTTCTCTTTTAATGCCTGAATATTTAAAAGACGTTTCTTTCCACCGGGCATTGATCTTATATAAAAAGCATAACCTGTTTCATCTAACAATGTATTAATTAAATCATATACAGTTGTATACGGAACCATATTTCTAAATTTTGTAAGTGTATTCAAAAACTCTGTCAGTCTTGTTCTAAGTTCCACATCACTTCCTGATAAAGAATATTGTTCTACACAATCATAAAAACTTTCACAAACATTTTCTGTTTTTATAATTGCTAACTGATTTGAATCAAAACCAAACATTGGAGACTTCATAAGGGCAACCAAGGCGCGAAATGCTCGATATCGGTCACCTGCTTGCGCAGTTTGATTTG
>OGYL01000741.1_pt1 | contig 26183 bp, 40 predicted proteins | sample 1576541 | NCBI WGS metagenome assembly OGYL01 (sample SAMEA3541551, study PRJEB24748) | human gut metagenome | biome: human gut; feature: human-associated habitat; material: faeces | place: China | collected 2012 | reverse complement strand
CCTTGTATCCGGTTGCCGAGGATGCTCCCTTGTATCCGGTTGCCGAGGATGCTCCGTAGTCTCCGGTTGCCGAGGATGCTCCCTTGTATCCGGTTGCCGAGGATGCTCCATAGTCTCCGGTTGCCGAGGATGCTCCATAGTCTCCGGTTGCCGAGGATGCTCCACAGTTGCCGGTTGCCGAGGATGCTCCCTTGTATCCGGTTGCCGAGGATGCTCCATGCTTTTCATCGCTTTCAGCGTCCTTTTTTACACGTTTTACTGTATATTCGATTGCAGCTTTAACAAGACCCGCAATGCTAATTTCTGCTCCGATCTTAATTTTTGTAGATGCTACCTTAGTATCATCATTATGTTTCTGGATTTCTCCGCTCTGCTCTACCTCGTGGTATACGCTTTCATTTGGATAATAATAATTCAAGCAATCAAGCGGATACTCGCAAGCGTGAAATCCATGATCGCAAACTTCTACGATTTCTTCCTCATACTCTTTTCCTTCTTCGTACTGAAAGCCACGACAAGTCATATTTTTGTTAAATCCTTTGTAAGATTTGATAACTTCTCCCATTTAAACACCCTCCACTTTCAACTGCTTGTCCGCTGATACACTCAAAAGGATTAACTGTGCATCCATATCCGGCACATTGAAATCATTTAAGCTCTCTGCGTTATCCACAAAAATCGGCACGATAACGCCATATAACTCGCTAAGAGAACGGATAATATCAAGTCCGGCTACAATTCTATGACCGCTATTCAAAGTCGAATACGGCACTCCATTTACGGTGCACTCACAGCAATCTTTCATACCGCCATTTAACTGCATTTCAAAGAGTTTGAAATTAACTGTCTTGAAATGGCTGTTGATGGTTTCAGAAACCTTATCCAGTTTGAAACGAATAAACTCTTCCAACATGTAAAGAATCTGTTCCTGGTCTGCAACTTTCTGCCCGATTTCTTTCTGTTCTTCCTGCAACTGCCATATACGTTCATCAATCTCAACATTCATGGATGCCTTTGCAATAGTGCTGTTTACTTCATCAAGACGTGCCTGCAACTCTTCTTTTTCAGATTTTAAGGTTTCAACTGCTGCATCCTCTCCATTAGCTTTCAGATTTTCGATTTCTACCAGAACTTCATCGTGTCTGGCTTTCATCTTCACATACTCTTCATTCTGCGAATAATCGGCAATTTCCGGAATCGATGATAACTGCTGGCAAATTTTTTCTTTTTTTGCAATATCTTCCTGCTCCTGTTCCTTTAAGGACTTTATTTCTTCCTTTACTTTGGCATTTTCATCCCTTAATTTTGTGATAAGATTTTTTCTCTCTGTGCCAATATCAACCAATCTGTTCAGTACTGTTCTCTTTTCTGTGTCAAATCTGATCTTTTCTGATTTTAACTTTTCTTCTGCATCCGACTTGGCTTTTCGCTTTCTGCTTTCAAAATCAGCCTTTAACTGCTCGATTTTATCTTCCGGCAACTTCTGACCACACAATGAGCAAACGGTGCTGTTTTCATCAAATACCCACTTTGATTCATCAAACAGATATGGGAATTCATCAAAAGCCTTTGCTGTTTCTGCGTTGTACTCCTCTCCAAGCCTTTTCCGCTCTGAATCAGCATTGGAAATAACCGTCTCGTTTTCTGAAACCCGTCTCTCTTTCAAAGCAATAGTATCTGCAAATCGCTTTATCTCGTTTTGCAAATCGCGTAATTCTGCTTCGATCTCGCTTCTTCTGTTTGTCAGATCGCGATTCATAGTCTGCATAATCCCAGACATATCAAACTGCAGCTGCATTTCTTCACGTCCTAACTCCATCATTACTCCGTCAGAATCTTTGATCTTCGCATCAATATCTGCAATTTTGGTTTCCAAGTCTGTTTTCGCAAGTTCCTGTTCTGCAACATCGATGTCAACCTTGGATTTCATGGCTTCGTCAATTCGGACTGGAATCTCTGCCTGCTTCTTCTTCCACTCGTTCAATGCTTTGGAAAATTTTGCTCTAATATCATCCGTAGACGGTGCTTTCTCTAATTCCGAAAGCAATGGCGCATACTTCGCGTCCGTCTGTGCCAACTCTACATCTGAAACCTCTGAAACAAGTTTCATAAGAATATCTCTCTGGTCTTTCCATTTCAAGGAAGAGAAATACTGCGGATTAGTCAGCATTTTGAACATTTCCTCGCTCTGTGCCAATTCCGAAACATATGCCTTGAAATCCGCTTCACTCTTCGGATAGCCGTCAATCTCAAACGAATTAACATTCCCCTGCAATACTGCCGTATCGGTTCCACGCTTCTTAACCCAGTTCTGTTTCTGTGTCTTGGAAAGTTCAACTTCCTTTCCATCTACATCCAGAATGGAAGACACCTTGATTTCCACGTTATCAATGCGGTTTCCGTCCTTATCCAACGGTCGAACATTGAATTTTTCCTCTCCGGAACTGTTCTTGTTGAAAAGCAGCCATGTAAACGCATCAAAGATCGTTGTCTTTCCTACGGCATTCTGCCCGCTGATCTTCGTTTTCACAGAGAAATTCACGTCAAGCATATTGATGCCCTTGAAGTTCTCGATGTGAATACTCTTAATCGTTATTTTCATTTTTCCCCTCCTCAATCACATCACATTTGCTTACGGAAACCTCATAAGCCACTTTCTTCTCAAACTCCGTGTCAGAAATATTTTTGTCGTATTCGCGGCTCTGGATTCTGCCAATCAACTTAACACGTGTTCCGATTTTAAATCCGCCTGCAAATCTTGCATTTCTTCCCCAGGCAATGCACGGAATGTAATCAGATTTCCCATAATCTCTGTTTACTGCAATCAACATGTCTGTGATCTCGCGACCAAGTGGCGTCTCTCTGTAATTCGGCTCTTTGCAAACATATCCATTGATCGTAATGCAATTCTTATCAATATTCGCATCTTTTGAGTCAATCGCCTCAATGTCACAAACAAACACAGATAAGATCAACCGTCGTCTTGTACCTTCCTGTTTGTTGAATGATCGATAATTTCCAGAAACCCTTACCGCCATTCCGGAATATCTGTCCTCCATATCAAACAGTTTTTCTGAAATGGTTAATGGGATCTCATCTACGGCGCCACTTTTTCTTTTTACTCCAAGAGACATTTTGTAAAATTTTTCTCCGTATGATTCATACATAAACTCCGGCTCTGAAATAATCACGCCCGCCAGTTCCACTTTGTTGTTTTCCATTGTTTCTTTATTCATATTTGAAATTCTCCTCGTATTATAATGTAGTAGTGTTTATAGACCCTCTCCAAAGTCTGATTCCGCTTCTTCATGAAGTCTTTCAAGTTCAACCGTCCTGTTCATTATGCTTTTGGCATATTCAGTGCGATTCTCGTATGTTCTGGTCAACGCATCTGATTTTCCGCTATAGATCATAAGGACTGTGCTCATGTCTCCCTCATATTTTTCAAACAACTCCGCCAAATAATCGCATCCAACGAGAATATTCCCATACGGATCATAGAGATCTTCTACTCCAAGACGTTCCATCCGGTCTCTGTGATATTTTTCATAAATTTGCATGAGACCTTTGCATCCACCATTCTCCACATCGGCTTGTCCACTGCTTTCATGCTCGATAATCGCCATTACCATTTCCGGGCAAATATGATATTCGTTTGAAATCCCCTTTATATAAGGAAGATACTCATTTGAAATCCATGTATCGCTCGGTTCCGTTGCTGTCGTATGTAATGTAGGTAATACCATCGTCAGTGTCATCACCATCAACATAATAATCATGATCTTCGACAATCTCTTCCGCATCCTGCCATCCTCCTTCAATTCTTGATCCGGCATACAATAAGAGTAAGCTGATTATGGTCGGTACCGCTACAATAGGATTTTCCGTTGCATCCGCACACATACAAAGAAAAAAGATCGCAGCGCCTACAAATTCAATCACCATTGCCAACTTCTTCATACGCACTTCACTCCCGCCACTTATAAGAATCACTTTCAATTTCCTGCCCGTGCAAGGACACAAAATCTGTTATTACCGCAATAAATTCTGAATTGGTTGGCTTCCCCTTTTTCGTCGAAACCGTATAACCAAAAATCTCATTGATCGCATTCACATTGCCATTTATCCATGTGACCTCTATTAAGTTCCGAATGTTTCTTTCTACTTTGGATGCGGTAGTTCCGTTCTCTTCTGCGATTTTTGCATAAATTTCCTTCATAACACATCTAAGCGCATCCCTGTCGTCCAGACATTTCTCTATCGCTCTAATTGTGTATGTGTATCCTTTGAGCGAATGGCTTGCGCCGATCTGATCTAATGTTTTTCTTAAAGCAATATTCGTTTGTTTATCCATGAATTCCTCCTGTTAATCTTTCCAAACTCCATATGAGTTGTTGGTGGCTACCAGTTTTTCGTTCTATTCTTCATCAGCGCAACCTCTTTCCAAGAACTTGTTGACGAAGTATATCTGACCTTTACCGGTTACCTTGGTTGTCCGAGTGATCCTTACTGATCCATCCGGATTCTGCACGTTGCTTTCCTTTACCTCGAATAACCCCTGTTCAACATATCTCTGCTGCGGCATATTCTTTGATGAACCGTTTTTAATAAGGAAGTTATTCTCACGCAACCACTCAAACAACCGCTTCTGTCCTATCTGATAGCCGTTCTGGCAGATCAGCTTTGCCAAGTCTCCGATAAGAATTGATGTGTGACTTGTTGCTACAGCATCAGCAAAGATTTCTTTCGGTTTCATTCGCTGATTTTCCGCGATCAGCCTTGTGTTGTTTTCCTTAAGGCTGTTGATTTTCTCGTCAGCCATCTTTAACGCTCTGGCAAATACCTGCTCCGGTGTGTTCCACGCCTTTTCCAAGTCGATGAGGTACTGGCGAATTTCTTTTCCTTTTTCCGTTCTCTGCAACATACAAATCTGTTTTGCCATATCAACAGAAATATCAATATCGTCTACCTCTCGCTGAACCTCTCTGGTTCCCTCGATTTGAACCCGTACTTTTTTGTTCGGGGTTGAAAAATCTATGCCCTGTACGAATCCATACCCAGAATATCTTTCAAACCATTTACTAAAACGTTCTGTACCTTTAACTCCGTCTTCTTTCGATAATAAATCGTATAAATCTCTTGCCGATACTGTCTGTGTATCAAAATTGACTTTCACTAACTCGTCCATTCCATCCAACTCCTTTCTGTACTATAATCGATGTTTAATCAGCATCAATACTAATAATCGTTTCAGCGATACGGTCAATTTCGGCTGCAATGCGAATTTTTGTTTCCGTATCAAATGTTTTCTTGCTTTCCTCTGCCAGCGTTTCGATTTGCTGGTAGAGGATATCTTTTAATTCTTCAATGCTATGCAACATTCTTCTCCTTTCTATGTTATAATTCCCTTATCATCAAATAAGGGAGGTGTAATTTTGAACGATGAATATGTATCTGCCTACGCTATTGCTAAAATCTGTGGATATAACGGTTCTTTCAATGATTTCAAAATCAAGTACGACCAATACTGCGAAGAAATCAATGAAGAAATTTCGGAAGAAGAACCAACTTTAGCAAAAGTATCTGCATCTACTAATCCTTTCCGTAGGCACAGCCCGTTCTAAAATATTTTGCTAACGGAGCAACGGCGTTGAGAACATTGATAGACAATATAATGTTTGTCTCATCAATTTTCTTTTCGCCATTAAGAATTTTGCTGTAATCGTCCAAAACATTAAATGCGACATGCTGCGCCATTTCTTCAATGTCAATATATCTTCCGTCTTTACGCTCAACAATCGTTGCTTTTCCAGATGAATCCAAAACAGAATATCTTGATTTTTCCAATGTTTTTACATCTCCTTTCTAGTAACTTTTTAAGTTACTTTCTTTGCAAAAAAAATATCCATTGGATTTTGGATGTGAAGGTTATCAATCATAACCTGAATTTCGTCGCTTCCAAAAACGCCCTTACTCATTCTCATATAAAATGTTTTTGGCGTAACTCCAATCATTTCCGCAACATCAGCCTGTGTTTTGCCATTTTCAGCAATAACGCCGCGAAGTTTGTTTGTATCAACCATCTGACTACTCCTTTCTAACTTCGTAACTTTTGAAGTTACTTTTATTATATTCCATTTTGGTAACTTGTCAAGTTATTTTTTTCTTGACGAGTAACTCTTTTGTGTTATAATAAAGTTACCAATAGGAAAGGAGGAAAACTCAAATGACAATCGGAGATAGGATAAAAAAGCAGAGAGAGCTTTTAGGTATTTCACAAGTAGAGCTTGCAGAGAAAATAAAAGTTTCAAAGCAAACACTATATAAATATGAAAACAACATTATTACTAATATTCCAAGTGATAAAATAGAAATTATTGGGAAAGTTCTTGAAGTTTCTCCATCTTATTTAATGGGTTGGGAAGATAATTTAGAAAACGCACCAGATATTCTTCCAGACCTTATGTCAGATAGTGAATTGCTGGATAACTTAAAAATGCTAATGAAACTTAGCAAAGAACATAGACAGACTATATTTGACAATATAACCTATTGGCATGAAAAAGAGGGGCACTAAATGCCCCACTTTTTTTTGAATGAAAGTATTGTGTTATATAAAAATTTCAAAAATCGCTCGTTGTCGCACTTAACGACCATTTCAGTTATTTTTTCCTTGTAAAACGCTGTTTCCTCATTGAACTCATTTTCCCCCATTTTATTCTCCTCCAATCTCTGCAACCGATAATGTTAATGCCATTACAGAACGTACGTTCTTTGCAGTCAACCCCATACAAAAAAAATTACCATTATTTGCCAGTAACATTTGAGGGGGCAATGAATCGCCAAACATCGCCCCCTCTCCAGAACTTGAAGTGCCCTTATCGGACAATTTTATTTTACAAATTTTGCCAGCATTATTCAAATCATTTCGATCGCAAGTTTCGACAGAAATCGTCTGATTTGTCACTTTGGGTCAACAAAAACGTCTGGGTTTTGAACAGATATAAAACACTGCTTATGCAGGTTTGTGCCAACCTAAATCCTGTTAAGCTATTTGCACCCAGGATTTCCAGCCACCGTCAATTCGGCAAATAGTATGTATATCAGTTCCCTTATTATTGTAGAGAACGATCCGATATGCATTTGTTAATTTATTCAATACAATTACTTCAATGGTGACATCATTAGGCGTACCATCTACTGGAACCCCACCGATATTGTCCCCATGTATCAGATACGGAACATACGGTGCCATATCACTAATAAATTGATTAACTGCACTTTCAAGAGAACAATCAGATGCATATCCAATACTTCCTCCTTTAGTTCCCAGAATTATATTTTGCGATACAATCGCCCCGGTTACGGTTCCGCCGCCGATACCGGAAATATCCGTAGTTCCAAGCATCTTATACAGATACCGCACGTTTTTAAACATCTGCGATACCTTGGCAAAAATGGACGAATGTTTTTCGCCACTTGTCAATGTAACAACGCTTGTCCACGATGACGCTGTTTCATCATCACTGCTCGTAAATGATGCGACATTGCTCGCTGTATCTCCCCCTGTCGCTACTGCCCCAATGTTTGCCGCCGACAGACTTACATTCCCACGGCGGTAGACATTCTCCTTTGCCCCCTTAACACCCGTCACCGGGGTGCCCGCCAGCACATCCCACTTGCCGTCTGATGTCTTGTAGATATTTGCACCGGCAGGAACTGCATTGCCGGATCCCTCCTTGAAATCGTCCGTGGTCGTAAATTCGTCAGAAATATTGTACATATCCCCGGCAGTCGCATCGGTTAATGCGGGTAAGTTGGCAAACGCAACGGTACCCATCGGACGCAATGCTCCTGCAAAAGATTCTGATATGCTTTTCGCCTGCCGGTAGTAATACGCCGCGTTATCCGTGTCCTCTCCCTCCCGGCTTCCAGTACCTCCGACGGCGTAACTCTCCGCCTTGGTTGCACTCGCCGCCGCATCTGCCTGGCTTGTTTCTGCCTTTGCCGCTTCCACCTTAATCTTGGCAAGATAATTTGGCTCTAAGTGTTTTTCCTCGATGCTTCCTTCTTTCACGATTGCCGACACCTTACCATCCGTGCCAATGGTAAAAGCCACGGTATCCGTATCAAGAAACTCATACTGCGTAATCAGCGTCGACAAATCTATGTACTGCTTCGTGCCGTCAATCAGCGCAAGTATAATCTGCTGTGTAGTCGGGTTATAAGTAAAGTTGACAGCAATTTTCTCCATCTGTGTGTCAATGGTAACCCTAGAGCCATTTTTCTTCGTAATGGTAATAATTCCGGTAGATTCCTCAAATGTCACATTTGATACAAGTGTAGCAACCTCTGTTTTTGTTGCCTTGGTTGTGTCAAGCGTAATCACACGGTCGTCAATGGTATCTGTGGCACTGTCCAAATTGTTGAGATTCGCTTCATTCAAAGGCGTAGCATCGCTCGGGTAATTCTCCCAGTTGATACGTTTATATGCTTTATTCATGATCCTCGCTCTCCTTTTTAAGATTTTCCTGCATCTGCTCCCGCTCGGCGATAACGTGCCGGTTTGCTTCCGCTTCTACCTGGTGCAAAATATCCTTAAGCACCAGATGTTTTACTTCAATAGGAACATCACTGCTTGCATTTATAAAATTGATAATGTTATTTTCAAACTCACGGATTTTTGCGTTGACCATTTTCTTATCCTACTTTCCTTTTTAATTCTTCTATTTCCTCTTGCTGTAACTGTACCGTAGCTATCAGATCAGCAATCAACTCTGTTTTGTCAAGTGAATAATAGGCATTGCCGTTCGGGTCTGGATTCTCGGAGCAAATCGCCCAGTCTTCATCTCCAATCGCCGCCAGCACTTCCTGTGCAATCAGACCATGCCGGTAATGTCCCGCGGCGTCATAGTTATAAATAAATCGGCACGGACGCAGAGACTGTATAAGCGCTGCGCTCTTTTCCCGATCAAGAGATTCTATACCGTGTTTTAGTCGCTTGTCCGAATAAGATTCCCACCCGTAGGATGAGATTCCTTTTCCGGTCGACAACATCTGTGCAATCGTATTGGCTGATGTATCACGCACTGATACTGCCGAATAGCTGGCTGTGAGTTCCCTCGTATCTGCTACTGACTTCAATCCATCTGTTCCCATCTGCACAAGAGTGCCTTCCCGTTTCAATTCAACCAAGTTGTCCGTACTCTCTGTCGCGTCAATGTGCACATACCCGCCGGTCATCTCCACAGATCCCCTGAGTTCCAACAAATCAGCTCTAATCTTTAGTCCCTCTGCTGACTGGTTAATTTCCGAAACGACACTGTCTCGGGAAACTTTGCTTGTGATCCCTTCTGCATTAATTTGTATTGCCGCCGCAAGCTGTCCCTCTTTTTCTGTTGCCCGGTTTACCTCTGCAGTAATGCTTTCTGCTGTCTGGGTTATCTTTGATGATAATGTTCCCTCTGCATTTGTTGCCCGGTTTACCTCTGCAGTAATGCTTTCTGAATTCTGGGTAATCCGTGATGATAACCCGTCAGTGGTATTCTTTACTTCTGAACGGATTTCTGTGGCTGTCTGTGTGATCTGGGACTGCAAGCCCTTTTCCACATCAACGATTGTCGACTTTGTTTCCTCAATTGACCGTTCCAGCGTGTTGCTTTTTCCTTTCAGTTGCAATATGCTCCGCTGTATTCCGTTGACCTTACTTGTCCGGTACTCTTCCCCGTCCGCTTCCAGATCATCACGCAAAGCCTGTATGCCTTTCAGCGTGCGCTTTAGGATGTAAGTCTCGATCAGTTCATATTTTGTAGTCAACCGTACCGCATCTCCGACCTCAAGGCATGGATTTCCTTTGCAGTCAGCACTAAATGGTCTGTATATAATTCCTTTTATCTTTGATAACGTTTTTTCTCCAATTTCGTTTAATTCCTTTGTTCCTTTCCCATAAACAAGGAAATTTCCCTCGATCACATAAGTGTTTCCGCCATCACCTACAATCACTCCTATATCATTTTCTTTTTCACGAATTTGCAGTTTGTCAATCGTTCTGACAATATAATCTTCATATTGTGCTGAAATGTACTGGCTTTTACTTATGCTGGTGCTCTTTGGATTTCTAGGATAAAGATCATCCGCCGGGTAAAGATCATTTGCCGGATAAAGCCCCCGAATCTCTTGCGTTAAGTACACATAGCGAAACTTTCCATAGCGCCCGATATTTCCCATACAACCGTTAATTTCAAGTATACAAGACAAAACTTCTTTTCCGCTCATGGCTTCGCCTATTGTGCTTGTCTCTGCAGTATCTGAACTTCCGCTACTTGATGCTTTCACTTCTACAGTTTTTTCAATAATCATTTCATCATTTACAAGAGATACTTCTTCCTGTTCCACTCCAAAATGATTAAAAAAGCTATCTCTGAATTGTTTGAGCGTTACCTTGCTATCTTTTTGTGGAAGTATCTGATTGTACCAATCAGTAACATCAGATGATAAAATATCATACAAAGCATCGTAAGCTACCACATCCCGGCACGTCCGATCTGCCGTAGGTGTGTCAGAATAAACCTTGTATCTTCCTATTTGGAATGGTTTATCTTTGTGACCATCAAGAGTCATCTTTGCAGTCAACCACTTGCCTTTCATTGGCAAGAATACATTGGACACCGTGAATTTAATCATCCCGGCTTCACATGCCCCGAATGTTAATTCAGATTCCGAACACAAGCTTTCTGTCAATTCAAATTTTTCTTGGTGCAGTTCGGTGTTTGTGATATTGATTTTTCCATCATCAGATACGATGTTTAACTGTTTGTCTACGCTGTCCTTTAAAAACAGGCTTGAATATTGGTAATCAACCATCGTATACACCCCCTATAAATGCAAGTCTTACAGAGTTGTAATGGATTTGACCGCCATACGTTCCGTATATCGTAGGCTGAAAATCTGCCATGTAACCATACTGTGTTACATAATCGTCATACTCCGGTATGTACGCCGTGATATAGCAGGCTCTTCCGGTTGCATTAGTAAACTGCTGACGTATTTTACTTATAATGGTATTAAATTCCGTGTTTGTAAGCATAGCCGGTGTTTCAAACTCAACTTTTAACGCCTTTAATTCCACGGCATTTCTATGTAGATATCCGTTAGCGTCCGTATAATCATCTAAGTCCTGCATATTGACATACGGGCTGTATGTCTCCGGTTTCATAAAAGACATTGGCACTGTGTAATTTCCAATCTTTAACAGCCATCCGCTGTACGCCATGCGACCACCTCCAATCAAGTTGTCTTTTCAGATTTACAAATATGAACACCGTTATCATGACTTAAAAATAAGATTTCAGTTTTTCCGTCCGGCAGAATATCCGCCACAAGGCAATTATTCGGATTTCCTATTGGTGTCCGGTTTTCCGAGCACTTACCCCAGTCTATTGGTTTATATTTTTTCATGGCTATTCTCCTAAAAATGGGTACAAAAATAGCACCTACCGTTTTTTGATAGGCGCTAAAATTATTCGTTTTAAATTTTATACTTCTGGTATTCCGCTTCGCAAGCATCCCTACACATCCCATGCAACATCATTATTCAATGATTTGGCGTGAAGAAATGCTCCTTTCTCCGTCCAAAGATACAGTTTATTCAAATTCCAACCTCTGTTGCATATTGGCATCGTCAATCTGTTCCTGCAAAAAATACGGCGTTTGATAAGCATTTATCACTTGCACTGCCTTATCACACTGGCTACGCTTGATGCTCTTGTAAGACCGAACCCCAAAGTTGTATTTCAGATTAGCATACAGGTTGTTGTAAACCTTTTGGCGTAATCCACGATTGCTGTATGCGCTCGACTGTTTTCCTCCCATGATTGAAACGCCTTTCTTTCTGACAGCTTCCGTAATGTGGTCGGCTTCCACCGGAAGTATCGGTAAGTCCATCTTAAGACTTTCCAAATCCGCCTTGATTTCGTCGACCTCTGCTTTAAGCTCCGTGTGCCCCTGTGCAAGCAATGCAATCTTCCCGTCCGTGGTCTGAAGCATCATATATGTACCAGTCTTACGAATGGATGGGAGAACTTCGGATGTTACCCATTTCTTGAACTTCTTCGCACTTTCCAGTTTGCTGCCAAAAATGAGGGAGTACAGACCGCTTTCATTGATAACGGTTATATCCCTATTCTGACCCTGACTCACCATTTTGGTGAGTTGCTTATCCTCTTCGTCTACATGACGGTTAATATCTCTACTACCGTTTTGGTACCCCAGAATATCCGCTACGTCTTTTCCCACAAACCACGGCTCATTGTCAATAACTACTGTTCTAATATCTCCAAACTCTGGATTGTTAAAAATCTGAATATTGTTCATCAGCAAATCCCCCATTTCTGCTTAAATGAAATAATTGTGTTCAAAATAAACTGCAAAAATTTTTCGTCCTGTATGTTCTGAATTTCCGTTATCAGCTGTTCTTTCATCTCGCACCGCCTTTCTTTTCGGATGCAAGGTTACTTGTAAAAATCCACACACATTTTAAAAAGTGTTCGCTGAGTACATTCAGATTTTTGGTAATTTCTTCAATATACATTTCTCTCATAGATTTTACCTTCCTTTCGTTTGCTGTTTGACAACCATTCCAAAAAGCGGTATAATCCATGTATCAACCGCTTTTGGTGGCTGTAAGTGTAAGAGTAACCGTTACTTGTCTAGGGCTTCGGTTGCTCTTATTTCGTTATAGACCTTATCAATCCCCTTCATTACTACATCATATTGCGTCATTCCGGTCTTTTCACAGCAATATAGAAGTTTTTCTCTATCTTCTTCTGTTGCTCTTACTTTTATAATGTTATTTTTGGGATTATCTGTCGGTCTTCCTGTTCTTGGTGACACTGTTTCATCTCCTTTCTTTTGTGTACACATAAATGTTAATATATGAGTACACAAAAGTCAATACCCTTTTGAAATATTTTTCAAAAAAAGAAGCGCATCTCTGCGCTCCCTCTTATATACCCGCTTTCCCCAGTCTTTCCCAATCTGCATCCCTAGTACATTCATCCTTTTTCTTCAATAAGTTTTCGTTCTCTTTTTCCAGTTTTTCTATTTTTATTTCCAATTTCTTTTTCTCTTTTTTCAATGCAATATTCTCTTTTTCCAAATCGTCCGCACGAATAAGCGCGTTTGACTCCCGATTAAAAAGATCAGTATTGTGCGCCTTTAATGCATCTTTTTCTTTATTTAACTCTCTTATTTCCCATTTGTAATTCTTTTTATCTTGCGTCATCTTAATTTTCAATTCTTCTATCGTTTGATGTGCTTTATTCAACTTCTTTTTGCACTCATTTAGTTCTGATTCAGACTCCCTATTCTCCATCGTAATTCTCCACATATTAAATCCAAATTTATATGAAAGTGTAGCCACAATCATTACATATAATTTTATTTATTTCATATGTTTGATCTTTTCTCAAAATCTTTTCCTTTTTATTTACTAAAGTAAACGGTTTAAATGGATTTAGATTTGCAGTGTATCTTGTCTTTGTTTTGCCTGGTACAAATTTCTGCTCCGTATAATGAGAACAATTTTCGCTCCCACATCTTGGACAGTAAACCTCTTTTTTTTCTCCGAATAAAGTATATTTATATATACCATTAAATCCCGTGTTTTGAGATCTTTCAACAGAATTTCTTAAGAATAATTTTCCAACACCTGTAATCTCTGGCTCTTTTGGGCGTTCCCACCCTGTATCATTTTCGTTTTCTTGTTCGTATGATTTATAAAATTCACTTTTTCCCGCAGACATTTCATTGTTTTCGTGTTGTTTCAACGGAAATCCGCAATTGATACACATTTCTGCTTTGTCTGAAATTTCTTTTCCACATTCAGGACATTTAATCAACGCCATGTGTTACCCTCCCGCCACTTGTAATAAAATAATTCTACCACAAGTGGCGGTATTTGTCATTAGAAAATATATGCTTCTCTTCCAGTTCTGTTAAAGTAATCTTTTGCATAATTGCGAGCGCTTTTTCCGATCTGCTCGGATGTAATCCCAAATTCTTTTTCCAAAATTCCTTGAAGCAACTGATTTTGTTGTCTTAGCAATTCCATTTCCTGTTGCGCCGTACTGTACACTGCATCTCGAATACCGGTAATTTCCTGTCCACCGGCAACCGCTGTTTTCCCTCCAACAGTCCCCAGAATTTCTGCCCGTCCATTTTCTCCCGCCATAAACATACTGTACTGGCTTGGGAATCCTCCGGCGGCAAAAGTAGGAATTTTTCCGAGATTTATACTTCCGGCTCCAACAATCTGCTTTCCAGCAATGTTTACCGCATCCCACGAAAAAGAAAGCTTTGAGTTCATCCAGTTTGCAAATCCGTTCCATATGTGCTTTACAGCAGCTATAGCATTATTCCATGCATTTTTCAATCCATCTGAAATACCACTAAATGTCCACTTGTCTGTTGTAAACTTTGGAGCAACATCTTGATTCCACCACTTATAGAATCCTGTGTTTTCCCACCATCCAGTAAATTCCTCCCACTTTTTAGATAGACCTTTTCTTATGCTTTCTCCAAGATTTTTCCATGTATTTACTGTAAACCATGGAGAAACTTTCTCGTTCCACCAAACGGCTATACCTGTGTCACTCCACCATGTAGAGAATTCCTCCCATTTAGTCGAAAGACCTTCTTTTATTCCGTTTCCTATTTCAAGCCAATGATCTTTAGTAAACCAAGGCAAAATATTTTCTTGAATGTATTCAGATGCTTCATTCCACTTTTCTTCTATTTTACCTTTTATTTCTCCTATTTCTGTCTGTATTGAGAGCTTTTTTTCTCCCCAATATTCCTTTACATCTTCCCACCATGAAGAAACATCCTCTAAAGTTGTTGTTAATTTATTGCGAACGGGTAGTTCAACATCTAATCCCCACCATTCTTTTACGTCGTCTTTAAACCCAGATATTTTTTCTCTCAAGTTTGGAAGAACAACTTCTGCTCTTAAGTCCACATTATCTAAACCATTTATTTGTTTCCACTCATCTATCCATGCTTTTAAATCAAAGCTACTTGGAACTTTTAGGCTGTCTGGTACATTATTGTTAAAATCGTTTAGTGCCTTTTGGTATTCATCTAAAGATGCATAATCTTCTTTTTTCGGCATCTTAATGTTTAAGTCAACTCCGTCTGAATAACGATCAAGTATTCCTTTTTGACTCAAAATGCCCCCACCATATGCATTTATCCACTCAAACGGATTTATAAGCTGCTTTAAGCTTTCTTGCAAATATTGTAAAAATCCACCATCCTTATATGCTTTTACTAGATTTTCTGCATCTTTTTTTATACTGTCTTTTCCAATAGTAAAAGTTAACGCCCCAACTGCAACGGAAAGTGAAATTGGGACTATATAAGAAAGAATTGACTTTACTGACTCTTGTCCAAACGCCGCCACAAACTTCTCACTAATCAGTTTTCCTATCGTTTCCTTAAGAATTTTACCTGTAAGAAATTTCCCTGCATACTTAAGTGCAAATGCTCCAATAATAAGAGATATTGTCTCAAGATCAATTTCACTCAAAAAATCCGTTACACCATCCCATACTTCTGACCACTTGATATTTCCAATTGCTGTTGTAATAGTGTCATATATTCCGTGAACCCATGTATTGATCGTTCTACCAAGTGCCGAAAAATCAAACGTTTCAAAGAAGCGATTCACTCCTGCGGCAATGGAATCTCCCAGATTTGTCCAGTCAAATTCTTCTCCAAATGACAAGGCTGTATAAATTGCTGTGTTCAGCGCACTTGCAATCGTCATGCCAACATCTCCGAACAATCTTGGTGTAATAAGACCATTAAGGAAATCTGCCAGCCCTTTTCCAAAGTTTCTAGCCTTGGAATAAATTCTATCCCAGTCAATAGATTCCATGGCATCTGATAACGCATCGCTGATATATGCCCCAAGTTCCCGCAAACTTCTGATCTGACTTTCATAGTCCTTGAAAATGGTGTCTACCTGTACCAGCCCACCTGACGCACCACCGCCGGATGCACCACCACCGCCGGAACCACCAGAACCAGATCCGCTTGAATTATCCGGAGTGGTAATCAGATTTAGTTCGTCAAAGGCTCTTAAGCCCTTATTCATCTTTTCAACGTTCTTCGCTGCCTGTCCAGTGCTGTCTGCTATATCAGCCGCGCTCCCTGCTGCATCAGACCAATCATCTGCAAAACCACCGGCAGAAATCTCAAATTTCCATCCGAAGATTGATCCTAACGCATTGGTTACTGTCGTTGCAAAAGCAATAACTTTCTGCATGACTGCATTAAGAGTTTGCACAAACGGTTTAAAAGCGTTAATCAGTGCGCCACCGATAATAGCCGCAAGCTGTTCAAATGACTGCTTAAGTATTCTTACCTGGTTTGCCCATGTGTCTGCTGTTCTCGCAAAGTCTCCCTGCGCCGCGGCTGTATTAGCCATGACATACTGATACCGAAGCATGGTCTTTTCTGCCTGTGTCATAGACGAAATGTCAGCATCCAGTCCCTGTTTCATAGCCCATTCTTTAAGAGTAGCCTGTGTGAGGTCAAGACCGTACTTTCTTAAAGGCTCTGTCTCCCCGGTAAATACTGCCTGCAAGTTTCTCGCAACGTCAGACTGCTCCATATCATAGAAAGAAGCCATATCAGCAGTCAGCTTTGTAAGCTGTAGCGACATATCAGCCATCTTTCCTTGTGAAAATCCCATGGCTGTACCCATAGCTTGGAATCGGCTTGCCACCTGTTTAGCGGTCAACTCTGACATGCCAAAATCCTGTATGGATGTTTTTGAAAAGTCCTGTATCAGCTTCTCATAATTGCCAAATGTGGTACGTACAACGTTCTCAACCTCTGTCAAAGAAGATGAAATGTCGATTGCGTCCTTAATCTTTGAAAAAGCACGGAATAACAGCCAGTATGATGCATATAGTTTTCCAAATGCTGACGCAAGACTAAAGCTGCTACTCTTCGCCTTGTTCGCAGATCCGCTAAAAATGTTCAAACTTTTTCCGAGTGATGTTGCTGCTCTACCGGATGATGCTCCTGTTTTTGCCAAATTGGCAAGTGCTTCTGTCATCCGGATGATGTTTGCGCTTACGTTAGGAGCTTTTGAAAGCGTCTCAAACAGGTATTTAAGGTTATCTGCAAGCAAAGGTATGTTGTTTACTGCCCTGCCGCTCGCAACGCTTCCTAACCTTGATATGGACGTCACAAGGCTACTCATGTTTGTCATATCAAATTTCAGTTCGCCGATTTTATTCATCTGGCGCACAAAATTCTGTAGTTGCGCTGATATTTGCGGCAAATTGGCTGTCGCCTGTGTAGAAATCTTACCACCAAGTCTGCTGATACTTCCTATCAGATTGGTCAAACCTGTTGTATCAAAGTTAAGCGCCCCTACGCTGTTCATTCCTTTGACAAAGTAAGCCAAATCGTCCTTAATCTTTACCAGATTATCAGTACCAACCGTGGCAAGTTTTCCGCCCATTTTTGATAATGCCGAAGCCGTATTTAAAATACCGCTGGCATCAATCATTTTCGTATCTTTCATTCCTGCAGCAAGATTTTTCATTGCCGCAGATATACCATAGAAAGATGATGTGTCTACATTTGAGAATTTGCTTAATGCGGTGGCAAGTGATGTAATCTCTTTTGATTTTGCACCCTTAAACCCTGTTGCCGCGTCAGACATGCTTCTAATTCCAGATGCTATGTTTGAAAGTTTACTGGTATCAAATGATAGACTTTTCCCAAGACTATCCAAACTTGATGCAAGTTTATCAATTGAATCACTCGCTTTTGCAGAATCAGCCTTAATTTTTATCTGTAATTCATCAATATCTGCCATGACCGCACCAACTTTCTACGCATAATAAAAAGACGGTAGGCTGTGACACCTTACCGTCCTTGATTTTTTACTGAATCAAAATTTTCTGCCCTACATAAATTTTGTTTGGGTTCTTGATCCCGTTATCTTTCTGCAATTTTGCAACCGTTACATTGTTTTCTTTTGCGATCTTTGAAAGCGTATCTCCGCGTCGTACCGTATACGTTATCTTTTTATCTTTAGACTGCACAGAAGCATCCGTTGATCGAATATCTCCATCGTTGCACCAGCCTACCGCAACTCCATTCTTTGAAAAGCAATATGGATTGTGCGTGCCCGCCTTGATTCGTGTAATCGTTCCGGAAGCATACTTGATGATCGCATCTCCAATACCAGCCGTGGAAGATTTGTAGTAAGAAGAAACCGTGATTTCCTCTCCAACCTTATGAAGTGTATTTTCTGGCTCCGGCATAACATTTACCGTGTCTACCGCTACATACAGTTCATTCAGATCGACGCATCCGGAAACACCAGCTACAAATCCCTTTGAACTGTACTGCCATCCGTAAAGTTCATGAAGAATATCAGGCTTCTTGTCTTCCGGTGCGTCCGCCGTAATCATCATAGGCGTACTGGACGGGTATCTTGCAACCCAAAACGGGCAATCAATATGCTCAAGATATGGCTTGATATAGCTGTTGTAAAAAGACAGACCCGTGTATACACCAAATTTGCACCCTGCGGCTTCAATGATCTTCTGATATTCATTGATAATAGAGACAATCTTATCACCAATATTCTGCTGGCACTTATCCTCTACGTCCAGCCACACCATCACATTTCTTCCGGCAAGAACTTCGATCACTTTTTTCGCATCGGTCTGTGCCTTTTCTGCGTTGGTTGCGTAGCTGTAATTATATACGCCCTGCACCGGAACGCCCGCTTCCGTTGCTCCTGTCCAGTTTGCTTCAAAATACTTGTCCGGCTGCAAATCTTTTCTGATTACTTTCAAAATGGCAAATTCAACGCCGTTTTCTGCTACTTTTGACCAGTTAATATTTCCATTGTACCCGGAAACATCAATACCTTTAATTTTCATGTGGCACCTCTTCTTTCTTTGGGTGGCTCAACTCATAATTTGATTGCATAATTTTGAGTTTTGCCACAAATAATTCTCTCTGTTTCTGAATTTCCTCTTCTGTCATTTCAGAATCGTTTAACAAACTATGCTCTGTGATAGGCTTGTCTACATACTTTGATTTAGCTTTTTTACCAGCAAGACAATGTTCTACTGCCACCGATACCGCAGACAATCCGTATGTTCCAAACCACATCCACATCTCATTGTCTCTTTGCTTTTTATCTAAGTTGTAAGCATCCGCATAAGGCTGTAAATCAGCTGGGCAAGACGCGTCTATATCACACACGGTAAATCCATACCCTTTAGTGACTAAAAGCCAGAATGGGCGAATTTCCGTGCAATACGTTTCCCATGTAAGTTCTCTCTGTTCTTCTACTTTTTCCTCGGAGTTTTCTTCTCCGCTTCTTTCTGCTCTGCTTTGAGCAGTTTTGATAAAAAACCGTTTTCAAGTAACTCTGTTAAAAGTGCATTGTAAAGTGCATGAACATCTGCATCTTCTCCGTCAAAGTAGTCATCCAGCATGGCATATACTTTTCCAAGCTGCTGTTCCTTTTCTTCTTCAGTTTCCAAGTTGTATCCAAGCTCCTCTTTGTGAAACTTCTGCGCGCCTACAAGGATTAACTCCGGAATAAATAAAAGGATTTCGTCAACCGCTTCAATATTTTTCATCTGGTCTAATTTTGCTACTTTCTTGATAATTCCGCTTTTCACGGTTGCTTCATATCCGAATTTGATCTGTAACTCTTTCTCTCCAAGCTTTAATTTTGTCATTTTCTTTCCCTTTCTCCCTCTCATATAGGGAAAGGGCAGTCCGAAGACCGCCCTATTCTTTTAAACTGTTCCCTCAAGTTTCGCTTCGGTTGTCTGATTATCGTCAGCCGATTCAACCGAACTATTCGACTGACGTGTTATTCCCCCGGTGTAAACGCTACAGCCGTGTCCATTCCCTTGTATTCCTCAATGGTAAGGTTCATTTCAACCGTCAAAAGCTCATTCTGACCAATCTCCGGCTGCGGTATCTGCTCCGGTGGCTGCGCAACCACAAAAAACGCATCTGCAAATCCAGGAATAATGGTTTCAAACCACATTCTTTTTCCATCGGTAAGCGCTTTGTACGCCGTGATAAGTGCTTCCCACTCTTCTTTTGTGGCATCCGTAAGGTTTACCGTGATAGGAAAAGAGCCACCGGTATCTGCGCGCCCCTTTACATATCTGGTAATAGCATCTTCTAATGCAGATGCGTCAATCTGTTCCGGCTCAATGTTGATACCTCCGATTGCGTTAATTCTTGTAAGCTGTTTAAACGATGTAGGCTTTGTTCCGGCTGTCGCTTCTGTGCCGTATCCAAACGTAATGCCTAACGTAGACAATCCTGCTGCTGCCATTTTTACCTCTCTTTCTACCGCCAAATAATGCGGTTATCGGGCACATCTTTTTGCACCCGGTGCATAAAAAATAGAGCCTTGCTAAATTGCAAAAGCTCTATTTATACGCAGGCACCCGGATTTGCACACGGGGTCTCCCTCAACCAAGGAACTCTCCTCCTGAGTTATAACCTGCTAATAATAAACAATTTTCTTAAAGAAAATATACGTTGATTAGACGTTGCTTTTCAGCTATTTATTATTTATATAATCATATCATTTAGAATTAATCCTATCAATTATTTTTCTTTAGTAGTTATAAAAACATTAATATGGAACCTTGTCATTATAACAAAGCTCCATACGTAGTAATAGTCAATCGGAATTGAACCGATGCCTTGTCAGTGGCAATGCCATACATCAACACGTTCTGCCAGCCTAAACTATTTTCTATTACTCTTGCTATTGTACCATACCTTATTCACCTTTTCAACCAACGCTCTCTCTTTGCTTGTTAAATTAGCAGCTCCTTTTTTTGAATCATTTTCACTATGAAAATACCCATGATGAGTATGTGGTTTCATACCTTTATGGTAATGATCCAAATGTATGGTTTTTATTCTTTTTCCGTCATTATCAAAATATGTGATTTCCGTAGGACCATCTTTTCCTGTAACTGCATACACTCTTCCTTTAGTCATTGTTTCCATCAATGGTTCTGACTGTCTATTTATTTTTTTCACAAATTTAACATTTCCCGATTTCGAAAGAGCCTCATATTGAGTTCCATATGTATTTCCTGATACGCTTATACCGCTACTTGCTCCACGTCCGCCCATTACTTTTTTCTAAACCTTTCCTGAAAAGCACTCATATTAATAACTCTATCGTCTTTTATTTCACTTGGTACTTTTCCATAAAATAATATTTGTGTTGGTTCTAATCTCTCCAACATTTCTTTGTACCCATTCATAAACAATTCCTTTGCCTGCTTATTTTTCTGTGTTCCAACACTTGAAACTGCAACCGCTGAACCTTTTGGTTCTCCATCAAAACACCACTCAAAACTGTCTTCATTACTCCATCCGATTGTCGGTATTACGCTGATTCCATTAATCTGCATATATGCACCTATCCAATGCTTTCTATAATGGTTATATATTTGCAATGCTCTTGGATAATCGCAATACACACTAAAGTCTGGGCTGAATATACATTTAAACTGTTTTAGCATATCGACGTATGCATCAGGTCTGTTCCAAATTCTTTCAAACTGGTAATCATATAAAAAGAAATGCACCGCCTTATTTCCACGTTCTTTACAGGTTTTTGCCTGATTAAATCCTATTAATTCACAATCAGTGAATGTTTCAGGACTTAACAATGGAATATCATAAGCTCCCACTCCCTCGAATGCTGCCTTTTGCAAATTCAAATAATTTATTTCCACAATCCTACTAACTCACTTCCTATTTCCCCACAAAAAAAGACAGCCTTTCGACTGCCTTAAGACGTTTTACAATAAATACTTTTAGAGGATTTCATTCAGATAAACAAAAATTTTTTCTCTGCTTTACTCATTTATCACATTCTAATGATAATCTATGTTCATAGGGACATTCAAGGACACATTCATTAATTTTTCTATTTCCTGTAATCCCATTCCGTGCAATCTAGTAGTGTGCCTATATGACATATCCATTTCTATTGCTATTTCTTCCCATTTTTTAGATTGACAATATCGCTTATACAGTATTTCTCTGCATACCTCATTGCTTACCTTGGAAATTACTGCCATAACTTCGGCTCTTACCTCAACCAGTGTGCGAACCTCTATGTTCCATTCTTCTATCTTTTCCTCAATAGTACAAATTGTATCTGCCATCTTGTCTTGTGACGTTGAAGATATTACCCTTTCCCCTTGGCTGATTGCACTTGTACTTGTAACTAATTCCTGTAACGTCAGAATCTCTTCTTTTAGTCTTTTTATTCTGTGCTCTGCCCGACTAACCTGTAGCAGATACTCTTTAGCTTTATTTACTTCTGTCACTTTACCAATCCTTTCTCTATTTTTCTACATAAAAAAACCAACCACCGAATATTGGTAGTTGGTTTTGATAACCTCTATGCACTCTAAATATTTATATCTTTTACAAAACGATTTATAGTTCTGCAATTCGGACAAGTACACTCTATCTCGAATTTTATACTGCCATCATCATTTCTTCCAATAGCAAAAGCATTAGCTCTCACCGCAGGAACTTCATATACAACTATACTTCCCCTTCCTGCATCAGCTATTTTAGTCCATTTTAATGTTTTTCCACAAACATAACATTCATCTGTTCCTGAAAAACTCTTTCCTATCATTTTATTTCTCCCTTCTCTGTTGTGATAGAAAAATTATATCAAACCAACTACCAGTATTCAATTTTCAATGTACCTTTGTTTCTAATCCTTATCCTGCAACTTGCATATCGCCCATAAGACGAACACTGCTCCAATTACCAGGACTATTGCCAATGTGTTAATTATCGCCACTTACTCCACCACCTTCCACAATCTTAATTGCTTTATTTGAGCCTATAACATCAACTTGTCCTGTTTTACCGCTTTTATCAATAATTACATTTATTCTTGCTGTCCATTCTTCTATTTCTTCTATGACCTTATCCACGTCATAAGCTGTTGGCTGTGCATCAATAAGCATTTTTCCTGCTTGTCTTGTATCTTCTGCAAACTTACTTGCTCCCACAAACACTTCATTAAAGTCTATTTTATCTGCGTCTATTAATCTCATTTCTTTCCTCCTTAATTCAACACTAATGTTACATCAACTATTAGTTTTACTTCCGTATCTTCAAAAAAATATGATGTAGTACCATTTTTTAAATACACTGCGTTAATTCCAGTTGCTTCAATTTTTATAAAAACCTCGTCATTAAAAATAAATACATCTCCAATCTTCAACTCCTCAAATTTGCTTACACACCCTCTGTTAGTTTCAATCTTCATCTTCTTTTCTCCTTTCTAAAGACATATGTATGCAACATATGCTATCGTTCCAAAAAACAAAATTCTTTGTTTGTCATGTTATTCTCCTTCTAACTCATTCCAATCAATCAAAACACACTGGTTATAACATGGATAATATGTAGTAGTTCCTGTTTGCTCCTCACACCATTTATCCAACAATTTTTGTAATCCATCTGTATCACACTGTTCACTTGCCTCTTCATGTAAATCTTCACAAGCACTTTCAATTACACTTTCAGCGTCAACATAAATCTTTTCTACGCTACAAACCCACAATCTTTCAGGCTTTATTTCTGATTCATTTGTATGGTAATTAATGTAACTATCAAAGAAATCATCAACAGTATCGTAATACTCATCATATTCCTCACAATAGAGCATCGTATCAACGTCTTTTTCCTCAACTACAGTTGCTTTAGAAATTATTTCCTTCCATTCTTTTAATTTCTTTTCTTCATCAGCTTTCTTCTGTCCTTCGCAGTCGCAATGCATATATGACTGATTCTTATATGGCTGCCAACAATAAGGACATAATCTCTGTACTCCATTGAAACAACTTCGGCAGAACGAAAGTGCTTGATGCTTATATGGGAAATGATATTTTCTGCCAGCTTCAGAATCATCACCTTTAATACCATAAACATTGTCTTCAATTCTCATGCCAAGACCATTGCAAACAGGACAAATTCTTTCGTTTTCCTTTAAATCTTTGATTAGAATTTTAGAAAATGATTTCTGAATTGTTTCGTAAAGATTTACTTCTTCTCTATGTGTTAAGCTCATACAATTATTCTCCAATTCTTCTTTATACTTTTCGATATTTAACATTTCTCTCACTCCTTAACATTTCTTAACATTTTTGTCCTTTAGTTCCTGCTTCTTTTTGTTCTTGGCTCTGTCTAATCTAGCCATTAGAATGCCTGTTTCCGTAATCTCATTTGAATTGTTCAACCCATTGCAGTTGAGATATAGTAGTTCCGACCGGGTTATGCACCTTAAATTGTCGATGTCGAAATTTCTCTTATTTCCATCAAGGAATATTATTGGGCAGCCTTCGGGGATTTTTCCCTTAGTTTCTTCATACACAACTCTCTGCTTTAATCTCCACTTGTTAGGCTCCGCAACCTTAACCTCTATGTATCCGTCTTTTGAAATTCTTTCACTTCCAACAGGTCTGTGGTTTGGTGGAACGTTGCCCTTTGCAAACATTGTGTGTTTTACTTTTTCATAGACTTCCTTTGGCATTTTCTTGCCCTTGTTGTGTGGTGTCTGCCCCTTTCTGAACTTGCCGGTTAATCCTGAATTTAATTTATTGTTTGCCTTGTATGATTTAATCGTTCTACTTGTTATGTTGGTATTGAACTTCTGATTAAACAGGTCTGCAAGCTCCTGGTTATATCTTCCCTTGTAATTATCCAGAATGAATTGCTTCATTTCATCCGTGTATTTCATTCCATACATTACTTACAGCTCTCCATTCATTTGTTTGTTATTCCAAGCAATGGGATTTCAACATCCTCACCGCTTCCGTATTCATCAAAGTGCTTTTTCGCCTGCAATGCCAGGTTCCCATTATCAATGATTGTCTTGGCAATCTTGTTGACCGATTCACTTCTCTTGATTTCCTTATCAAGTTCTTCCATTGACAGCTCATCATCATTTATTCTTTCAATTGCTTCAAACAAATAGTTGTTCAAATCTGATAGTGTATTCTTCATTGGTTATTTACTCCTTTGCCTTTAAATTAATTTATTTAATCACTGTTCTTAAGTCTCTTCTTTCGCTGTCCATGTCTATTCCACATTCTTCTGCAATTATGCTTATCTGCTCTTCCCATGTGCTGTAATCCTCTGCAATGCATTCAGACTTGTTGTCGAATCTCTCAAACATCTGCTTTATTCTTTTGTTACCAAAACCAAATTCATCATGCATTGTTACAGCCATTAGGATTTTTACATACAGTACTGTGTTGTACTTAACATTGTCACTGAATTTGTCTAAGTCTGCCTTTGATACCCTTAAAGGTAGGTCAATGGCATTTCTCATTTTTAGGTCTGCTTCCAAGGCATCCAATCCCTTTTCTCTTGCAAACCTCAGGGCATATGCCATACCCTCACGTCTTGCCTGTTCCTCTTTTGACATTCTTGCCATCCTTATTTCCTCCATTGCCATAAGCCTTTGCCCTAAAAATATTTAGTGCATTGTCTCTTGGTCTTCCGTCATTTATGAACTCTTCCTGTTCGTGTGTTAAAATGCAGCCAAATTCCTTACTTGTCTTTTTTCTCATTCATTTTCTCCAGCTTCGCCTTAAGCTCTGCTCTCTCTTCCTTGATTCTTGCCAATCTTACGTGATCATCTGCTGATAAGATTGAAACTGAAAATAAAATCTGCGATTCCATTCTGTCCAATTCCTCTAAGCGAATTTCTATGTCCTTAACTTTCATTTTGTTGTTTCCTCCTCTTGTCTCTGTTTTCAATCAGTTGTCTTTCTAATGCCTGATAGTCATATTGCCTTTGGTCATTAAATGTCTTCTTGTTTTGTTGCTCTTTCTTTACAGGATAAAAATTACTCCAATCACCTGCTATGGCATTCTTGACTGCCTGTATTTTCTCCTCGTCCGTGTCTGCCACCTGTTCAAGTCTCTCAATCAATGTCTGTATCTGATAGCCAACAATCTGTCTTCCCTTTTGTTCCCTAAGTTCCAGAAATTGCTTTTTCATCCAATTCCAGAAACGTCAGCAGACTTTCCAAAAACGGAAGTTCTAA
>OGYL01000738.1_pt1 | contig 26245 bp, 25 predicted proteins | sample 1576541 | NCBI WGS metagenome assembly OGYL01 (sample SAMEA3541551, study PRJEB24748) | human gut metagenome | biome: human gut; feature: human-associated habitat; material: faeces | place: China | collected 2012 | reverse complement strand
AGATGTGACAAATTAAAAAAATCATGGAAAAACTATTGCACACGTGTGAAAATAATGATATTATTTTGGCTGAATAAATAATATTTTATTTGAAAAAATAAAACCAAGGAGGAAAAATTTATGGTAAAAAACAAAAAAGGAATAACACTTGTTGCGCTAGTTGTTACAATGGTAGTCTTATTAATCCTTGCAGGAGTAAGTATTAACTTAGTGCTTGGAGATAATGGAATAGTAAAAAAGGCACAAGAGGCTAAAACTAAATCTGCAGAAGCAAGTCAAAATGATTTAACAAGCATGGACGAACTTGCTAAAGAATTAGAAGATGCTATAAATGGAAATGAGAACAATGATGATGAAAGTAAATTCATGAAGGAGAATACGCAGGTAACGTATTCAGATGGAGACGTGTGGATTCCAGAAGGGTTCAAAATTGCAGATGATTCGGCTTCAATTGTGCAAGGTGGAGTTGTAATAGAAGATAAAGATGGAAACCAATTTGTATGGGTTCCAGTAGCAACAATAGCAGATTATAAGAGAACATGGTATACTGGAAATGATTTATTTAGTGAATATTTAGAAGCATTACCAGAAGATGAAAAAACAAGTGTAGAAAGATATAAAGGATTTTATATAGGAAGATATGAAGCCGGAGATAAAGAGAGTACGGGAACAACGAAGGCAACTTTTAGAACAAGAAGCTCAGGCGCAGATAATGCAGTAACAATAAAAGCTGACCAAGTGCCATATAATTATGTAACTAGAGCGCAAGCAATTTCTTTGGCAGAAGGTTTTAAAGATAAACAAGGATATAAAGCTACAACAAAATTAGTAAGTAGTTATGCATGGGATACAACGATAGCATTTATTGAAAAGACAGTAAATAATTATGGAAGTAGCTCACCACAAGGAAATTATCTTGATACATCAGTTACTTATAAAGATATAACAGATGAAAATAAGTCAGAGAAAACAAAAGCAGAAAATTCATCGTTATTGGTTGCTACAGGTCAAACTACACCAGTATGTAATATTTACGATATGGGAGGAAATGTAGCAGAGTGGACGACTGAGTCCTATTCGACCACGATCATTCCTTACGCTGTACGTGGAGGCACTTACTACGACGGTTTCGCGCGTTATCCAGCCGGTCATCGCAATGGCAGTTCAGGCAATGCCAACGAGCACGATGGTTTCAGGCTCACTTTATTTATGTAGACCTGAGCCCTGGATGCTCTAATTATAACACAATGATAACTAGAGCCCAGAGTAACAAGTTTGAAAAGGGAAAATGCTCCTGCCCTTAACAAGGAGCAACTAGAAAATGTAGAGAAGGTAGGAGGCGTTCTGAGTCTTGGCAAAGCCGAGAGTCAGGCCGCCCCTACCGGACTAGTCCTACCGGACTAGTCCTTGTTTTTTTGCAAAAACAAGGATGGGTTAACATAAAAATAAAGGAGGAGAAGATATGCAAACAAAAGACTCGTTCTATAACATTGCAAAAGAACTCGAAGTGGCACAAGAAAATGAAGGGTATCTAATAGTTATAAGATGTGGAGCTTTCTTCACATCTATTGGAGCAAATGCAATAGCACTCTCAAATGAATTAGGGCTAAAGCTTACATGCTGGAAGAAAGGTTTGTGTAAAGCTGGAGTACCAATAAATGCATTGTATAACTACGTAAAGAGGTTAGATTCACTAGGCTACAATTATGTAATATACAATTATTCGAAAGACGAAATTATTAATAATGGCAAGAAATATGCGGAATGTTACAGATTTGAAGGAAAGCCTATAGACAAAAGTAATCTGCTGTTGGATTGCAAAGACTGTGAATACTATGAAAAAAGCTACAGCAATATAGACATATTCACAGATATGAAAAGAATACAAGAGTTTAAAGAATTAAAAGAAAAGCAAGAAAAAATTGAAAAAATGGGCAAAATTATAAGCCTTTTTGATGAAGATAAATAAATTTCATAAATCTTTAAGAATTAATTATCAAACTGGTACAAAAGACAACATGAAATTATTTATAATCTTAAGTCGTAATAAAAATTTAAAAGGTGGTAATAAAATGAGCCAAAGTGAAGAACTAGTATTAATTCCAAAGTATGAAAAATATATGCAATACATGATAGAGGCAATAGTAAAAATGCCCAGAACAGAAAAATTTAATATTGGAAATGAATTTAAAACTGTAATGTACAAAACATTAGAAAACATCTTGTATATAAATAAAGTAGAAATATTTAAGCGAATGTATTATTTAAATTTAATAGATGCATTACTAAGTACACAAAGAGTAATGCTAAGGCTAATGGTAAAAAATAGATGGATAGACGAAAAGAAGTTTAGAGTAAGCATGGAAATGTTATATGAAATAGGTAAAATACTTGGAGGGCTAATAAAACAATATGCCAAAAACAATAAGAAATGAATATTATAAAAAGCTATCATATGAAAGCTTAATGCAAGCACACTTAGAAAGTAGAAAAGGCAAATCTACAAGAAAAGAAATAATACAATTTAACCTAAAACAAGAAGAATATATAATGTGGCTGTGTGAACAGCTAAAAAACAGAACATACAGACATAGTGGCTATACATCTTTTTATGTAACAGAACCAAAGCTACGAAGAATAGAAAAAAGCATATACATAGATAGAATAGTACATAGATGGTATGTAGACAATTTTATGCAAGAACATTTTGTAAAGAGTTTCAGCTATAGTTCGTTTGCTTGTTTAAAAGGCAAGGGCATGCACAATGCATGTTTATATGTACAAGAAATGATGAAACATTGCAAACGTATATGGAATAAGTACTATGTAATAAAAATGGACGTAGCAAAATATTTTCAAAATATAGACAAGCAAATCTTATATGAAATACTATGCAGAAAAATAAAAGATAAAAGTTTACTATGGTTAACCAGAGAAATACTATATTCAAATGGAGCAGATAAGGGCTTACCAATAGGAAACTACACTAGCCAATGTTTTGCTAACATATATTTAAACGAACTAGATCAATATATGAAACATAAATTAAAGTTAAAATACATATGTCGTTATATGGACGATGTTGTAGCACTTTTAAATACTAAAAAAGAGGCAATAGAAAAACTTAATTTAATACGTAGCTTTCTAAAAGACAAGCTTTGCTTAGAACTAAATAGAAAAACACAGATATTTAAAAGTACGCAGGGAGTAAACTTTTGTGGTTACAAGATAAATGAATATAGACTAAAAATAAGAGATAAAGGAAAACGAAAGCTAAAGAAAAAAGTAAAGCTTTTAGAAAAGCAAGTAAAACAAGGAAAAATGACCTGCATAGAAGCACATAAATATTTAAGTGGTCATTTAGGTTATATAAATGTAGCAAACACAAAAAACTTAGAAAATAAGCTATTTGCTACAGAAATATGAATATATTAGGTGCTAATAGCAAAAATGTTTAAAATTACATTTAATAAATTTGAACATATTAATTGAAAACCTGATATAAAAAAGAAACATAATATAAAATAAAAATTAAATAAAAGAAAAACAAAATTGACATTAATCTACTGGGATAAATCGAAAGTCCTATTCTAACACGAACAATCCTTACGCTAAACGTGGAGGCAATTACAACAACAATTTCGTGAATAATCCAGCCGGTAATCGCAATAACAATTCTGACAATGCCAACGATAACAATGGTTTCAGGCTCACTCTAATACAATTTCTAGATTACATATTTTACGGAATATATACAATGAAGGTATTAGTATTAAAGAGATTTATCCCATCCTAATTCAGGTAAACATGAATCAGTAAAACATATGTTAGTACAAAATTGGAATACATGTGTTTTACGAAAAATAGCCAGTAATAAATAAAAGATTACTGGCTTAAAGATAATAATAAATTCAGGCTGAAATTAAAAGCAGAATTTTATAAAAGAACGACTTAAAGCAAATTTTGGGGGCAATTTATTTATAGTGTAAGGAAAAATTAAAAAATGAATGAAGTATTTTTAATAGGAAAAATAATTAGTGATATAGAATTTAAATTTATAATAAATTCAAAAAATAAAGCAATAGCATGCTTTGAGATAGAAACAGCCGATAAGCAAATAGTAAAAGTACAGGCGTACAATGAAATTGCAGATTTTGCTTATAGCAAATTAAATACAAATGATAAAGTATTCATAAATGGATACATAGAAGCTAACGTAGTAAAGGTAAAATGCATAAATGTTTGGAAATAAAGTATGTAAAAATTATACATGATAAGATTAATTGGACTGCAAAATTGTCGCAATTTGACATACGATTTTCCTTGACTTTACTTGTAGTTTAGATATAATGGAAAAGGTTATTTCAAAAAAGTTTTTTATCTTATATTTTGTATCAAATCTATTGATTTTCTCAATTAGCCATTCTGGCAACATATTCTACGTACAATTGATTAAACTTTTAATAACTAAATTTAAGTATAGCAATTTTTGTTGTACCAAATTAAGGAGGCTTACATATGCCAAATGAAAAGAAAAGCATATTACAACCAAAGAATGATATAGTGTTTAAAGCATTATTTTCGAGAGGAAAACCAAGGATAACACAAGCAATGCTAGAGGCAATACTAAAGATGAAGATAGACAAGCTAGAGCTTGATAAAAGTACGGATTTACTAAATGAAAATGCAGATGATAAAAATGGTAGACTAGATTTAAGGGCAATAATCAATGGAAACACTGAATGTGACATAGAAGTACAACTTGTTTCAAATGATAATATAACTGAGCGATTTTTATATTATTGGGCGAAAATGTATGCAGCTAATTTAAAAATTGGAGATAAATATAGTGATTTAAGAAAAACAATATCAATAATAATTTTAGATGACGATTTTAAATTAACAAAAAATCTTGAAAAACCACAGACAACATGGAGAATACGAGAGAGTGAAGCTACGCATCTTGTATTGACAGATTACTTTGAAATAATTATAATAGAGATACCAAAAGTAGTAAAAGCATACCAAAAAACACCAAATGACGAAGTATTGCAATGGATGCTTTTTCTAGATAATCCAGAAAAAGAGGAGGTAGCTCGTATAATGGAAGAAAATAAGGATATTAAAGAAGCAAAGGAAGAGTTGGAAAGAATAAGCCAAGATGATATACTAAGAAGAAAGGCATTAAATAGAACACTTGAAATAGCGGACAGATTACAATTAAAAAAAGAGGCAGAAGAAGCATTAGAAAAAGGAAAAAATATTGGATTAAAGGAGAAAACTAATGAGGTTGTAATAAAGCTGAAAGAAATGAACTTGCCTATAGAACAGATTGCTAAAGCTGTTGAATTAAATGAAGAAGATGTAAAAGCAATCTTAAATGAGAAAAAATATTAATCTTTTGCTATAGCGAAAAATACATAGTTAGTGTAAAAAATATTAAAATAATAGAGATAGTGCAGATATAATTATATGTATTTGTGCTATTTTTATTAAACAAAACTTACTTTTTCAATCAACAAAAATCCTAAAGTGTAAAAAATGCTCACTTATTATGTTGATTATTTTAACAAAATGTGCTAATATAAAAAAGTAGTAAAAAACAAAGAAAATTTAAGAAGAGAATAGGTGAAAGATATGATAGATGTTATAAAAGATACATTATTTGATTCAATCAAATTGTTACCTTTTTTATTTTTGGCATATTTGCTTATGGAATATTTGGAGCATAAGACTGGAAATAAAACGAAAGATATAGTAAAAAAATCTGGCAAGTTAGGGCCTTTATGGGGCGGAATTATAGGAATATTTCCACAATGCGGGTTTTCTGCTGCGGCAGCTAATTTATATGCTGGTAAGATTATAACTATGGGAACATTAATTGCAGTTTTTTTATCTACTTCTGATGAAATGTTACCAATATTAATTTCAGAAGCAGCACCAGCAAGTTTGATTTTAAAAATACTAGCAATTAAATTGGTTGTTGGAATTATAGCAGGTTTTATAATAGATTTAGTAATAAATGTAATAGGAAAAACTAAAAAAGTAGAGCCAGAAGAAGCAGTAGGGCATATGTGTGAACATGACCACTGTGATTGTGAGCATGGAATATTCAAATCTGCATTAAAACATACAATTAATATTTTCATATTTATAACAATAATTACATTTGCAATAAATACTCTAATTCATTTTATTGGAGAAGAAACAATAGAAAAAGCTATTGCAGGTGTGCCAGTACTTGGAATACTTGTATCTTCAATATTTGGGCTAATACCAAACTGTGCAGGTTCTGTAATAATAACAGAATTGTATTTATCAAACCTTATAAGCTTTGGTTCAATGATAGCAGGACTTCTAGTAGGCTCTGGAATAGGAATATTAGTACTATTTAAATCAAACAAAAACATAAAAGAAAACCTTACAATAACAGGATTATTAATGTTAGTTGGAATAATAGTAGGACTAATAATAGACTTCGTAATATAACAATTTAAAAGCAGAAAAACCGCTTGTTATGAAATATAAGATGTCAACTTTGATTACGTTAAAATGCTTGCTACATCTTGATTTTCTAAAAATAAGCTTTTACCGTTAAATTCAGGAAAAAAATAATACTGAAAAATATAATTAAAAGCCGGGAATAATCCATTTGGGTAAAATTAAACTGGAACGAGCGCTTTAGCGCGACCAATGGAGACATGTTTGATTTTGAAAAAAGAAGTTTTTGCAGTAAGAATAAATTTAAAGTTGTTTATATTTCAAGAATCCTTTTTGCTCTTTCCACATCTTCATTATTAGCAACCCTCACACCATCTAATGGATATTCTAGTCCAAGTTGTTCCCACTTGAATCTACCCATATCGTGGTATGGAAGTATTTCAACTTTATCAACTGTTTTTAAAGTAGCCAAGAACTCTTTTAATTTTATCAAATCATCTTCTTTATCTGTGTAACCTGGTACTAAAACTTGCCTAATCCACATGTGTTTTCCGTTTTCGCTCAAGTATCTAGCAAATTCTAATTCTTTTTGGTTAGAAACGCCAGTTAGATCTCTGCAAATTTCATCATTTATGCATTTTATATCAAGCAAAAACAAATCTGTTAATTCAATAACTTCTTTTATTCCAGGCGTTAAATAAAATACTCCAGAGGTATCTACTGCTGTTGAAATACCTTCTTTTTTTAGCTCTGTAAATAGTGCTTTCAAAAATTCTAAATGTAGCAATGGTTCGCCACCACTTACTGTAACTCCACCGCCAGATGGAATTATATAGTTTTTATATCTTAATATTTTACCTAAAACTTCTTTTACAGAATATTTTGTTCCACCTTGATGACACCAGGTATCTCTATTTTGACAGTATTTGCATTTTAGATTACAACCTTGTGTAAAAATAACATATCTAATTCCAGGACCGTCAACTGCGCCGAATGATTCGAATGAGTGAATAGGGCAGGTTATATCTTCTAAATTCATATTGATAATCTCCTTTTTTTCTGTACTATTTAAGTTATATTAATAAGAAACTATATGTTAAAGTTTTTTAGAATAACAATATAAAGTTATAAAAATCTTATTAATAATAGCATGCAAATTTATGTAATTGTAATAACTTAAATAATACAAATTTTTTTAAAAGGGGCTCTGCTTTTTCAAGTAGCGCCCCTAAAAACTAAATTCTCTCGTGAATAGTTCTGTTTACAACGTCTAATTGTTGTTCTCTTGTTAATTTTACGAAGTTTACAGCATAACCAGAAACACGAATTGTAAGTTGTGGATATTTTTCTGGGTGGTCCATAGCGTCTAATAATAAGGCTCTATCGAATACGTTTACGTTTATATGATGTCCTGTTTGTTTGAAATATCCGTCTAACATGCTTACTAAGTTGTTTATTTTTGTTTCTGAATCTTTTCCAAGTGTTCCAGGAGTTATAGAGAATGTGAAAGAAATTCCGTCTTCTGAATACTCATATGGAAGTTTTGCTATTGTATTCATTACAGCTAATGCACCAGATGAATCTCTTCCATGTAGTGGGTTTGCACCAGGTCCGAATGGCGCTCCGGCTCTTCTTCCGTCTGGAGTATTTCCTGTTGCTTTACCATAAACTACGTTAGATGTTATTGTTAATATTGATTGTGTTGGTATAGAATTTCTGTATGTGATGTGTCCTTCTAGCTTCTTCATAAATGTTTTTACCAAGTTTACAGCTATTTCATCAACTCTGTCATCATCATTTCCGTATTTAGGGAAGTCTCCTTCAATTTGGTAATCTGTTGCAAGACCAGTTTCGTCTCTTATGACTTTAACTTTTGCATATTTTATTGCAGATAATGAATCAACTGCAACTGATAAACCAGCTATACCGCAAGCCATTGTACGGATTATATTTCTATCATGTAGCGCAAATTCCAAAGCTTCATAAGAATATTTATCATGCATGTAATGGATTGCATTTAATGCTTTCATGTAAATTTTTGCAACATAATCCATCATTTGGTCAAATTTTGCCATTACTTCATCATAGTCTAGATATTCTGATGTGATAGGAGCAAACATTGGTGTAACTTGTTTTCCAGTATTTTCATCTCTACCACCGTTAATAGCATAAAGTAGGGCTTTTGCAAGGTTAGCTCTTGCTCCGAAGAATTGCATTTGTTTACCAATTTTCATTGCAGAAACACAGCAAGCAATTCCATAATCATCACCTAAAGTAATTCTCATTAAATCATCATTTTCGTATTGAATAGATGATGTTGCAATTGAGATTTTTGCGCAGTAATCTTTGAATGCTTTTGGTAGATTAACTGACCATAAGACAGTTAAGTTTGGCTCTGGAGCAGCTCCTAAGTTTTCTAGAGTATGAAGAACTCTAAATGAGTTTTTAGTAACCATAGTTCTTCCATCAATACTCATACCGCCAATACTTTCTGTTACCCAAACTGGGTCTCCAGAGAATAATTCATTGTATTCTGGGGCTCTTAAGAAACGTACCATTCTAAGCTTCATAACGAATTGGTCCATAAGCTCTTGAACTTCTTCTTCTGTAATTAATCCTGCTTTTAAATCTCTTTCAAAATAAATGTCTAAGAAAGTAGATGTTCTTCCTAAAGACATAGCAGCACCATTTTGATCTTTTACAGCGCCTAAATAAGCAAAGTACAACCATTGAACTGCCTCTTTTGCATTTGATGCTGGAACAGAAATATCAAATCCGTATTTTTCAGCCATTTTCTTTAAGTCTTGTAAAGCCTTAATTTGTTCAGCAATTTCTTCTCTGTCACGAATTACTTCTTCAGTAAATTCATCAACATCAAGAATATCAAGTTCGTCTTTCTTTTCAGCAATTAAAACATCAACACCATATAGTGGAACACGTCTGTAATCTCCAATAATACGTCCACGTCCATATCCATCTGGTAAACCAGTTAATAGGTGATGTGTTCTTGCAATACGAATGTCTGGTGTGTAAACATCGAAAACACCGTCATTGTGTGTTTTTCTTAAATTGTGATAAATGTATTCAACCTCGTCATCAACCTTGTAACCATAAGATTCGCAAGATTTTTCTACAATTCTAATTCCACCATTTGGCATTATAGCTCTTTTTAATGGAGCATCTGTTTGGAAACCAACTATTTCCTCTAAATCTTTGTCTAAGTATCCAGCCTCGTATCTATTAATTCCAGAAGGAGTTTTTGTATCAACATCTAGAACGCCGTTTTCTTTCTCTTTTTCATATAATTTAAGAACTTTATCCCATAATTTTAAAGTTCTTTCTGTAGCACCAGATAAGAAACTTTCGTCTCCTGTGTATGGAGTATAGTTCTTTTGAATGAAATCTCTAACGTCGATTTCATGTGTCCATTCTCCTTTATTAAAAGTATTCCATTGCTTAAAATCCATATAAATATCCCTCCTATAAGATAATATGAAATAGTTAAATATTTCAGTATTAATATTAGCATAATGAGGTGTAATTATCAATAAAAATTTTGGAAATTTATGATGAAAATAGTGAAATAGAAATTAAAAAGATTAACCTGTTTTTTTTCATAAAATAAAAAAGTAGAGAGAACAAAATGTTATAGATAGTTATGGCTAAAAATACAACCCGTCGTTATATGACGGGCTGACGAATACACAAAATAAAATATAAAAGCTGTTCTCAGTTATTGTGTTATTTTTTTGATTTATATGTTTCATCTTCTTCAGCTATTACTTGAGAAAGTTTATAAATTAGTTTTTGCTTTTCTGGAGAACATTTCTTTAATATATCGTTAAACTCGTTATATAAATATTTCTCATTTTTATCAGAAACACCACTTAAAATGTAACCTTCTGAAACATTTAATATAGTACAAAATTCACTTAATCTTTTTAAATTTATATGAGAACTACCTCTTTCAATTATACTAATAAAAGCAACTGAAAGGTTAGTTTGTTCTGCTAATTCTTGCTGAGTTAAACCAGCTTTAATTCTAGCTTGTTTTAGTCTTGATCCAATAATACAATAATCTACTGCCATAATTTGTCACGTTCCTTTCATAAGGCATAAACTACGTTAATATACCTTTAAAATATATAAAATAATAACATGTAAACCTTTAACTTTACAGAAACCTATGAGTAAAGAAATAATAATAAGGTAAATAAAGTTTAATAACAATATTAGTATGCGTCAAAATAAAAATATTAAACATTTTTATATATTTATTGCCGTGAGTGTAAAAAACAAAAATTAAAATGAAGAAAAATTAGCAAGATTTGTAAAATTTAATTTTAATTACTTTTCAGAAAAATATATTATATAAAATAATGCACATGAAAAAAATTAAATTTTATAGAAAAATATAAATGGTAGGGTAAGGATAGAAAATTGAAAATTTCCAGATTTGTTCTTGTACAATATGGCAGAGAAACATAATATTGTTATTGCCATTTTTACCGAAACGTGCTAAAATAGACAAGTAATTGATTTCGTAAGAAATGTAATGTCTATAGGAGACAAAATAAAACCTAAATATATTGTAAGGAATGAACTTTAAATGAAGAAAACAGTCAGTTTTTATACTCTAGGTTGTAAAGTTAACCAGTATGAAACAAATGCGATGGAACAGCAATTTATAAAGAATAATTATGAAATAGTTGAAAATACACAAAAAGCAGATATTTATGTAATAAATACATGCACTGTTACAAATATGGCGGAAAGAAAATCTAGACAGATGCTTAGAAGAGTTAAAGAGATAAATCCTTTTGCTGTTTTAGTTGTGTGTGGCTGTTATGCGCAAGTTGCAAAAAATGAATTAGAGCAAATTCCGGAAATAGATATAATTTTAGGCATAAATGAAAAAAATGAAATTGTACAAATTGTGGAAAACTATATGGAAAAAATGGCCGAGCAGAACAAGAAAAGCCAGGAAGCTGAAATAGACGATGTATCAAAACAAAAAGAGTTTTTAGATTTTGGCGATGTTACATATACAGAAAAAAATAGAGCAGTTGTAAAAGTACAAGATGGATGTAATATGTTTTGTTCATACTGCATAATTCCATATGCAAGAGGAAGAATAAGAAGTAGAAAAATTGAGAGCGTCGTTTCTGAAATTAAAAAAATTGCAAAAGAAGAAATTAAAGAGGTTGTAATAACAGGAATACATGTTGCTTCTTATGGTAAAGATTTTGATAATGAAAATACTTCTAAAAAAATAAGATTAATAGATTTGTTAGAGGCTATAAACAAAATTGATGGTATAGATAGAATAAGACTTAGCTCATTAGAACCAACTATTGTAGATGAAGAATTTGCAACAAGATTATCTAAATTAGATAAAATTTGTGACCATTTTCATTTATCTTTACAGAGTGGCTGTGACGAAACTTTAAAGAGAATGAACAGAAAATATACCACACAAATTTATAGAGATGCAGTTGCGACACTTAGAAAATATTATCCAGAGGCAAGCTTTACAACAGATGTTATAGTTGGTTTTCCAGATGAAACAGACGAAGAGTTTGCAAAAACATACGAATTTTTGAAAGAGATAGATTTTTACAGATTACATGTTTTTAAATATTCTCCAAGAAGAGGAACAGTTGCAGAAAAAATGCCAAACCAGATAGACGGAAATAAAAAAGAAGAAAGAAGCAACAAATTAATAGAATTATCAAATAGTACGGAAAATAAACACAATCAAAGTTATATAGGTAAAACTGTAAAAGTATTATTTGAAGAATTCGAAGATGGCTTTTTTAAAGGACATACAACAAATTATATGATGGTAAAAGTCGCGGGTGAGGAAGAACAATCAGATAAATTTGTAAATAAAATTTTAGATGTAAAAATTAAAGAAAACAATGATGAAACAAGAGAACTAATAGGAATTTTGTCTTAAATTAGGTGAATAAATGATTATTTTTAAAACGAAACTGGAAGCTCAACTTTGAAAAGTCCGAAGGAACTCCGACCAGGAGTGACATGTTGAGGCTTTATAAAATAATCATTTAAAACCAAATTTACAAGGTTTTAATTGACAAATTGAGATTAAATGGTAAAATTATATAAGAAAATTTGAAAAGAGGAAATTATATGAAGGCTATAGAAATAAGAAATAAATATTTAGATTTTTTCAAGAGACATGGACATGCTGTAATTCCAAGTGCACCATTAATACCAGAGAATGATCCATCTGTATTATTCACAACTGCTGGAATGCAACCATTAGTGCCATATTTATTAGGAGAAAAACATCCAGAGGGAACACGTTTAACAGATTTTCAAAAATGTTTACGTACAAACGACATTGATGAAGTTGGAGATAACAGACATTTAACATATTTCGAAATGCTTGGAAACTGGTCTTTAGGAGATTATTTTAAAGAAGAATCAATAGCAATGAGTTTTGAGTTCTTAACAAAAGAACTAGGAATACCAGTAGAAAAATTATCTGTAACATGCTTTGCAGGAGACGAAGACTGCCAAAGAGACGAAGTTACAGCTTCTTGTTGGAGGAAAGCAGGAATTCCAGAAGATAGAATTTATTATTTTGGAAAAGATGATAACTGGTGGATTGCCGGAGAAGAAGGGCCTTGTGGACCAGATACAGAAATGTTTTATGATACAGGAAAGCCAAAATGCTCAGAAAATTGTAACCCATCTTGTGGATGTGGTAAATATGTTGAAATTTGGAATAACGTATTTATGGAATTCTTCAAGACAAAAGATGGAAAATACACAAAATTAAAACAACACAATGTTGATACAGGACTTGGACTAGAGAGAATGACTATGTTATTACAAGGAAAAGAAACTCCATTTGATACAGAATTATTCAAACCAGTAATGGATAAATTACAAGAATTAGCCGGAGAAAATGATAGCATAGAGAGCAGAAGAATTGTTGCAGAACACTTACGTGCTAGTATGATGATAATTCAAGATGGTGGACTTCCAAGCAATGTTGATAGAGGATATATTTTAAGAAGATTAATCCGTAGAATGGTAAGACATTTAAGAAAACTACAAATTAATTTAAATGAATTAGGAGAATTAATAGATTTAAATATAGATACTTTAAAAGAAATGTATCCTGAACTACATCAAAATAGTAATAAAATTAAGAGTGTAATAATAGAAGAAAAAGATAAATTTGAGAAAACTCTTGAGCGTGGAGAAAGAGAATTCAACAAGATAGTAAATAGAATGAAAAATGAAGGACAAGACACAATTTCAGGACAAGACCTATTTACTTTATATGAAACTTATGGATTCCCACCAGAGGTTACTCAAGATTTAGCAAGAGAAGCAGGATTAAAAGTTGATACAACAGAATTTGACAAACTATTCAAAGAGCACCAAGAAAAATCTAGAATGGGTAGTGAACAAAAATTCAAGGGTGGACTTGCCGGAACAGGTGAACAAGAAGTAAGATACCACACAGCTACACACTTATTAAATGCAGCATTAAAAGTAATACTTGGAAAAGATGTACATCAAAAAGGCTCAAACATAACACCAGAAAGAATGAGATTCGACTTCAGCTGTGACCACAAGCTTACAGATGAGGAAAAGAAGGAAGTAGAAGACTTAGTAAATGAATGGATAGCACAAGGCTTAGATGTAAAATGCGAAGAAATGAAGAAAGACGATGCAATAAAATCTGGAGCAGAATGCATGTTCATAGAAAAATATCCAGACATAGTTACAGTTTATTCAATTGGAAATGATAAAGAAACAGTATCAAAAGAACTATGCGGAGGACCTCACGTAAAGAACACTTCAGAATTAGGACACTTTAAAATAAAGAAAGAAGAAGCAAGCTCAGCCGGAGTAAGAAGAATAAAGGCAATACTTGAATAACAATTTTGCCCAATAGGGACGCCCCTTTTTGGGCGAAATGTTATAAAAGACTCGGAAAAATTTATAATCAATATGTAACGCCCAAAAAAGGGCGTCCCTATTGGGCGAAAAAGGAGAAGAGTATGGAAGATTGTATTTTTTGTAAAATTATTAAAGGAGAAATTCCTTCAACAAAAGTATATAAAGATGGAAATGTGCTGGCATTTAAGGATATAAATCCAGCAGCACCAATTCATATTTTAGTTGTGCCAAAGCAACATATTGAAAATGTGCTAGAAATAAACGAAGAAAATAAAGAAATTGCATCTAATATATTTTTAGCAATAAACAAAATTGCAAAACAGCTTGGAATAGACCAAAATGGATTTAGAGTTATAACAAACTGTGGAAAAGATGCAGGACAAGAAGTTATGCATTTGCATTTTCATATATTAGCAGGTGGAAAAATGGGGCCAAAGATTGTTTAGTTATTGTAATAAAAATGACAAAAAGAAATTAATAGAATGGCAATATAAAAAGTAGATATAGACAAATTTAGAAAAAACGACAAAATTATAGGCAAAAAGGATAAAATATGGTATAATAGATGTAATATGATTTTATACTATAGGAGGAAGAGATGAGCGAAGGAAAATATGGGAAAATATTAACTATAATATTAGGAATTGTTGTAATAGCTGTTTTAATTTTATTAGGATTTTTAGGGTATGATGTGTATAGAAAAAAGACAACAGATAGAGATACTTCAAAAGCACTTGATGATTTTGATACAAACTTAAATTTGATAGGAAGTAATACCGTAGAAAATGTTGAAATTCCAAATATAGACACAAAACCAGCAGAAAATACAACAACAAATACTACAACCGGAGGAAATTCTTCTAGCAACAATACGAAAAAGGTACAATATAAAGGTTATAATGTAGAAGGTAAAATTGAAATTCCTGCAATTAAACTTGAGTATCCAATATTGGAAAAAACAACCCCATCATCAATAGAAGCTGCAGTTGCAATTTTATATAGTGCTAATGGCTTAAATCAACCTGGAAATACAGTTATATCAGGTCACAACTACAGAAATGGCTCTTTCTTTGGAAATAATGATAAATTAAAATTAGGAGATAAAGTGTATATTACAGATAATTCTGGTACAAAATTAAAATATAATATTTATAACATTTATGAAACATCTCCTGATGATGGCGACTTTATAATGAGAGAAACAAATGGAAAAAGAGAAATTTCGCTACAAACATGTACAGATAACTCAAAAGGAAGACTTATAATTTGGGCTGTAGAAGAATAAAATGGTAATTTCTTAAAATAAAAATAAGAAATTTGAAAAAAATTAAAAAAATAAGAATTAATTGTTGACAAACATATACTTTATGAGGTAAAATAGATACTGCATTTGGTTATTGCAATTAAATGCAGTATTCAATGGTGGATTTAGCGTAGTTGGTTAACGCGCCAGTTTGTGGCACTGGAGACCGTGGGTTCGAGTCCCATCTTCCACCCCATATGATGGGCTGTAGCCAAGCGGTAAGGCACATGACTTTGACTCATGCATGCGCTAGTTCGAATCTAGCCAGCCCAACCAAAGTAGGGAAAAACAAACTTTTACGTCTTTCTATTGAGACTGTAAGGGTTTATTTTTTTACATAACTATTGGTTATATGTGATATATCAATATACAGACAGGAAATATAAAAATATTAATAAATTATATATACAAATTTTATTAAAATAGTAGTTTTTCTAGATTTTAAATGATATAATAATATTGTAAAAATAAATAAAAGGAGAGTGAAAATATGGTATATACGCTATGTAAATATCCAGATGAAACTGAGGTTGTTTTTTCTGATATCAGAAAGAAAGATAATGGTGAAGAGTATATTAGAGTTTCTTTTGAAAGACCTACTGAACATGGATTTGATACTGTTGTTTTTGAACTCCCAAGCTATAAAATAATAGAAAGAGAAGGAAATTATTCAGATGAAGAAGTAGAAGAATTTAAGCAAATAGTTGAGAGAGGGGCTAATTTGTTTTTTAAATATGCACGTGAAGGAGATCTTAAACTTGCCTAGTTTATTAGAAATAATGCGGATACAAAGTTTATTTTGGGTCAAATGAGCCCAATGAACCTATTCATGTCCATGTTTCAAAGGGAAAGCCATCTAAAAATTCTACTAAAATTTGGTTAACTAAAAATGGTAAATGTATATTGGCAAGTAATCCAAGTCGTATTTCAAATCAAGATTTAAGTCGATTATTTGAGATTATTGAATTAAACTATTTTAGAATTATAGCAAAGTGGAAAGAAACTCAACAGACAGATGAAATTAAATTTTATTGCTAATTTAATTTTTTCGGAATGAAACTATATAATGAAATCATTATTGTTAAATTATTTGTTTTATGATAAAATAAATAAGCATACAATTTATGTGTTGGAACATATCCACGAATTATATTATAGACCCAATTTTATATTGGTTATTGTATGTAAAAAATTAAGAGAGCAATTGTGCTCTCTTATGATGTTAATTAGAAGGAGAAATTAAATGTGGAATAGTTATTTCTTTCAAATACAGAGCAAGTATAGCATGAGAGTGAGCTTTAAAAATCCATTAGTTATACGATTAGATGGAAAAGATGTTACAAAAAATAAAAAATATGATTTGCTGAACAATTATGAAGGAAATTTTAGAAATACTTTAGAGAAAACAGCTGAATTTTTTACTAGAAAATATAAATGTTTAGCAATATTGGGCTCAGATGAAATAAGTTTTATTTTTACAGATCCACTAGTGGTAATAAGTGATTTAGATAAAGAAAAGTGGAATACATCAAATGAAATAATATCAGTATTTTCACAGTACTTTTTTGATTATTTTAACGAACATAATAAGCAATCTAAAGTGTTTTGGCATGGCAAGTGCTTTTCTATAAGAAATGAAAAAATAAATTCATATATAAAATTCAGGTCAAGCATAATAAAAAATGTAATGACAACATATTTTTTATCAAAATATAATATAAAAATGGGAAAAGAAAAACAAGAAAAAAGAGAAATTGAATGCAAAAAATTACAAGGCTATGAGGTGCTAGAAGACATACAAAATGGTGTTTTATATTTAGAAGGAGATAGAATTGATATAATTGAATTTTATAAAGGAAATATAAAGAAAGTAAAAAGCACAGAACATAAAAGCAGTGATTTGTATATAGATTTAACTAATTTTTAAATTGTAAAAGCTAAGCGGTTATAAAATACTACTTAGCTTTTTTAAGTATTTCGCCCAAAATCCCCCGTCCCTAATGGGCGAAAAGGTGAATGAGCGAGAAAATTATGGATTAGATTCTATTAGCAGCAGCCGTTATTTCCGCCACAGCAACAACATAATACTATTAATATAATGAAAATCCATATACAGTTATTTCCTCCGAAACAACCACATCCGCAATTGTTTCCACAACATCTACTATTATCTGGCATACAATTCACCCCCTTATATAAGTAAGTCTTTTGCTAATTTAATGTCTAGCAGCAAGAAGATCTGTTACATCCGCAACCACAACCACAGCAGAAAAGCAATAAGAATAAAATTATGAACCAAAGAAGTTCACTATTGCAACCGCAATTTCCCATTATAATTACCTCCTTTAAAAAGATAATGATTTCTAAATCTTTCGTATGGTATATATTATTCAAACTGAAAATATGTGTTACAAGGAAGTTTGAAAAAACATTAAAAGAAATTGAAAAAAGGCTATACAAAAAAATAAAATTAATGATATAATCTACAATGAAAATAGACGAATGAAAAAGAGTTATAAGATTACAAAAATAATTACAATTAAATTGTACTTTGAAGAAGGGGTATACAATGGGAAAAATAGTTTTATTAGATGACTCAACAATAAATAAAATAGCTGCAGGTGAGGTTATTGAAAGGCCTGCATCTGTTGTAAAAGAGGTAATGGAAAACTCGATTGATGCTGGAGCAACAGCAATAACTGTAGAAATTAGAAATGGTGGAATTTCGTATATTAGGGTAACTGATAATGGAAAGGGAATAATGCAAGATGACCTAGAAATTGCTTTTGAAAGACATGCAACTAGTAAGCTAAGAAGTGCAGAAGATTTAGACGATATTAAGTCTATGGGATTTAGAGGCGAGGCTTTGGCAAGTATTGCGTCAATTGCGAAAGTTACTTTAGATTCTAAAACGGCTGATAGCTATACTGGATATGAAGTTGTTGTTGAAGGCGGAAAAATATTAAGCAAAGAAGAAGCAGGGTGTGCAAATGGTACAAGCATTACAATAGAGAATTTATTTTATAATACACCAGTAAGATATAAGTTTTTGAAAAAAGATTTTACAGAGTCAGGTTATATTGAAGATGTTGTAACAAGAATTGCACTTGTACATCCAGAGATTGCAGTAAAGTTAATTAACACAGGTAAAACAGTTATACAAACATCTGGTAATGGTGAAATTAAGCCTGTAATTTACAATATTTATGGAAAAGAAATTGCAGATAACTTGATAGATATAGACTATACATATGATGACATAATTGTTAAAGGTGTTATTGGAAAGCCAGTAATTTCAAGGTCTAATAGAAGTAATCAATTATTTTTTGTAAATAATAGATTTGTTAAGGACAAGGCTTTATCTGGTGCTGCAGAACAAGCTTTTAAAGGATTTGTTACAATTGGAAAGCATGGATTTTTAGTATTAAATATTGATATGGATCCTAGAAAGGTTGATGTGAATGTTCACCCTGCTAAATTAGAAGTTAGATTCCAAGAAGAAACAAAAATATTTAAGGCTATATATCATGCGATTAGAGAGGGATTATTAAAAGGAGACTTAGTTGCAGATACAGAAAGCATAGATAAGATTGATGAAGAAAAAACAAAGTATAGCACAGAAAATATAAATTTAAATCCTAAAATTGAAAACACTGGAAGTTCAATATTTAGAGACATGGCTGCAAAAAGTGCATTTAATAATTCATTTACACAAGATGTGAAACAACTAAATACATTAGCAACCGATTTAAAGGCAACAACTTCAACTGAAAATACTTCTTCTTCACCAAGCACAGCATGGCAAAAAAATGATGAGAGTATTGATGAGAAAGAAAAGAAAAGCGAGCAGACATTTGAAGATGTTATGGCTAAACTAAATAGAATGCAAAATGTAATATCTGCCGTAAAAGAAGATGGAGACAAATATGATAGCGAAGTAGCCGATACACAAAATGATGAAAAAATAGAGAGTAAAACTAATCAATACAATGAAGAAAGCTCACAAGAGCTAACTAATGTAGAAAATAAACAACAAGAAGATTTTGCAACCGAAGGAGCAACAACAGTTGATGAGAATAGTAATTGCTTTCAAACTAGTACTACTGAACTTCCTCAAATTGAGAACCAACCATCTCAAAGCTACAATGTAAATGATTCTAAATTTATGGAAATGTATGAGAAAACATTTGGAATATCTGTAAAAAAAGAAGAAAATGAAGAAGATAAAATAGATGTATCTCAAGAATTTAAACCAATGACTGCGGAAGATAATGTATCTGTATTTGAAGGAGAGTCTAGCTATGCTACGAAACCGGTATACAAATATATAGGAATTGCTTTTAATACATACATAATTATAGAAATGAAATCAGATTTATATATAATAGATCAGCACGCAGCACATGAGAGAATTATGTATGAAAAAATAAGACAAAACTACTACAACAATGATACAAAAGATTCGCAATTAATGTTGCTACCAGATATTATAACATTAACACACAAAGAAATGGGAATATATAGAGATAACAAAGAATTATTCCAAAGAGCAGGATTTATGGTAGAGGAGTTTGGAGAAAATACAGTCAAATTAAGTGGCGTTCCAGATGTATTGTTAGACCTAGAAACTAAGGAATTGTTCTTAGAAACATTAGACGAAATAAATACAGTTGCAAGAACTGCAAAACAAGAAATTGAAGAAAAATTTATTGCAACAGTTGCATGTAAGGCGGCAGTAAAAGCACACATGGTATTGGAAAGACAAGAAGTAATTCAATTATTAGATAAACTATTACAATTACCAAATCCATTTACATGCCCACATGGCAGACCAACTGCAATAAAGATGACTAGAAATGACATTGAAAAGAAATTTTCAAGAAGATAAAATTTATAATTTTGTTGTATTAAACATTATTTTAAATACAACTTTGAATAAGGAAAGGAACAGAAAAAATGGATAAATTATTTATATTATTATTTATACTAGTTGCAAATATAGTATCAATACTCTTAATATATCATTCATTTGATAAAAATATAGAAAAGACAAAAAGACTTTTATATACCATGATTGCAATGGGAGTTGTGTACATAATTGTGCTAATAGTATATTTCTTTAGCTCTATAGGAATAGATAAAAGGATTGCAACACAGGCCAAACAAACGATTGTATTTACATTTGTTCCAGTAAACTCAATAATAGTAATTCCTTTCATGTTAAGATCATTTAATAAGAGAAAGGATAGAGAAATAACAGGAGAGCAATTAAATAAAAGAGCAGTTGTAATGTTTATAATAGCTGTGGTTATTGTTGTTAGTGAATTTTTCTATTTTAGAAATATAGAAAAAGGAATAGGAAGAATAATAGAACAACAAGAAGCGGCTAGTAATACAACAAATACTACTGTTGAAAACTTAACTGTAGAAAATAAAATTTCTAATAATGCAGTAGTTGAAAATTCAATTTCAAATACAGAAAACCAAGTTACAAATGATGTAGTTAGTAAAAATATGACTACAAAATAAAATATTTACAAGGACGAAAAAATTATGCAGAAAGTTATTGTTATTTGTGGCCCTACTGCGAGCGGAAAAACAGCTCTTTCCATTGAACTTGCAAAAAAAATTGGAGGAGAAGTTGTGTCTGCGGATTCTATGCAGATTTATGATGAAATGAGTATTGGAACCGCTAAACCTGATGCAGAGGAGATGCAGGGAATTAAGCACTATTTGGTTGGAAATATTGAGCCAACTAGAAGATATAGTGTATCTGATTATAAATGTGATGCTATTAAGGCATTGGAAGAAATAATTGAAAAAAACAAAACTCCAATAGTCGTTGGGGGAACAGGACTGTATGTTAATTCTTTAGTATATGGAATCGATTATCCAGAAGTTGAAACTGATTTAGAATACAGAAAAGAACTAGAAAAATTAGCAGAAGAAAAGGGACTCGTATATTTATATGAAGAAGCAAAAAAGATTGACCCAGAAGCGGTAAAGAATATTAGTGTAAATGATAAAAAAAGAATAATAAGAATATTGGAAATATATAAAGAAACAGGAAAAACAAAGACTCAGCTAGAAATTGAATCTAGAAAAAATGGAGTTCCATATGATTATAGAGTGTTTGCTATAAATATGCCTAGAGAAATTTTATATGATAGAATTAATAGAAGAGTAGATATAATGCTTGAAAAAGGGCTAATAGAAGAAGTTAAGCAACTGTATAAAAAATATGGAGATGAGCTTCGTACATCTGTACAAGGAATAGGTTACAAAGAAGTAATAGATTATTTGAATGGAATGTACTCTAAAGAAGAAATGATTGAAAAAATAAAGATGGAAACACGTAGATATGCTAAAAGACAATTAACGTGGTTTAGAAAAATACCAAATATAATTTGGATTGATGGCTTGGGAAATGTTCAAGATAATGTTAATCTTATTTTGCAAGAAGCAGAGCTAAACGAAAACTAAATTAATTTAGTAGGTTTTGAATACCACAAATTCTATGTAGAATTTAATAGAAAGGTGATAAACTTTGGAGAAAAAAATTAGAAAAGGAAGAGTATTTGCGGTAGTTTTAATACTTGCACTTGTATTTATATACGCGGTATATTTGGTTGCCAAACTTGTACAAAATCCTACAAATACCTTCATGGTTACGAATGGAAAAATATCACAAGAGGAAAGTGATATTGGCTACATTATAAGAGAGGAAACTGTTGTAAAAGGACAAAATTATAAAAATGGAATGGTAAAAATAAAAAACGAAGGTGAAAAAGTTGCAAAAGGAGATTCTGTTTTTAGATACTATTCATCAGGAGAAGAAGAATTAAAAAATAAGATTGCTGAATTAGATGTAGAAATACAATCTCTAATGCAAAACGAAAAAAGCAGTTTTCCAAGTGATGTAAAGTTATTAGAAAGCCAAATTGAGAAGGAACTTGACTCGATTTATGGAGTAAATAATGCTCAGAAAATTCAAGAATATAAGAAAAATATAAACTCATACATAACAAAGAAAGCTAAAATATCTAGCCCATCTAATTCTCGTTTGAAAGAATTACTAAGCCAAAGAGAAGAATATGAAAATAGATTAACATCAGATTCTGAAAATGTAAATGCACCAGAGAGTGGAATTGTTTCTTATAGAGTAGATGGATTAGAGAGTGTTTTAACAACGGAGAACTTTACTAAATTTAATAAAAGCTTTTTACAAGACTTGAAATTAAAGACTGGACAAACTGTTGCAAGCAATGAAGAAGTTGGAAAAATAATAAATAATTATCAATGTTACATTGTTTTTAATTCTAACACAAATGAGGCAAAAAACTCGAAAGTGGGAGATACAATCAAAATAAGAGTGCAAAATTCTGATACTTTAAAAGCTAGTGTGGAAAATATTATAGATGAAGATGATGAGTCTAAAACAATTACTGTAAAAATTACAAATGATGTTGAAAAATTAATTGCATATAGAAAAATATCTTTTGATATAATTTGGTGGGATGCAGAAGGCTTTAGAATTCCAAATGAAGCAATAAAAGAAGAAAATGGCTTATCATATGTTGTAAGAAATAGAAATGGTTATTACAATAAAATGCTAGTGAAAATATTAAAACAAAATGACGAATATTGTATAGTTAGACAGTATAAAACAGAGGAGTTAGAAGAACTTGGGTTTACTAGTTCACAAATATATAGCATGAGAAATATAGCGCTTTATGATGAAATTGTACTAAACCCGACTGATGAACAAATGTTACAATAATGTTACAAAATATTAAATTAAAATTACAATATTAAAAATACTATTGACAATAAAGCTAAAAAGATAGATACTATAGCTAGTAATTTTTACAAAGGACGATGAAATTTTAGGAGGTTTATAATGTCAGGAGCTATAATGAATAAAATCTGGGGAGCATTTGGAATGGATGCAAATGAAGAAGAGGAAGAAGATTACGTAGAAAATAACGAAGAAATGGAAGAAGAAGAGGAAAATAATAAAGAAAATAAACTATGGGGAAGACGTAACAACAAAGTTGTAGCAATGCCTCAACCTCAACAAGTGAAGATGGTTATATCACAACCAACAACATTTGATCAAGCAGAAGATATATGTGATTTACTAAAAGAAAAACAATCTGTAATAGTAAATCTTGAATATGTAAATAAAGATGTTGCAAGAAGAATAATTGATGTAGTAAGTGGAGCTGTTCATGCTTTAGACGGACACATTCAAAAAGTATCTAATTCTATATTCTTAATTGCACCATACAATTACGAAATAACAAATGAAATGGCAAGAGAAGAAATTAAAAACAAATTATCTGTTTCTTGGTTAAAAAATGCAGGCAATAATTAGACTAAATGTAATTGGGAGGAAGCAAAAATGATTACACCTTTAGAAATTGAAAACAAGAAATTTTCAAAACAAATGATGAATGGATATAGTGTAGAAGAAGTTGATGATTTCTTGGATGAATTAACAGCATGCTACGAAAAATTATACAAAGAGAGTAACGAAAATCAAGATAAAATAGCAGAATTAAACGGAAAACTTGAACATTATAAACAAATAGAAGGCACATTAAACAATACACTTATAATGGCTCAATCTACAGCTGAAGATATAAAAAATGTTGCAAAACAACAAGCTGACCAAATAATAAAAGATGCTGAATCTGATGCAAAACAATCATTAGCTTCATTAGAACAACAAATATTATTAAAGAAAAAAGATTTTGAAGATTTACAAAAACAATTTGACGTATACAAAGCAAAAATGGAGTCTTTATTAATATCACAACTGGAATTAATAAAAGACATAAACAAAGAACAAGATAACTAAAACAAGACATAAAAAGAACGAAAGCAAAAGGTTTGGAAAATTTCCGAATTTTTTGCTTTACTTTTTTATAGCAACAAAAACTTTTTATACCGAAATAATTTGTTTTCTTAAATTCGACATGTTGTGCTTGGTCGGAGCTCCTTCGGACACCTCAAGGCGCACTCCAGTCGAATTTGGCGAAAAAGTAAATTATTTCGAGTATTAGAATGTTATTTTTTGAAATTTTAAATGTTAAGTAGATAAGAAATGTTACAGCACTATTAAATGTATGTTACAATTGCATTATAAATATTGACATCTATGAAAAATTAGATAAAATATATGTATAAAGTTACCATTTAATATCTGTTAATATGCAAAATAATGCTGTTGGAGGATACATACATGAGAGTAATAAGTGGAAGTGCTAGAGGCACTGTATTACATTCTATTGAAGACATAAGCACAAGACCAACATTAGACAGGGTTAAAGAGTCACTTTTTAATATAATTCAAAATTATATAGAAGATACTACTGTATTAGATTTATTTGCTGGAAGTGGAGCAATTGGAATAGAATTTCTTAGTAGAAGAGCAAAACAGGTTTATTTCTGTGATAAATCAAGTAAAGCTGTTGCTATGATTGAGAAAAATCTAAAAAAAACAAAACTAAAAGAAAAAGCAATAGTATATAACAAAGATTATATAGATTGCATTAATACAGTTAAAAATATCAAATTCGATATTATATTTTTAGATCCACCATACAAGGAAGAATTTGCACTTGATGCTATAGAAAAAATAAGTAATTTACAATTATTAAAAGATGATGGAATAATTATAATTGAAACAGATGAACCAGAAAGAGATATAAATAGAATAAACAATATGAATATTAATTACAAAATATACGATTTAAGAAAGTATGGAAGAGTATCATTAATATTTCTTAAATGAAAGGGGAAAACATGGAGATATTTACCTTGTTAGAAACAATTGAAGATATGCTAGAAAATAGTAAGGAAGTGCCTTTTACCCACAAAGCTATTATAGACAAAGAAGAAGTGTTAGACATAATAAAAGAAATTAGATTAAAATTACCAGAGGAATTGAAACAAGCAAAGGTAATTAAAGAAGAGCATGACAGAATAATAAGCAAAGCCAATGAAGAAGCTAGTGAAATAGTAAAAGAAGCCGAAAACAGAATAATTTCGATGATAGATGAACATGAAATTACCAGAAAAGCATATGAGCAAAAAAATAAGATAATTGAAAATGCTAACGATATGGCTAGAGAAATTTCTAATGGAACAAAAGCATATGCTGATAACATTTTGGCTGGCGTACAAGTTACACTAGAAGATGCTTTAAAAGTAATAGAAAATAATAGAAAAGAAGTAAAATAGTGCGATTTGACCAATATAAATTCCAAAGTTTATATTGGTTAATTTTGTATTGAAGAAAATTTGTTTGGCAAATGCTAAAAAAATATGGAAATTTAATAATTAATATGATAGAATATCTAAGTATAAAAAATACTTTAAGAAAAGTAGGCAAAGGGAGGAACATATGGCAAAGAGAGGAAGAAAAAAGAAGAAGCAACAAGTTAATATAAATGTAGTTGTGGCTGTAATGATAATAGCAAGCATATTATTAGCGGTTTTAATATATACAAATTCAGGATTTATAGGAGAACACTTGAGTCCATTTTTAGG
>OGYL01000715.1_pt1 | contig 26576 bp, 27 predicted proteins | sample 1576541 | NCBI WGS metagenome assembly OGYL01 (sample SAMEA3541551, study PRJEB24748) | human gut metagenome | biome: human gut; feature: human-associated habitat; material: faeces | place: China | collected 2012 | reverse complement strand
CGGCCGGCACCTTCCTGAGGTACCCGGATTTCGCCAAACACTCTTTCGTATTTGGCAATATTTTCTTCCAACGCACGAAGCAGACGTTTAGCATGCTCGGGCACCATAACGACACGCGACTGCACACCAGCCTTGGGCATTCCCGGCAACACGCGTACGAAATCGAATACAAACTCCGAACTGCTATGAGTAATGATAGCCAGGTTCGAATAAGTGCCTTGAGCCACGTCTTCCTTCAATTCTATTTGTAACTGTCCGTTATTATTTTCCTGATTTTCCATAAATATGTGTTTTTAGTTATTGAATCTGTCACAAAAGTACGGAATACTATTCGAAAAATACAAGTAAAAACGCATAAAAGATAACTTAGGTATCGGATTTAATATGCTTCCAGGAGTGAAAGAAGTTATCACTTCACTTAGAAATAAAAGCAGAAGTTTTCCTTCCTGATGAGAAAAAAATAAAAAAGAGAGTTCGCATTTTTCATGATTACGTTATTTTTGCAGAGTAATGAAACCGAAAATCTTTGTATTGTGAAATGAAAGCAAATGGCATAAACTTCGGAAAACTATTGATGCTCAGCTGTGTGCTCTCCGGATTGTTGACCGCTTGTAACAGTCAGCCAGATGTCGCCCGCTTGCTGCGACATGCCGATTCAATGTTGACAGACCAGCCAGACTCCGCACTATGCCTATTGAATGACATTCTGGATGAATCATCCTTTACACCACCCGAACAAATGCAGTTAATATGGGACAAAGCAATGGCACACTACCGGTTAGACATGTCGTTGGCCGAAGATTCATTGATAGGAAAGGCTGCTGCTTATTACCGCCAGTCGGGCGATTCGAGCAAACTCTATGCTTGAATTGCTTGGAAAAGAAACCTGGGAAAAGATCGAGTCCGGTGTAAGAAGGATGATACAAAATAATGAACAAAATATCGAACGTTTAAAACAATATGCCGATACATTGACACCTTCGGAACTCTTGATGTGTGAGTTGATACTTGATAACAAAAATATTTCGGCAATCAGTGCGATAACGGGCAAATCGGTATCTAATATAACCAGCACACGTTCTCACATACGCAACAAATTGAATCTCAAAAAAGATGAAAATCTTCGGGAAGCGCTACTGAGGATCACGAAACAAAAGAAATAACTCGATACAGAAACGCTATTAGCCGCATACGGTAATCTATTCATAAAGAGTTCAAATTCGGCTCAAATATTTCGAGAATTGCTTTTTGTTTTGATAAAGATATAAAACGTGCAAAAACAGAAAAAGCAGATAATAAAAACGGGATTTAGCATAACTAAATCCCGTTCCATAAAATAATCAATCCAATGATGTTATCAATCTTTTAACTTAGCCGAGATAAATTCCCGATTCAAACGTGCAATGTTCGAAATAGAGATATTTTTAGGACATTCGGCTTCACAAGCTCCGGTATTGGTACAATTTCCAAAACCGAGCTCATCCATCTTAGCAACCATTGCCTTTGCCCGGCGGGTAGCTTCGACCCGTCCTTGCGGCAGTAACGCCAACTGGCTTACTTTAGCCGAAACGAACAACATGGCCGACCCGTTCTTACATGCGGCTGCACAAGCTCCGCAACCGATACATGCGGCTGCATCCATTGCCAAATCGGCATCTTCTTTAGGTATGGCTATCGCATTGGCATCGGGAACGCCACCGGTATTTACCGAAACGAATCCTCCTGCTTGAATGATTTTATCATAAGCCGAACGATCTACCATCAGGTCACGGATAATAGGGAAACCTGCCGAACGCCACGGCTCGATGGTGATCGTATCGCCATCATTAAAACGGCGCATATATAACTGACAAGTAGTAGCACCGGTCGCAGCTCCGTGAGGATGACCGTTGATATACAACGAACACATACCGCAAATACCTTCACGGCAGTCATGATCGAAAACGACAGGGTCTTTACCTTCTTTTATCAACTGTTCGTTCAGAATATCCAGCATTTCCAAGAAAGAAGCACCCTGAAAAATATTATTCAGTTGGTAAGTTTCAAAACGGCCTTTTTCTTTCGGACCTTTCTGACGCCAAACCTTAAGGGTTACATTTATATTTTTGTCCATGATAATTCTTTGTTACTGATTATTACTTTTTATAGTTACGGGTTTGAGGAACGACAAATTCATAATTCAACATTTCTTTCAGCATTACAGGGTCTTTATCTTCTCCCTGATATTCCCAACAAGAAACATAAGAGAATTTATCATCATGACGCAATGCCTCACCCTCTTCAGTCTGGTGTTCTACACGGAAGTGACCACCACAAGATTCTGCACGATCCAAAGCATCATGAGCCATCAATGTACCGATTTCGATAAAATCGGCAAGTCTCAATGCTTTTTCCAGTTCGATGTTCTGATCATTGCCCGAACCCGGAATAAATACATTACTCCAGAATTCTTTCTTCAGATCTTTCAACATCTCGATTGCTTCTTTCAAACCTTTTTCATCACGAGCCATACCGATATGTTCCCACATTATATGACCTAAACGCTTATGTAAAGAATCTACCGATTCTTTTCCTTTTATGCTCATCAATTTGGTAATACGAGCTTCGATATTCTTTTCTGCTTCTTTAAATTCGGGCAGATCGGTACTGAAACGAGGCACTTGAATCTGGTCGGCAAGATAATTTTGGATTGTATAAGGCAATACAAAATAGCCGTCAGCAAGACCTTGCATCAAAGCAGAAGCTCCCAAACGGTTAGCCCCATGATCTGAGAAGTTTGCCTCTCCGATTGCAAATAGGCCCGGAATAGAGGTCTGCAACTCATAATCTACCCATAAACCACCCATTGAATAATGCAATGCCGGGTAAATCATCATCGGAGTTTCATACGGGTTCTCATCTGTAATTTCTTCATACATATCGAATAAGTTACCGTACTTCTGTTTTACCACTTCTTTACCTAAACGCTTGATAGCATCGGAAAAATCGAGGAACACTGCCAATCCGGTATTGTTTACACCGAAACCGGCATCACAACGTTCCTTGGCGGCACGTGAAGCAACGTCACGCGGAACTAAGTTTCCGAATGCAGGGTAACGACGTTCCAAGTAATAATCGCGATCTTCTTCCGGAATATCTTTTCCTTGTTTCTTCCCGGCCTGCAAAGCTTTCGCATCTTCTATCTTCTTCGGTACCCAAATACGTCCGTCATTACGTAAAGACTCGGACATCAAAGTCAGCTTCGACTGGAAATCTCCATGCACCGGAATACAGGTCGGATGGATCTGTACCATACAAGGATTGGCAAAATAAGCTCCTTTTTTATAGCATTGCCATGCAGCAGAACCGTTAGAAGCCATTGCATTGGTCGACAAGAAGAATGTATTTACATATCCTCCTGTTGCAACGACAACAGCATGTGCAGCATAACGTTCGATTTTACCGGTTACCAAATTACGGGTAATGATACCCCGTGCACGACCATCTACCAACACGACGTCCAACATCTCATGACGGGTAAACATTTTTACTTTACCTTTACCGATCTGACGGCTCAATGCGGAATATGCGCCCAATAACAGTTGTTGACCGGTCTGACCACGAGCATAGAATGTACGGGATACCTGAGCACCACCGAAAGAACGGTTATCCAACAAACCGCCATATTCACGGGCAAAAGGTACACCCTGAGCTACACACTGATCGATAATATTGTTAGAAACCTCCGCCAAACGATATACATTCGCTTCACGGGCACGATAGTCTCCACCCTTGATCGTATCATAGAAAAGACGATACACGCTATCGCCGTCATTCTGATAGTTTTTCGCAGCATTAATACCGCCTTGTGCAGCAATTGAATGCGCACGACGGGGAGAATCCTGAATGCAGAAATTCAATACGTTAAATCCCATTTCAGCTAATGAGGCGGCAGCCGAAGCTCCGGCAAGACCGGTACCTACGACAATAACATCCAGACGACGCTTATTTGCGGGATTCACCAGTTTTTGGTGAGCTTTATAATTACTCCACTTTTCGGCCAACGGACCTTCAGGGATTTTAGAATCTATTTGAGACATATTTGTTTGTTTTCGTTTGAATTAATATAAAATCTTTATCAAAAGGTCTCTTCCGATTATGCGATAAAACCGAAATAAATCGCAATAAAAGCAAAACCTGCACAAATGATCGTTGCATAAACATTCGAAATCGCTTTCCAACGAGTCAACCACACGTTATTATTCCATCCGATCGTCTGAATAGCGCTCCAGAAACCGTGAGTGAGATGAAACCAGATAGCAACGAACCATACCAAATACAAAATAACGAACAACGGATTGCTGAATGTGTCCAGAATCAATTGGTAGCCATCGTGAGGATCAACGCCCAAATCTAAACCTGCAATTTCATTAAACTGCATTTTATACCAAAACTGAGCAAGATGCAGAATAAAGAAAACAACAACGATAATACCCAGCACCAGCATGTTTTGAGATGCCCATTCTACCTGTTTAGGTTTGGCAATCACAGCATAACGGTCATTCCCCCGGGCTTTACGATTCTGAATCGTAAGCCAGAATGCATAGATGATGTGCACAACAAAACCCAAAGCTAAGATAAGAGTTCCGACCAATGCGTACCAATTGGCTCCCAAGAACTCACAAACCATGTTGTAGGCTTCCCCGGAGAACACCGCAACAAAGTTCATTGCTAAGTGGAAGGTTAAAAACAAAATGAGGAAAAGCCCGGACAGACTCATGACCAGCTTTCTCCCGATTGAAGAATTGAATAACCACATAGGATTCTAAGTTTTAAGTTATTTATTTATGTTATGTAGATTTACCGCATTTTTACAAATTGCAAAATTAGGTGAATATTGCGTACAAAACAAGTGATTAAAGAATTTTTTCCTTAAATAAAGAAGGCTGCCTTAAAAAACTTCCGTACCGGAATAAATATCAATAACAGGCCTCTGTTTAAGTAGATTACAGATTCTAAAAATAATAAGAGAATAGATCGAGCTTAGTCCTCAAGTCAAAAAAAAGAATTACAGAGTTTGTTTAAGGAGTCTGTCCGAATCTTCCGACAAAAAATATTATCAGGTCATTTTTGTGTTTTCACTTGTCAGATGACCCGTTATCATCTCCATAAAAACGGCCTTGATAGCTTTTTTATCGGGAAATTCGGATAAAGACTTAAAACAAAAAAACGGTCTCCCAGCTACAAAAAAAGGAGATGCCAAAGAAAGCATCTCCTTTTTTGAATATGATAAATAATTATTTATCGAAACGATATTAAAGTTTCGGTCCGGCAGCAACCAAAGCTTTTCCGGCAGCATTTCCCTCGAACTTAGCAAAGTTCTTGATGAAACGACCAGCCAAATCTTTTGCTTTTTCATCCCACTGAGCAGGATTTGCATAAGTGTCACGCGGATCAAGAATTTTAGGATCAACGCCCGGTAATTCTGTCGGAACAACGAAATCGAAATAAGGAATAACTTTAGTCGGAGCTTTATCGATAGAACCATCAAGAATAGCATCGATAATACCACGTGTATCCTTAATAGAAATACGCTTGCCCGTTCCGTTCCAACCTGTGTTAACCAAATAAGCCTTAGCACCGGTTTTTTCCATCTTCTTCACCAATTCTTCTCCGTATTTTGTCGGGTGCAATGACAAGAAAGCAGCACCGAAACAAGCAGAGAATGTAGGAGTAGGCTCGGTAATGCCACGTTCCGTTCCTGCTAACTTAGCTGTAAATCCAGACAAGAAGTAATATTTAGTTTGTTCTGCATTCAATATAGATACCGGAGGCAATACACCGAAAGCATCAGCAGACAAGAAAATTACTTGTTTTGCATGAGGACCTTTCGAAACCGGTTTTACGATATTTTCGATGTGATAAATCGGATAAGAAACACGTGTATTTTCAGTTACGCTCTTATCTGCAAAATCAATCTTACCGTCGGCAGCGACAGTAACATTTTCAAGCAAAGCGTCACGTTTGATGGCGTTATAAATATCCGGTTCGCTTTCTTTATCAAGATTGATAACTTTTGCATAGCATCCGCCTTCATAGTTGAATACGCCTTCATCGTCCCAACCGTGTTCATCGTCTCCGATCAACAAACGTTTCGGATCTGTCGATAAAGTTGTCTTTCCTGTACCGGACAATCCGAAGAAAATAGCCGAGCTATTACCGGCTTTGTCGGTATTGGCAGAACAGTGCATCGAAGCGATACCACGCAACGGATTCAGATAGTTCATGATAGAGAACATACCTTTTTTCATTTCACCGCCATACCAAGTATTGATAATAACTTGCTCTTTAGTAGTCAAGTTAAACACGACTGCAGTCTCAGAGTTCAGACCTAATTCTTTATAATTTTCTACCTTAGCCTTAGATGCATTGTAAACGACAAAATCAGGTTCTCCGAAATTCTTCAACTCTTCTGCTGTCGGACGAATAAACATATTGGTCACAAAGTGAGCCTGCCAAGCAACCTCAACGATGAAACGAACTTTCAGACGAGTCGCTTCGTTAGCACCGCAGAAAGCATCTACAACAAACAATTTTTTGTTTGACAATTCTTTTACAGCGATATTTTTCAGTTCTTTCCAAGCTGCTTCGCTAACCGGTTTATTGTCATTTTTGTATTCTTCAGAAGTCCACCATACTGTATTTTCGCTGGTAGCATCTTTCACAAAAAATTTATCTTTAGGAGAACGGCCGGTATAAACACCTGTCATTACGTTCACAGCACCCAGTTCAGTTACCTGACCTTTTTCAAAACCTACCAAACCCGGTTTGGTTTCTTCTGCGAACAATACGTCGTATGACGGATTGTGCAGGATTTCAGTAGTACCAGTAATACCGTACTTGCTTAAATCTAAATTTGCCATTTTCTTTTGGTTGAATTAAATGATTGACTGAATATAATTAATTATCTCTCTTCTAAATCCGATGCAAAAGTAATATAATTTCGGTACATGGTTACTCTAATTAAAGAAATTTTTCGCTAATTGACTCATTTTTTTATTCCGGATCAGGAAGTTAATTCTTTTTAGTCCCCATGTCTGAATTTCACTCGGTCCAGATTTAAGAGTTTCTTTCGAGGGCATTTCCTGTTTCTGCATCGAGAATAGCATACTATCCGACAAATAAAAACGGGAAAACAGATCAGAAATAACCCCATAGATAACCTGATATAATTTAATTGAAACAGGGCCTTATATCGTTTTTCAGAAGTTAATACACTGATTTTTCGCAATAAATATCTATTTTTGCATTCCATTTTAAAAGTTACGAAATGAAGATCGTCAATTTTGCAGAAATGAATTCGGAACTAAATCGTTTTGTTGCAGAAATACGGGATATACATATCCAGCAAGATCGTCTCCGATTCAGAAAAAATCTGGAAAGAATAGGAGAAGTTATGTCTTATGAAATCAGCAAGGACTTTCGTTATAGCGAAAAACTGGTTACGACTCCATTGGGAACAGCCCGCGTAAACACTGCCGATGACAAAATAGTAATCGGAACGATATTACGTGCCGGAATACCTTACCATCAAGGATTTCTGAACTATTTCGACCGGGCCGAAAATGCATTTGTCTCGGCATATCGGAAATATAAAGACAAACTGAATTTCGAGATTTTCATAGAATATATCGCTTCTCCGCGCATTGATGGGAAAATTCTGATTCTGACAGACCCCATGTTGGCCACCGGAGGTTCTATGGAACTCTCATACAGAGCTCTGCTCACAAAAGGTGAACCAGAACATATTCACATAGCATCGGTAATAGCCAGTCAAAAAGCGATCGAATATATCACCACCCATTTTCCCGAAGAGAAGACAACGGTTTGGGTCGGAGCTATCGATCCGGATCTTAATGAACACTCTTATATCGTACCCGGATTGGGAGATGCCGGAGATCTGGCTTACGGTGAAAAAGAATAATCATATCAACTTCGTCTAATAAAAGTGCTAAACTCAAAAATCTATGGAGATAACCATTCGTGAAATCTCAGGCAAAAAAGCGCTGAAGAAATATGTACAATTCAATATAGACCTTTATAAAGAAAATCCGTACGCCGTTCCTCCTCTTATTTTTGACGAAGTAGGAACATTAAGCCCGGACAAAAACCCGGCATTCGAATTTTGCGAATCGGTCTATTATATGGCCTATGATGAAGAAAAACCAGTCGGACGTATCGCCGGTATTATCAATCATAAGGTAAATGAAAAATGCGGAAAAAAAAGCGCCCGCTTCGGATTCGTAGATTTCATAGACAACACAGAAGTCAGCAGTGCACTATTCAATGCAGTCGAAAAATGGGCTCGTGAAAAGGGAATGGAAGAGATCGTAGGGCCGTTAGGATTTACAGATATGGACCCTGAGGGGCTGCTAATCGAAGGATATGACCAGCCCGGAACAATGGTCGCTATCTATAACTATCCTTATTATGTAAATCATATTACCCGGCTCGGATATGAAAAAGATAACGATTGGGTAGAATTCAAAATATATGTACCCGAAGAGATTCCGGTAAAACACAAACGCATATCCGATATCGTTCAAGCAAAATACAAACTGAAAGTATTAAAATATAACAGTATAAAAAAAATAGTCAAGGACTATGGACGCAAGATATTCGAACTTATAAATCAGGCATACGCCGACCTATATGGATATTCGGCATTATCTGAAAAACAGATCGACTATTATGTAAAAATGTACGTTCCTATGGTAAGGCTCGAAAACGTGTCCCTCATTGTCAATGAAAAAGAGGAACTCGTTGGTGTAGGAATCGCCATTCCGTCCATGACAAAGGCTCTACAAAAAGCTAAAGGAAAACTCTTCCCATTCGGATTTATTCATATTTTAAAAGCTCTTCGTGGTAAAAACGATGTTGTAGATCTTCTTCTTGTCGCCCTTCGCCCCGATTACCAAAATACAGGAGCGAATGCATTGTTATTCTCCGACTTGATTCCCGTATTTATAAAAAACGGATATAAATATGCCGAAAGTAATCCTGAATTGGAAGAAAACGGGAAAGTTCAGTCTCAATGGCAATATTTTGAAAACGTGCAACACAAACGCCGTCGTGCTTATAAAAAGCGATTATAAACCGACTAAGAGGCTATCTGAATTTTAAACAATCTACAATAATTTAAAAATCAACGGGAAAGCCAATAAGACTTCCCGTTTTTATTATATTATTTCCCTTCATAAACTATCGGGCAAGAGCCTTTATAATACAGCAAAAAAAAGAATATTTTAGGGAATGGATTATTTTAGAAGTATTCTCTTTCATTTTTTGACGAAAATTAACTACCTTTGTCCCCTCTTAAAAATAAAAGCTAATCGGTGAAAATTAAAAACAGATTAAATAAAGATATGGATAGCAAATTAGATTTCCATCCACGCTTGTTCAGTGCGTTAAAAAATTATTCTAAAGAAAAATTTATGGCCGATCTCATGGCCGGAATTATAGTCGGAATCGTAGCTCTTCCATTAGCTATAGCTTTCGGTATAGCTTCCGGAGTAAGTCCGCAGCAAGGGCTTATCACAGCCATTATCGGAGGTTTTATCGTCTCTTTTCTTGGAGGAAGTTCGGTACAAATCGGAGGACCGACAGGAGCATTTATCATAATCGTTTACGGAATTATTCAATCTTTCGGAATAGAAGGATTGGCAATAGCCACAGCCATGGCGGGAATCATATTATTGCTGATGGGAATATTCAAACTCGGAACGATTATCAGATTTATCCCCTATCCTATCGTAATCGGCTTTACGAGCGGTATCGCTTTAACGATCTTCACGACACAGATCAAAGATCTGTTCGGTCTTACGATGGAATCAGTACCGGCAGATTTCATATCTAAATGGATCGCCTACTTCCAAAGTTTCGGAACAACGAACATCTGGTCTCTTGGAATAGGACTTATAAGCATATTGCTGATTATCATAACCCCGAAATTATCTAAAAAAATTCCCGGGTCATTGGTTGCCATCATCATTATGACAATCATTGCTTATGTATTGAAACACCATTTCGGAATTACCGGAATCGAAACGATCGGAGACCGTTTTACGATCGACTCTTCTTTACCGCAGCCAGCCGGTTTACATATCAATATGGAAACGATCAATCAACTGTTACCGGCAGCTTTTACAATAGCGATGCTCGGAGCTATCGAATCATTGCTGTCGGCAACCGTGGCGGACGGAGTTACCGGAGATAGACATAATTCGAATACGGAATTAATCGCACAAGGTGCGGCAAATATCGTTTCTCCGATCTTCGGAGGAATCCCTGTAACCGGAGCAATAGCCCGTACAATGACAAACATCAATAACGGAGGTATTACTCCTATTGCCGGAATCATTCATGCTATAGTACTGCTGCTTATATTATTATTTCTCGCTCCCCTTACCACTCATATACCGATGGCTTGCTTAGCCGGGGTATTGATTATTGTCTCATATAACATGAGTGAATGGAGGACCGTAAAATCAATGATGAAAAATCAAAAAGCGGATATTGCCGTATTGTGGGTAACTTTGATATTGACCGTTATTTTCAATCTGACAATAGCGATCGAGATCGGGTTATTGCTTGCTGTACTCTCATTCCTTCGCCGAGTAACGGAAAACACCCATATTTCTGTATTACGCAATGAGCTGGATCAAAGTGCGAATAAGACGGAAACGCTGTCGGAAGAGCAACTCTCTCTCGAAAAAGGGGTCGAAGTATATGAAATCGACGGGCCGTTTTTCTTCGGTATTGCCAATAAATTCGACGAACAGATGCGTATCTTGGGAGATAAACCGTTGGTTCGTATCATTCGTATGAGGAAAGTTCCGTTCATCGACTCTACCGGAATACACAACCTCGAAATATTTATCAACTCTTCTCGTAAAGAAAACATTCATGTCATCTTGTCGGGCGTAAACCCCACCGTACATGCATCGCTGGAACGAATGGGTGTCGAGGCCTTATTAGGAGACGAATATATATTCGATAACATACATAAAGCTGTTGCTAAAGCCAATATAATGGCTTCAGAGCTAAAAGCTCAACCTAAATAACCAAAAAATTCCATAGAAAACAAGAAAACAGCCCTTTGCTTTTAAAAAGCAAAGGGCTGTTTTCTTATCTATCACAAAACTCGTCTATTCCCAAATTTTCCATTTTGCAAGTCCGTTATTCCACATCTCATTAAGGTCCTTCTTATCTTTTAGCGTATCCATAGGTTTCCAGAATCCTTCATAACGATAAGCACTCATCTGTCCCTCTCTGGCCAAACGTTCCATCGGTTCTCGTTCCCATACGGTCATATCGCCTTCGATATAATCGAATACCTGAGGTTGACAAACAAAAAATCCGGCACTGATCCACAAACCGTCACCTTTCGGCTTCTCGGCAAAAGAGGCAACACTATTATTCGGGCCCAAAGTCACAGCTCCGAAACGTCCAGTAGGTTGAACCGTAGTAACAGTGCACAAACGGCCGTTTTCCTTATGGAATTTCAATAAATCGGCAATGTTTATATCCGACACACCGTCACCATAAGTCAGCATAAAAGGTTCATCACCGATATACGGTTTGATACGCTTGATACGTCCGCCGGTCATTGTCTCATTACCGGTATCTATCAAAGTTACCTTCCACGGTTCGCTCGTCGTATTTAAAGTTTGTACCGTATTATTGCCCAAATCGATCGTTATATTCGCTCTGTGCATAAAATAATTTACAAAGAACTCTTTAATAACATATCCCTTATACCCGAGACAAATGACAAACTCATCGATTCCATAATGCGAATAACATTTCATAATATGCCAAAGAATCGGCATACCTCCGATTTCTACCATAGGCTTCGGCTTTACATCCGTCTCCTCACTGATACGTGTACCGAGCCCACCTGCTAATATTACAGCCTTCATGTATATTTAATTTTTTAAAATAGTCAAAATAAAGGAGATCCCGTATTTCTATAATATCGGTGATACCTCCGATAATATTTATTGAGTCTATTCGGATATCTCGAATAAAAGAAAAAACGCAACTCATTTCCCGGAGCAAAATACCGGATATAGTCATAACACTCTTTATATATTTCAGGAGTAAGCGAACCAACTACACGCTGACGCTTCAGATGATGAGCAGAATATAAATGGTTCTTTTTCCCCAATACTCTTATACAACGCAATTTGGCTTTTTTAGAATAAGAACTATCCGGCAAAGCTAAAACCGTCTTAGTCCAAAGAACTCCATAAATATGAAATACACCTCTCGGATTACGGGAATTATCGCGTGAAAGAGATGATTCGCTCAGCAAATCCAAACCGCTCCAAAATACCGAGATACGGTCTAATCGGGAAAGCGTCTCGAATACGATATTGAAACTAAAAAAATAAGGATTTCGACATTTCTCAAAATCCGCAATATCAATAATCTTACGAGAAAAAATAACAGCTCCGGAATAAATCAGACACCATCCGAGATCATGTAAAAAAGCATTCGCATCGTTATAAACACGGGAAGGTATCCCGAACGAACGCTTATTACAAGCGATAACATATAAATCGGGAGTCTGATTACTCAAGGTATTTATAACAGAACATAAATAACTACCATTCAACCGATTAATATCCCGAATAACCCAACAATAAGGAGTACGGGGTAATTTCAACGCCATTTCGAAAAGAGCATCATTATCCAACTGTCTATCCAAACGAATATAAGACAAATTCTCATAACGATCAGAATAACCGGCTACAACCCCTTGCGTATTATCTGAAGAACAATTATCGATAATAAGAAGGCGAATATGATACGAACTTATTTTGGGAATCATATCCTCCAACATATCACAAAGAATAACCACTTGATTGCAAGTAGGCACACATATCGTCAGCAAATCGCATCCATCAAGACTCATCCCCGAATACAAAGTTTAGATTACGATACAAAAGTAATGATTTCATTCTAAATACAGTTCAAACCCGATGATATAAACATCGATATCAAGACCTTTGTCTGTCCTTTTTCATATAGAAAGCCCGTTCTTCGGGAGAAAATTTCTCAATTGCATACCGGAGCATAGTTCTCGGCATTATTTGATAACGAGATTCCAAGAAATGTAGAAGAACCGCCTTATCTCGTTTTCCGACTTCCCTCAACATCCATCCTACAGCCTTTTGAATCAGGTCATGCGGATGTTGCAACAACTTATCGGCCAAATATAAGGTATCCTCAAATTGTTTTTCACGGATATATTTCCATGTCGCTACTATCGAAATTCGTTGTTCCCACAAATAGCCGCTCTCAGCCAACCGATATAAAGGAGTACGATCTTTATCTCTCAAATATTCTCCGACGATTTGATAAGCAGACAAATCGACCAAATCCCAGTTGTTTATTTTATCGGTATTCGACAAGTACAAATCAAAAATCCGCTTCCGACGCAGTTCGTCACTTTTAGGAAATTGAGCGACCCAAATCAGAAGAGCCAGTAAACGACATTCATGAACGGCATCCGACAACAACGGAAGGACATCCTCCGGTGCAACATACACATATTGTTTTGCAACAGACCTCGTTTTCGGGACTGGAATCCCGACAAACTTATCCCCTTCGCCATATGCACCTTTTGCTGTCTTAAAAAAACCTTGCAACACAGAAGCTTTCTCAGGATCGGCAAATACAAGTAAACTCTCCCGGATTTCTTTTGCTATCGACATATACCGTTTAATCTATGTGATTTACTTTAGCGACCGGCCCTCCTTCAAAAAAATGAATAATATTCCTTGAAACGAAAGCGGCCATTTCATTACGCACCTCAAACGTCTGAGTCCCGGTATGCGGATTCAAAACGACATTATCCATCGATAACAGCTCCTCTGAAGGATAATCCCCGAATTCAAAAACATCCAATCCGGCTCCCCATATTACTTTTTCACGTAGCGCTTTAACTAAAGCTTTTTCATCGACCAAAGGACCTCTTGCCGTATTAATTAGAATCGAAGTCGGTTTCATCAGGGAAAGCTCTCTTTCTCCTATCAAATGATAAGTCTCCGTCGTATATGGCGCATTTACCGAAACGACATCGGAAACTCGTAATAACTCATCCAAAGACAAATAAACAGCTTTATACTTATCCTCTATCGTTTCTGCGACCCGATGACGATTACAATAAACGATCTTCATTCCGGCCGCAATCGCCCGCCGGGCTAACGCTTGTCCGATACGTCCCATGCCGATAATACCGATCGTACCGCCATACAAAGAATGTCCCAGATTCTCCAATAATCCGACCTTTACCTCTCCTATTCGAAGACGCCTGTCCAACTCCGAAATACGTCGACTGACAGCCAACAGCAATCCCATAGCCTGATCTGCGGTAGGCTCTGTTACCGGATCGGGAGTATTCGTGACCTGAATACCTTTCTGCGTTGCATAAGGAATATCGATATTGTCATATCCCACTGCATAATTGGAAATTATTTTCAACTTCACACCGGCATCCATCAACTGTTTATCTACCGGAAAATTAAACATCGATTGCAATGCGTCATACTCCGGAATCATTCGTAAAACCTCTTCATAAGTAAAAGATTCTGCTCCGTCCGGAGGAAAAGTGACGTCATACTTCTCGACTAACTCTGCATAACCGCTCCGAAACATATTATATGTTACCAAGACTTTTTTCTTCATATATGATTTTAATTTTTAGATTATCTCTACACAGACAATAATACTACCCGTCAAACCCAAACTTAACACGGTCTAATTCTTACATTGTCTATCTCAGATATAGCAAACCCGACAATGCATTTTTATTTCACTTCGAACAAGATTAAACATAGGTCTTATCCTGAAATGAGAATTTTCAAAAGTATAAAAAAATGCTATACAAAAGCCTCCGCTTTCTATTTTTTATATTCTTACGAGTCTGTTTAAATTTTGCTCGGTCTGATTCGAAAATCAAAACCGGGAAACAAACCAAAAGAAACCGCAAAGATGTTCTGATAATATTTTCTTATCGGAAAATTTAGACAAGCCCTTGAGAAAGTTGCATTTCATAACATTTGTAAAATACAACTTTATTCCTCATTTTCCTTAAAATAAATCGGACAGAAATACGGGAAATCCGTAATTAAGCAATTCTGGAGAAGATAAATTTTCAATAAATACCTATTTAACAGCACATTATAACAGAAATACAACAACCATTTTTTTTCTCAAATAAATCTGCCATCAATTTATTTAACTTCAAATATGCCGTATTCGCACAAAATATATAAATTTGTTCACATCACGTAAAAATTATCCCCATGGTCTTAAATTATATTTGGATATCTTTTTTCCTGATTGCTTTTGGAGTTGCAGTAATTCAATCTGTATTTTTCGGGAATCTGACAATTTGGAACGATATCATGAATTCTTCATTCACTTCAGCCAAAACGGCTTTCGAAATATCATTAGGACTTACCGGGGTTCTATCTTTATGGCTGGGGTTAATGAAAATAGGAGAACGAGGAGGTATCATTGCCTTATTCTCCCGACTTATCAGCCCTCTTTTTTGCAGACTTTTCCCTGACCTTCCCAAGAACCACCCGGCATTCGGATCTATCTTCATGAATGTTTCTGCAAATATGCTGGGACTCGATAATGCGGCAACACCCCTCGGTCTGAAAGCAATGAAAGAAATGCAAGAGATAAATCCCGATAAAGAGACGGCAAGCAATCCGATGATCATGTTTCTTGTATTAAATACTACCGGACTGACTTTAGTCCCTTTAGGAGTAATGGTATACAGGGCACAAATGGGAGCAGCCAATCCTTCAGACATATTTCTGCCTATATTGATAGCGACATATTGCTCCACATTAGCCGGACTTATCGCGGTATGCCTTAAACAAAAAATAAATTTATTTGATCGGGTAATCATGGGTTCTATTTTGGGACTTACCGCCATAATCGGTTCTATACTTTACTTTTTTGCCGGACTTCCTCAAGAAAAAGTATCTCTATATTCCCAATTCGGAGCAAATTGTCTATTATTTTGTATAATCATCAGCTTCATAATTGCAGGAATACGAAAAAAAATAAACATATACGACGCATTTATAGAAGGCGCAAAAGAAGGATTTAAAACTGCAGTTACAATCATACCCTATTTAGTAGCGATGTTAGTCGCCATAGCTATTTTTAGAGCTTCCGGAGCTATGGACTTCATAATATCCGGAATAACAGCAGGTATCAATGCTTGCGGTATCGATTCCGATTTTGTAGGAGCGCTCCCCACTGCACTCATGAAACCGTTAAGCGGCAGTGGTGCTCGGGGAATGATGGTTGATGCGATGAACACATACGGAGCAGACTCTTTTGTCGCCCGTGTAGCTTCAACGATACAAGGATCGACAGACACGACATTTTATATTCTGGCGGTATACTTCGGAAGCGTAGGTATCCGCAATACCCGCTATTCTGCCGGGTATGGACTTTTTGCCGACCTCGTAGGAATCATTGCAGCTATCGTTGTTGCATATATCTTTTTTAAATAGTTGCTTCTCAAGATACCGAATAAACGTTTTTTCGTATTATCAGGCATCTATGTACAGGATAAAGCCCTATCTTTGTAATTTCGTTTATAATCTCAAAGATAATAGGAACATGGCTATTACATTCTTTGCCGAAGGGGTAAAGCTTCCGGCAATAAAAAAAAGAGAAACCGGAGACTGGATAAAAAATGTAGCCGGAATATATGGCAAAAAATGCGGTGATATCTCATACATTTTTTGCTCGGACGAGAAAATATTGGAAATAAATAGAGAATATCTCGATCACGATTATTACACAGACATCATTACTTTCGATTACACCGAAAAAAATCGCATCAGCGGGGATATATTTATCAGCATCGATACGGTGAAGAGCAATGCCGATGAGTTCGAAGTATCATACGAAGAAGAATTGCATAGAATCATAATACACGGGATATTACATTTATGTGGAATCAACGACAAAGGGCCGGGAGAAAGAGAGATAATGACTCAAAAAGAAAACGAAGCTCTTGCTCTTTTGTCTGACAAAAAATGACCTGTTTATAAACAAATACAGCAAAATGACTTTCAAGTACGACGTAATTGTTGTTGGAGCCGGACACGCCGGATGCGAGGCCGCTTGTGCAGCCGCAAATTTAGGTTCAAAAACCCTGCTCATTACAATGGATATGAATAAAATCGCACAAATGAGTTGCAATCCGGCTATCGGTGGTATTGCAAAGGGACAGATTGTGCGGGAAATAGACGCACTGGGAGGTAACACCGGAATCGTAACCGACAAGACGGCGATACAGTTCAGGATGCTCAACCGCTCTAAAGGACCTGCCATGTGGAGTCCTCGAGCACAAAGCGACCGGGAAAAGTTCATCCACACATGGAGAGAAATAATCGAAAATACAGACAATCTGTATCTGTGGCAAGATTCGGTAAAAGAGTTGGTCATAAAAAATAATACGGTAACCGGAGTTCTTACAAACATGGATGTCCAGTTTTCAGCAAAATCCGTAGTTATCACTTCCGGAACTTTCATGAACGGACTAATACATATCGGAAAGACTCAACTGCGAGGAGGTAGAATTTCTGAACCTGCATCGTACGGAATCACCGAACAATTATCTGAATTAGGAATCACTGTCGGGCGAATGAAAACAGGGACTCCAGTACGAATAGACGGGAGAAGCGTCCATTTCGAATTAATGACAGAACAACTCGGAGAAAACGACTTCCATAAATTTTCATATTTAGATTTTGAGCCGCGCAAATTAAAACAACAAAGCTGCTGGGCGACATATACGAACGAAGAAGTGCATCGGATACTCCGTCAAGGACTACCCGATTCTCCCCTATTTAACGGACAAATCAAAAGTATCGGACCACGCTATTGTCCCAGTATCGAGACAAAAATCGTCACATTCCCCGATAAAACAGAACATCAACTATTTTTAGAACCGGAAGGTGAAACCACTCGAGAATTTTATTTGAACGGATTTTCTTCTTCCCTACCACTGGAAATTCAACTGAATGCTCTGCAAAAAATACCGGCATTTAAAGACATTCAAATCTATCGTCCGGGATATGCGATCGAATACGATTATTTTGATCCGACGCAACTTTTGCATAATCTCGAAACAAAAAAAATCAAGAATCTTTTCTTTGCCGGACAGGTAAACGGAACAACCGGATATGAAGAAGCTGCAGGACAAGGTATAATTGCAGGAATAAATGCCCATATCAACTGCCACGGGGGAAATCCGTTCATTTTAGCTCGGAACGAAGCATATATCGGAGTATTAATCGATGATTTGGTAACAAAGGGCGTAGATGAACCTTACCGAATGTTTACATCCAGAGCCGAATATCGCATTTTACTTCGTCAAGACGATGCAGATATGCGTCTTACCGAAAAATCTTATAATTTAGGATTAGCTTCTACCCAAAGGCACAGTCTTCTCATCGAGAAAAAAGAGCATATCAATCATCTTATAGAATTCGCAAAAAACTATTCCGTAAAGCCTCAATACATAAATAGCGGCTTAGAGCAACTCGGAACATCCCCGTTAAAACAAGGAATAAAACTGATCGACTTAATTTTACGGCCTCAATTATCCATTTCTAAAATTGCAGGACTAATCCCTGCCCTACATAAAGAAATCGATAAAATCAAGAATCGTAAAGATGAAATCATAGAAGCTACGGAAATTCGAATAAAATATGAAGGATATATCGATCGTGAAAAAATGATTGCCGATAAAATATCTCGTCTTGAGAATATTCGAATAAAAGGGAAATTCGACTATAATTCGATAAAACAACTTTCGACTGAAGCAAGACAAAAGCTCGACAAAATCGATCCGGAAACAATTGCTCAGGCTGCTCGAATCCCGGGAATTTCGCCAAGCGACATCAATATTTTATTGGTATTATCCGGAAGATAACTTTTAGTTCCACGTGAAACAATAAAAAGAAACTCTTTAAATAAACAATACAAACATCAATAAAACAATAAGATAGAACAAGCCATGAGCATCGAAAACATTAAAGAAAAGATCAGGGATGTAAAAGACTTTCCACAAAAAGGAATCATCTTCAGAGATCTCACAACAGTATTTAAAGACAAAGACTGTCTACATGCCCTTAGTGAAGAACTGACAAAACTATATAAAGAAAAAGGGATAACAAAAGTTGTAGGGATAGAATCCAGAGGGTTCATAATGGGCCCAATTATCGCCAACAATTTAGGGGCAGGATTTGTTACATTAAGAAAACCGGGAAAACTTCCTGCCGAAACATGGAGTGAAAGCTATGAAAAAGAATATGGTACCGACACAATCGAAATACATAAAGATGCGCTCAATTCAGAAGACATAATTGTATTGCATGACGATCTGCTGGCAACCGGTGGGACAATGCTGGCTGCATACAAATTAGTAAAACGGTTTAATCCTAAAAAAGTCTATGTAAATTTTATCGTAGAACTGGAATTTTTAAAAGGAAGGGATGTTTTCCCTCCTGAAGTAGAAATCGAAGCTCTCATTAAATACTAAATGGCAGCAACAACAAGCGAACATATTAAAAGCATCATTGCCCTCCTACCCGAAACTCCTGGCGTGTACCAATATTTCGATAAAGAGGGCAAAATTATTTATGTCGGGAAAGCAAAAAATTTAAAACGCAGAGTATCTTCCTACTTCAATAAAGTTCATGACTCGGTAAAGACGAATGTTTTAGTGCGGAATATTCGCGATCTAAAATATATCGTAGTAAAAACCGAAGAAGACGCCCTACATCTTGAAAACAGCCTGATCAAGGAATACAAACCCCGATATAATGTTTTATTGAAAGATGATAAAACATACCCATGGATCACCGTTCGCAATGAGCATTTCCCCAGAGTATTCTTAACCCGAAAAGTTATAAAAGACGGCTCTAAATATTATGGACCGTATGCAAATGTGCATTTAGCAAAAACCGTTCTTGAGCTTATTCGTACACTCTATCCGATACGCACGTGCCCACATAACCTTACTCCGGAAAACATTCGTCGGGGAAAATTCAAGATTTGTCTCCAATATCACATCAAAAATTGCAAAGGCGCATGTGAAGGCCTTGAAGAGGAAAAGACCTATTTAGAATATATTTCTCAAGTAAAACAGATTCTTAACGGCAATATACAGCAATTAAGCGAACACTTGTTACAAGAAATGGGGAAACTCTCGGAAAACCTGAAATTCGAAGAAGCTCAAGTCTTAAAAGAGAAATACCTCTTATTAGAAAAATACCGGGCAAAATCAGTCATTGTAAGCACGACAATACATAACATCGACATATTTTCTTACGATGAAGAGGATGATGCCGCATTCGTGAATTACATGCATATCCGCAACGGTTCGATCGTACAAAGTTTCACAATAGAATACAAGAAAAGGCTTGATGAAGCAAAAGAAGATATTCTTGCATTGGGAATCGCAGAGTTACGTACTCGCTTTAAAAGTCTGTCTCGTGAAATAGTCGTTCCGTTTCTACCCGATCTCGAATTTGAAAATGTAGAATTTATCGTTCCTCAACGCGGAGACAAGAAAAAACTACTCGAAATATCGGAGCAAAATGTAAAACAATACAAAATCGACAAGCTAAAACAGACAGAAAAGCTTAATCCCGAGCACCGCAGCATGAAGCTGCTTAAAGAAATACAAAAAGAACTCTGCATGAATAAACCTCCTGTACATATCGAATGCTTCGATAATTCGAATATTCAGGGTAGTGACGCTGTTGCTGCATGCGTCGTATTCAAAATGGGTAAACCGGCAAAAAAAGAATACCGTAAATACAACATAAAAACTGTCGTAGGCCCGGATGATTATGCCTCGATGAAAGAGGTCGTCAGACGCCGTTACCAGCGCCTAATCCGAGAAGAAGCACCTCTTCCCGATCTCATCATTGCAGATGGAGGAAAAGGTCAAATGGAGATAATCAGAGAAGTAATAGAAGATGAACTGCACCTTGAAATTCCTATCGCCGGATTAGTAAAAAATGACCGACACAGAACCTCCGAACTTCTATTCGGGTTTCCCCCCAAAGTAATTGGAATAAAAGTTCAAAGCCAACTATTCAGACTATTGGAACAGATACAAAATGAAGTACACCGGTTTGCTATTACATTTCATAAAGACAAACGAAGTAAACGCCAAATCGCATCTGCGTTCGATAATATAAAAGGCATAGGAGATAAAACAAAGACCGCCCTCCTGAAAGAATTTAAAAGCATGAAACGAGTTAAAGAAGCGAGTTTCGAGGAGATAGCAAGCATAATCGGTAAAGCCAAAGCCAAAATAATAATACAAAATCTCAACTCTCAACATTAATGAATAAAATAAACATAAGAAATTTTGAACAGTTTTTTTAGAATTAATCAAGTCTGATTCAGGAATTTTTTCGAGAGAGTTTTTTTTGTTTTTACAAGAGTGATAACAGTCTAAACTGACAAATGAAAACAGAAAAAACAGACCGAAAGAAAAAGCAAAGATACCCTGATTGCATTTTTTATCGGAAAATTTAGACTGGCTCTTAAAACTTTATTCGTAACTTTGTATTAATAGAGCAATAAGAAGTCGATATGAGAATCTTAATACAACGGGTAAAACGGGCTTCCGTAACTATTAGCGGAAAAATAAAATCAAAAATAGATACAGGACTGCTGATTTTGGTCGGAATTGAAGAAGCCGACACAAAAGAAGATGCAGAATGGTTGGCAAAAAAAGCGACATCCTTACGTATTTTCGATTGCTCTTCTACCGGGCCATAGCGCGCTACGCCAAGGCGGCCCTGCGTCCGGGCGGCGAGCTGTATTTTGAAATCAACGAGGCACTGGCCGGCGAGATGCGCAGCCTGCTGCGGGCAGAGGGATTTGCCACGGCAGAGGTGCGCAACGACAGGTATGGCCGGCCGAGGTTTACGAAATCTACATTGGAATGACTTCAGGAGAAATGCCAGAAAAGGAGGCGCTGCTGCGCCTCACCACCCTTTGCTCGCAGGCCGAGCACTGCTCGGGCGAGATGGAAGACAAGATGAGGAAGTGGGGTATGGCCCCCGATGCGCAGGCACGGGTGATGGAATACCTCACGAAAAACAAGTTTGTCGACGATGAACGTTACGCCAGGGCCTTCGCCCTCGACAAGATTCGGTACAACAAGTGGGGGCGGCGAAAGGTGGAGCAGGCCCTGTGGGCCAAGCGTATCGACGAGCCCACAAGGCAGCTCGTGCTGGGAGAGATAGCCGACGACGAGTATCTGGCCGTGCTGCGCCCACTGCTCAAAAGCCGCGGACGCAGCATCAAGGCCGCCGACAGATATGAGTTGAACCGCAAGCTGGTGCGCTTTGCGCTGGGCCGGGGCTTCGACTACGCGCTCATACGCCGCTGCATCGACGTGCCCGACGACATCGACGAGGGCTATGGGGGTGAGTTTGTGGAGTAGGGTGCTCGACTTCGTGTCGCCGAGGCTGTGCGCCGTCTGCGGCAGCCGGCTGTCGGTCACCGAGCACGCGCTGTGTTCGGCCTGCTGCCTCAGGCTGCCCCGCACCGGCTTCTGCCTCAGGCCATACGACAACCCCGTGGCCCAGGCTTTCTGGGGCCAGGCCGACGTGGAGCGTGCGGCGTCGTTTTTCTATTTCGAACCCCATTCGGAGGTGAGCCGCATGATATACTCGCTGAAGTACAAAGGGCGCCCCGACATCGGCGTAGCGCTGGGACGGCTTGCCGCCGGCGAGTTCATGGCGGCCGGCTTCTTCGACGGCGTGGATGTCATAGTGCCGGTGCCGCTGGCAAGGAAGCGGCTCCGCGAGCGTGGCTACAACCAGAGCGCCGAGGTGGCGGCAGGGGTGAGCTCGCTCACGGGCATACCGGTAGATGCGCGCAGCGTCTGTCGCAAGGCCTTCAAGACAAGCCAGACGAAACTCGGACGGTGGGAACGGCTTGGCAACGTGAGCGGCCTCTTCGAGGTAAGGCGGCAGGAAAGGCTGCTGGGAAAGCACGTGCTGCTGGTCGACGATGTGTTCACCACTGGGGCAACCGTCATGGCCTGCGCCTCGGCAGTTGCCGCAGTGCCGGGCACAACTGTCAGCATCATGACGCTCGGCTTTACCAAGTGAATGCCGCAATAATCTTTTTTAACGGCATGAAGCGGTTTCTTTGGCAAATGTTTCCTACCTTTGCAAACTAATACAAACCATTAAGCAATGTAATAGATGGACTCTATCAAGACAACATTTGCGGCCAAGCTGCTCGAAGTGAGGGCTATAAAGCTGCAACCCAACAGCCCGTTCACATGGGCATCAGGATGGAAGTCGCCGTTCTACTGCGACAATCGCAAGACGCTGTCGTACCCGAGGCTGCGCAGTTTCGTAAAGACTGAGTTGTGCCACGCCATACAGGAACACTTCCCCGAGGCCGAAGCCATTGCGGGGGTGGCCACGGGTGCCATCGCGCAAGGGGCGCTGGTGGCCGACGAGATGGGCCTGCCCTTCGTCTACGTGCGCAGCAAGCCAAAGGACCACGGGCTGGAAAACCTCATCGAGGGCAACCTTGAGCCGGGCTCAAAGGTGGTTGTCGTCGAAGACTTGGTGTCGACAGGGGGAAGCAGCCTGAAGGCTGTCGAGGCCATAAGGAACAACGGCTGTGAGGTGATAGGCATGGTGGCATCATACACCTATGGCTTCCCTGTGGCCGAAGAAGCCTTTGCCAAGGCCGGCGTAGAGCTCGTAACGCTCACCGACTATGACCACGTGGTGAAGCATGCGCTTGCCATCGGCTACATCAAACCCGAGGATGTGGAGGTCATCCACGAGTGGCGCAAGGACCCGGCAAACTGGAACAACAGATAAACCGATACACCGACGTTGGGGAGGGGGCACGAGCTGAGGCTCCCGTTTGTGGGGGCCGGCGCGCCCGTGTCCTCCCCCCTGTCTTACTACTTACTATTTTCCGACATATTGATGAGCAAGTTTGAAAGCAGCATAAAGCAGATACCATACTCACAGCAGGCCGTTTACGCCATGCTGAGCGACCTGGGCAACATTGAGAAAGTGCGTGACCGCATACCGGAAGACAAGATAAGGGATTTCCGTTTCGACCGCGACACCATCGCGGTGACCGCCCCTCCGGTCGGCGAACTGCGCCTGCGGATAGTGGAACGCGACGAACCGAAGTGCATAAAGTTTGCCACCGAGCAGTCGCCCATACCGTTTGACCTGTGGATACAGGTGCTGCCGGTGACCGACACCACTTCGAAGATGAAGCTGACGATAAAGGCCGAGCTCAATCCTTTTATCAAAGGGATGGTGCAGGGGCCGCTTAAGGAGGGCGTGGAGAAGATTGCCGACGCCCTGGCGGCCATAAGGTATGAGTGAGCCGGCGGGCCTATGCGGGGCCTGCCATGGCCGCACGGCCGGGCTGAAGGCTTTGCATGGCGGCGCTTGATGGTATAGAATGCTGTATACCGAAACAATAACCAACCAAAAATGTCAAACAAACTTTGGGAAAAAGACTTCGAGATTAACAAGGAAATCGAGCGCTTCACCGTCGGGCGCGACCGTGAACTCGACCTTTATCTCGCCAAATATGATGTGCTGGGCTCCATGGCCCACATAACGATGCTTGAGAGCATAGGGTTGCTTTCGGCCGATGAGCTGCGCTGCCTGCTGGCTGAGCTTAAGGCCATATACAAGCTGTGCGACGACGACGGCTTCGTGATTGAAGACGGGGTTGAGGACGTTCACTCGCAGGTGGAGCTGATGCTGACGCGCCGTCTGGGCGACATGGGCAAGAAGATACACAGCGGGCGCTCGCGCAACGACCAGGTGCTGGTAGACCTTAAGCTGTTCACGAGGCATGAGCTGATGGACATCGCCAACGGCGTGAAGGCCCTTTTCGATGAGCTGCTGGCCAAGAGCGAGCGCTACAAGGGCGTGCTCATGCCGGGATATACCCATCTTCAGGTGGCCATGCCGAGCTCTTTCGGCCTTTGGTTCGGCGCTTACGCCGAGAGCCTGGCCGACGACATGCTCTTCCTCCAGGCCGCTTACCGCATGACCAACCGCAACCCGCTCGGCTCTGCAGCCGGTTACGGTTCGTCGTTCCCGCTCAACCGCACCATGACCACGCGGCTGCTGGGGTTCGACACCATGGACTACAACGTGGTGTATGCGCAGATGGGGCGCGGCAAGATGGAGCGCAACGTGGCCTTTGCCATGGCTTCCATCGCCGGAACGCTGGCGAAGCTGGCTTTCGACGCCTGCCTTTTCAACAGCCAGAATTTCTCTTTCGTGCGCCTGCCCAAGGAGTGCACCACCGGCAGTTCCATCATGCCGCATAAGAAAAACCCCGACGTGTTTGAGCTGATACGCGCCAAGAGCAACAAGCTGCAGGCACTGCCGCAGCAGATAACGCTCATTATGAACAACCTGCCGGTGGGCTATTTCCGTGACCTGCAGATTATTAAGGAGGTGTTCCTGCCCGCTTTCGGCGAGCTGAAAGACTGCCTTGGCATGACGGCATACATCATCAACCGCATGGAGGTGAACGAGCACATACTCGACAACCCGATGTATGACGCCATGTTCTCGGTGGAGGAAGTCAACCGCCTGGCCGCCGCAGGCATGCCCTTCCGCGACGCCTACAAGAAGGTGGGGCTGGAGATTGAGGCCGGCACTTTCGTTCCCGACAAGAACATACACCACACCCACGAGGGGAGCATAGGCAACCTGCAGACCGACTGTATCAGGGCAATGATGGACGACAACATGGAAGGCTTCCACTTCGACAGGATGCTGGAGGCGGAAAGGGCCTTGCTGGCATGAGGGCCGTGGGTAAGGCAATGGCTGCCGCGCTGGTTGCGGCAGTGGCGCTCGGCTCTTGCACCAATGCCGAAGAGGAGTACAGCGACGAGCCTTGCTACTTCTTCTTTGACAATTCCGTGCACCAGAACAGCACGCTGGCAACGGCAATGGACAGCGAATCGCCGGGAGTGTACTGCCTGGTCAGGGAGACGCGCGAGTCGGGGGCTACCTATTTTGTGTTCACCAACAACCACGGGCTCACGTCGAGAAGCATTGCCAACGCCGTTGACTTGCAGCGGACGCGGCGGCTCGGCAGGCAGAACGGATTGATTGTGGGCTACAGCAACGCTGATATCACGGCCCCAGTGTTCTGCGCTTACGACGCCCAGTGCCCCGTGTGCTATACGGGTACGGGGCTGGTTGACCGCGTGCTGACCATCGACAGCCGCGGGATGGCCACCTGTGGCAACTGCAAGAGGGTGTACAATCTCAACAATGGGGGGATGATACAGAGCGGCGGACAGTCTTCTGACGCCACTAACAAGCTTCTGCGCTATCATGCTGAAACCAATGGAGCGTTAGGGAAGCTCAATGTCCACAACTGAATATAATTGTGCCTTTCATGTATACGGAACCCGAAGCTCCTCCAGCGCCCTGTCT
>OGYL01000708.1_pt1 | contig 26637 bp, 19 predicted proteins | sample 1576541 | NCBI WGS metagenome assembly OGYL01 (sample SAMEA3541551, study PRJEB24748) | human gut metagenome | biome: human gut; feature: human-associated habitat; material: faeces | place: China | collected 2012 | reverse complement strand
AAGGAATCAGCTTGAAGAAGATTTTGCACAAGACCAGATGAGCATAAAAGAATACATTGACCCGTTTACGGGTGCCAAGAATAAATAAGCAAAAAACAAACAGCCGCACGTGAGCGGCTGCTTGAGATAGTAATGCGTTGTCAAACCTTTCGATGCCCCTTTCAGGGGCTTAGCCAGTAGGCGCCCCTTATAGGGGCTGTGCAAACCACTAGTTTACTAGTGGTTATGATTTGCAGCGTATAAATATTTTCAGGTTGCGGGATATGCCAAAACAGCCCATCGCAGTAGCTTCGTCCGAAGCGCCGCGGTGGGCGTGATTTTATAAAATAATGCTGCCGTCCTGCAAATAAATATATCACAGATACGGTCTGAGCCCGCAGAGAAGATCCTCTTCTATGCCGATTAGGCGGCGTGCCGTGCTGCGCGAAGCGCCGTCCGCGCCCTTATATTCGTTGAGGTAGCGGGTCAGGCTCTTTATGCCCATGTCGCACCCGTCGGTCATCAACCCTGCGACCGTCCTGTCCGAGTCGTTCATGCCGAGCTTGACGTTGGTTTTTATCCACGACATGCTCTTCGCCATTATCCCCGGGTCCTTGCCGTCGTCGCCGAGCGACGCCAGCTGTTCTTTTATCGTTCCGCCGAGCTGGCTGTGCTCCTCCTTGCTCTTTTCGAGCAGGTTTTTTAGATCCTCATCTTTAATGTGTCCGCTCACTTCGTCAATGCTGCCGACCGCCATTTTTATCCCGCTGTCGCATTCTCGCAGCAGCTCAAGTGTGTCTTTGCTCATTTTATGCACCCTTTCTGTTCTTTTTCGCTGTATAGTGTGCCCGGAATGCGGCGAATTATTATATATTGTATAAAGAACGAATATAATATATAATGCACAAAAATCGATAAAAAATTATGGAAATTATGGAAATATAAAATAAAGTTTATTCTCTTGACAAACGAATAAACATAAAGTAAACTTGAATCGTAGCATGGCAGAGGATGCTCTGCCGAAAGATGAAAGGAGACAAACTATGAAGAGAATTATTGCTATCCTGCTCGCGCTGATAATGATATTTGCATTTGCGGCATGTAAGGGCAAGGACGATAAGAACGACACAACGGCTGAGAGCTCGCAGGACGCGAACGCAGACGTTCAGGACACCCAGACGGGCGACGCGGAGAGCAACGCGGCAGAGAGCACCGCTGACGACACGGCAGTCGCACCCTCCGAGGGCGGCAGCGAGGCGGCTACTCAGGGTCAGCAGGGCGGTTCTCAGGGCGGCCAGCAGGGCAACAAGCCCGCAGCGGAAATCAAGGCTCCCGTCAACGGCAGCAAGGCTGAGATCGTTGCGTTCTTCAACAAGTACGCTTCGGCTATGAAGAGCTACACCGGCAAGGTCTCTGTCAAGAGAGTCCAGGGCACTACCTCGAAGATCAACAGTATCACCGGCGGTTCGGCTATCGCGAAAATCGCTCAGCCCCTGCTTCCCAACGACTATCCGAAGACCGACAACAAGACCTTCAACGGCGGCAAGGCTTCCGACGGCACAACTCTTGCAAGCTTCCTGCCCGCGGCAAAGCGCGCTTCCTATAATGTCGATCCCGCAGGCGTCAAGTCTGCTTCCTGCGTCAAGCAGGGCAGCGGCTGGAAGGTCAGCATCACTCTCGTTACCGAGAGCGGCGAGGGACTTACATATGTTCCCAAGCACCACGGCTCCTGCTTCGACACTCTTTCGCTGACGAAGGATTCCTTCGGACCGTTTGAGCCTGTCAGCACCAAGGTCAATTATCAGAGCGGCACATTCACTTTCGTGCTCAACGCGAACGGCACTCTTGCGAGCATCAACGTCAGCGAGCCCGCAAACGTTATCTGCAAGCTCAAGAAGGGCATCTCCATCGACGCCGACTTCACCGGCACATGGCAGCAGCAGTACACTTTCGCTTATTAATAGGATTTTCATAAAGACATGGGTCTGTCGATTAGCTCGGCAGACCTTTTCTGCCTTTAATGTCGGATAATTTTTTCATAAATATATTGACTTTCGCCCGCAAAGGGATATAATTAAGCCACAACCAATGGGGAGTAGCTATGGGTTATCCATCCGCCTGTCACCAACCGCACAGGAGCTGTGCTGGCAGCGGACATTGGCGGCGTTGGCCGTGAATGAAGCAAGACCTTTGGCAGACCGATTCTGCCGAAGGTCTTTTTTACGGGATACGAGGTGAATTATGAGAAAGCTGTTAAAAAGAATGTCGCCTGCAAGAATAATTGCGCTCGGTTTTGCAGCCGCGATATTTATAGGCTCGGGTCTGCTGATGCTGCCGTGCAGCGTGCAAAACGGCGTAGACTTAAAATACATAGACGCGCTTTACACTTCGGCGAGCGCCGTCTGCGTGACGGGACTCGTGACCGTCGATATAGGGGACACGTTCACCGCGTTCGGTCAGTTCGTTGTTGCGGCACTGATACAGATAGGCGGACTCGGAGTCGCATCAATGGGCGCGGGCGTTATCTTAGCGGTCGGAAAGAGAATAAATCTGAAAGGTCGGCGTGTTCTGCGCGATGCGATGAATCTCGACTCAGGCAAGGGAATAGTAAAATTTATAAAAAGCGTGTTTTTGACTACGGCGGCATTTGAGCTCGTCGGTGCGGCGCTGAGCTTCATTGTTTTCGTGCGCGATTACCCGCCGCTCAAAGCTCTCGGAATAAGCCTTTTTCACTCCGTCGCCGCATTCAACAACTCCGGCTTCGACATCCTCGGAAACTTCCAAAGCCTCTCCGCCTACAAAGAGGATGTGTTCTTAAATCTCGTGACCTGCCTTTTGATATTCTTCGGCGGAATCGGCTTTCTCGTTATCCGCGAGATTGTCGAAAAGCGATTTCGCTGGCGCAGATTTTCCATGCACACAAAAGTAGTGCTCACGATGAGCGTCGCGCTGATGGTCGGCGGCGCGGTGATTTTCAGAATTACCGAGGATATGCCGTGGATAGGAGCCCTGTTCAACAGCGTTACTGCGAGGACGGCGGGCTTCTCGACATATTCGCTCGGCGAATTTTCAAACGCGGGACTGCTCGCTATGATCTTTTTAATGTTCGTCGGCGCGTCGCCAGGCTCCACCGGCGGCGGAATAAAGACGAGCACGCTGTTTGCGCTGATACAGGGCATAAAGACCGCCGCGACAAACACCTCGGGAAAGGCTTTTCACTATTCTGTGCCGCACGGTGTGTTCCGCAAAGCGTCGGTCATAGCGGTTATGGGTATAAGTGTGATAGCAGTGGGAACGTTTATGCTCTGCGCCTTTGAGCCGGATATAGCAATAAGGGATGCCTTGTTCGAGATGACGAGCGCGTTCGGCACGGTGGGACTCACTACCGGGATAACCACGGGACTCTGCACCGCGAGCAAGCTTACATCAATAGTCATGATGTATATCGGCCGCTTGGGGCCGCTTACAATAGCGACTCTCTGGTACTTCACAAACGGAGATCGAATAAAATATCCCGACGGAAACATAGCCATAGGCTGAGAACGGAGGACAAAGATGTTTAAAAAATCAAAAAGCGACAGCAAATCTTACGGAATAATCGGACTCGGGCGCTTCGGCTCTGCTCTGGCTGTGGAGCTTGCGAAATCGGGCGCGGAGCCGCTCGTAATCGACGGAAACGAGGAAAAGGTGCGCGAGATGCGCGAATACACGGAGAACGCCTTTGTGGTCAACAGCTTTGACAAAAAGACTCTCTCGGAGACCGGAATACAAAACTGCGACGTCGTGGTGGTCTGCATCGGAGAAAAGATGGACACTTCGATTCTGACTACTCTCAACGTTGTCTCTCTCGGCGTGCCGACGGTCATATCAAAGGCCGCGAGCGCCGAGCAGGGCGAGATACTCAAGAAGCTCGGCGCAGAAGTCGTCTACCCCGAGAGGGATATGGCAGTCAGACTCGCCCACAAACTGGAGACTCCCAATATGCTGGACTTTGTTCAGCTGAGCCGAAAGCTGAATCTCCTTAAGCTTGAAGTTCCGCGTAAGATCGTCGGAATGACGATAATGTCCGCCGATATGCGGGGAAGGTTCGGAGTAAACATAATCGCTATAGAAAACAACGGAAATTTGACAGACAATGTGCATCCCGATTATATGTTCCGTGAGGGCGATATTCTCTATGCTGTCGGCAGCGAAAAAAGCATGACGCGCCTGTCCGATTGGATGGATGAGACAAGATAAAACTACGGGCACCGTGAAACCGGTGCCCGTCTTTTATGCGGTTTTGTGTGTCGGCCGGATTTTGAGCTTATCGCGAACATCTTTTTACGATTCTGTCTGCTGTTTTGTATTCTTCTTTAGTGTGAATAAAAAAGCATATTCACGCTGCCCGCCACTCTCCCCGTCAGGAATATGCCGTCGAGCGGCTAAGTCAAGGCACTCGGATCGACTTCATTGCCTCGGCAAAGTGAAATTTGTTCACTGCTTTTCTGTAACAAAAAATCGATTCTTCATTTCTTCCTGTCATTTCGGATCATCGCATACCACACCTCGTCACAGATTCCGAGGTTGTTCTTTCCGGCAGCTCTAAGAATACCTTCCCGTTTCATTCCGACTTTTTCCATAACGCGTCCTGATTTTGGATTGTTTGCATCATGACAGGCGGCAATACGATTTAGTCCGACAACATCAAAAAGATAATCCATCACGGCATTTAATGCTTCAGGCATTAATCCCTGCCCCCAGTACGCCCGGCTCATACAATAACCCATATCAGCAGCCTTTGTATTCTCATTAAGCTTTACAACAGAAATATTACCAATAGCTTTTCCTGTTTCTTTATACTCCATAACCCAATTAAAGTATCCGCCATCTTCATATCCGGGTATCCAATCGGCAAGAAGGCTCTTTGTCACTTCAACGCTCGAATGCGTCGGCCATGTCAGGAATCTCGCGACTTCGGGATCAGATGCCCAATTTGCATACATATCCTCTGCATCCTCTAATCTGAATCTTCGAAGTATCAATCTATCGGTTTCTATTCTTTGCGTTCCTGCTTTATTCATATTTTCTCCCCTTTGAACTCCTATTTGTCTTTATAATGCCTTTCTCATATACCGCGGCTCGTATTCGGCATACCCGTGCTTCGGATAGAATGAATAGGACTCAAACCACCGCTCCGGCGGATCGCCGAGATGCACCCGCGCTGCCGTAATGCCGTTGCCGCGCATTCCCGCCTCTATCGTTTCAAGCAGAGCCGAACCGATGCCCTTGCGCTTTTCCGATGCCTTTATATACAGCCGATGAATAAACGCTTCATTCGTTCCTTCGATCCTCGAATACCCGCCGCAGCCGATCACCCTGTCGTTATCATCCGCCGCGATCCAGAACATATCCCCACGGTCAAAGTAATTCTTTTTGATATCGAGCAGTCCATACAGGATCACCTCCCTCCTTAAAAATTTGCAAAGAAAAAGACGATAGTTTTTTCTCTATCTCCTTTGCTAAACATTTTATGAAATTTTTTATTTTACAAAACTGGAATTTGTATGAATGATATGAATACTGTACCATCCCTAGTTTAAAGCATAATATAAAGTATCTATATAAGAAGAATTCTTGCCCTACTTGTTCTTTACATCATGCTTCTAATTAATCTAAAAATGTAGTTTTCATATATTTTAGGAAATCATTTGATTTTCGAAGAACCTCTTCGAATACATCTATTTTACTTTTTTCTAATAAGCCAAATGTATTTGAAATCTTACTATATTCCTTACCTTTTCTGTGTCCAGATCCAGTAGATCTTAACTTCTGTAAATCCCTTAAAAACTTAATATGATTTTCATATCCAACAGCCTCGTTTGATTTTATCCATTTTTCAAGTTTACTTATTCCTTTAATATCAGTTTGAACATCTCCAGGAATGATTAATTGCTTTTCATTAAGTGAATCAATCAAAACTTTAACTAACGACAAAACTAATTGATCGAATTCTGGCTGACTCTCCCCAAGCGGGATTCTAATTTGAGTTAGATTATATTGATCTTCCGCAGATAATGGCAGATATAAATCCCAGCCATATTTTTCGTTCCATTGCTTTATTAAAGAACCATAAAGATCTTGAAATTTATGATCTTCCATATTTGACTCCGTAAATATATTACAGAAATCTCTTTGGAAAGATACCTGGCTTACTCCTTCTTCACCTACTATATTGTAACTTTTCCAGTATCCACGCTCACTTTCAGGTAAATCTCTTCCTAAATCGCCCAAATAAACTGCTATACAATTTTTATGATGATTATCTATTTTAATACCCCATAATGATTGACAACTCAAATATCCATCTCTAATCTCATATAACTCAGGTTTATTTACATATTTTTGTAATACATCACGCTTAAAAAATACTGGTGTTAAATACATAGGAGCATCTGGATTAGACCCAAAATAATTATTCAGCTTATCTGGATTGCACGTGTTAAAAATCTCTTTTCCAAACTCGTCAACACCAATAATAAAGTCCTCGTAACTTTCTTCTTTTTCATACGGCCAATAACCACATTCCTCAATTGGCGCTGGCATAAGAATTTTTTTGCCCATTAAGACACTATACACATATGTTGGAAAATTCATATCACCGCCCCATAATCCATAAAACAGACCATTATCTTTAGATTCGATATTAAACTCTTCTAGCCCAAAATCAGATATTTCCCCATCAAACTTAGCTCTAATATCAAAAAAAAGTAGAATTGCCATCTGTTTTGCTGCTGAATAATTACGTAAAAACTTCATTTTAATTTGAATCGTTGTATCATCAATATATTTAACCGCTTCTTCACTTTTCCCATTTTCATACATAGCCCAATATGATTTACTATTTTTGTTATATCGAAGATTGTTTAATAAGATAAACTCCTGTGATAACTCAATATAATCTTTCTCAACACCATAAAAATCACGATAATATAAAATAGATTCAAAACCATCTTTTAGCAAATTCGCTTTATACTCATATGCGTATCCATTTCCTTCAAATCCGGGATTTCCTTGCTCGTTAGCAGAAACATCCCACCCAACATCATTATACACATCATCTATATGATTTAGCGAAACTAATCCACACCAAAATCCTGCATCTGCACCATTCATATCTTTGTGACCGGATACCTGTATCCATTGTTCTTTTCCTAAATTTCTCTTTATATATTCCACATTCTTGGTCTGCAAAATTATTTCTTTTACTCCATCCATCAAAATAACTCCTAACATAATTTGATTTTTAGATAGCATAAACAATGTTGTAAGACGTTAATAACCAAACCCATGATTTAGATCTTTCTATGTTCTCTATATCTACCATCGCTCTTCTATATTCTTATTTAGATTGATTTTGTTGCTTCATTGATACCTTGTAAAAAAGCTATAACTGCTGCTCCAACCATTGGTATTCCGTATGGGCTTAACAGAAATCCTAATATCAATGCTTCTATGCCTGTTGAAAAATCCTTTTGAAACAATGATACAGCTCCAACAATGACACACATAAGCATTAGCAAATACAGTATTGTTGTTCCTATAGCCAGTAAAAATGTCAGAAATGTAGTGAGGATACTTAACAACAAGCTAATTGGAAACAAAAATATTTTTAATATCCATCTCATAAATCCCCTCCATTTCTACTAAATCATTTTAAAATGCCTTAAAGCATCCATGATAGCTTCTTCTTCTTCCAGTGTGCATTGTGGAATAACCTGTTTTTCCTTTTTTGATTTATTATAATGCTCCCTCAGTACAATCCCACATTTCTTTTTAATCTGTGCAATATAGAGTGTCGAAACCTTTAAATCAAACTTTTCCAATATATATTCCTTGATTTGTGCATAAGTAGCTTTACTTTCAGCACTTGTCAAATCAAGCTCATCAAGCGTAATTTCAACATCTATATGCTTATCGATATCAAGTTTGGACAATAATGCTACCGTCTCCACATGCGCTGTCCTCGGGAACAGATCGACGGGTGTCGCTTCTTCGACCTCATAGCCCAGCTCTTTGAACGCGGCGCAGTCGCGCGCGAGCGTCGCTGGGTCGCAGGAGACGTATACTATCCTGTCGGGAGCCATGCCTGCGGCGGCTTTAATCGTCTGCTCCGAGCAGCCCTTGCGCGGCGGGTCGAGGACTATTACCTCCGGGCGCTTGCCCTCGCCGAGAAGCTTTTCGGCGGCTTCGCCTGCGTCCGCGCAGATGAACCGCGCGTTTTCTATGCCGTTTGCGGCGGCGTTTTTCTTCGCGTCCTCTATCGCCGGCGCGACGGTCTCTATGCCGATTAGTTCCTCCGCCTTGTCTGCCATCGAAAGCCCTATCGTGCCCGCGCCGCAGTAGAGGTCGAGCAGGAGCTTTATTTTTTCCGCTCCGGCGTATTCGGCGGCTTTTTTGTATAGTTTTTCCGCCTGCGCGCGGTTGACCTGATAGAACGACAGCGGCGATATGCGTACTTTTACTTCGCAGAGTATGTCCGTTATGCAGCCGTCGCCGAGGAGCGGGATGCACTTTTCGCCGAGCACTGCGTTCGTGTCGTCGGGGTTTATGTTTATCAGCACGCTTTTTATAGCTTTTTCATCTTTGAGCGATTCGATGAGCTTGTCGGTGTGCGGCAGGTTTTCCTGTGCGCTGACGAGGCAGAGCATTATCTCGCCCGTCGCGAACGCTTTTCGCAGATATATGTGCCTGACAGCCCCGCTTCTGCTTGTTTCGTCGTAGACGGAAATATTATATTTTTCTATCCAGTCCGCGACCGTGCCGAGTATTTTTTCAAACTCCGGCGGCGCGAGGCGGCACGCGCGGCAGTCAACTATCCTGTGCGAGCGGCGGGAGTAGAAGCCGATTTTTAATTTCCCGTTTTCGCGTCCCACCGGGTACTGCGCCTTGTTGCGGTAGCCGTCCGGCGAGTCCGCGCCGATTATCGGCTTTAGTTCAACATCAAGTCCGCCGATGCGCGAAAACGCGTCGCGCACGGCATCGGATTTGAGCTTTAATTCCGCGCCGTAGCTCATGTGGCGGAACGAGCAGCCGCCGCAGCCGGGATATGCCGGGCAGTCGTTGTCGGTTCTGTCCGGCGACGGCTTGATTATTTTCGTGCACTTGCCGACGGCGTAGCTCTTCTTCGCTTTGATTATGTGCGCTTCTATTATATCTCCGGGCGCGGTCGCGGGGACGAACACGGCGAGCCCGTTGTATCTGCCGACTCCGCTGCCCGTCAGCGAGACCGAATCTATATGAAGTTCAATGTCGTCATTTTTGTTGAGAAGCAAAATATCACCCCGAAAAATCTTTATTAAAGTATATCAAACGGCGGTCGATTTTGCAATACGGGAGAAAATCCATTGACAGCGGGCGGGCAAAAATATATACTTGACTTGGATAAAATTTCTCCCGAAAGGAACTGATAAAATGATAAGAGTTACCGTCTGGAACGAGGGCGTCCATGAGGTCGAATCGCCCGAGATAGCGGCAGTTTATCCCCACGGAATCCACGGTCAGATAAAGAGCTTCCTCGACACGCAGGAGGATATCGAGGTGCGCACCGCGACCCTCAACGACCCCGACTGCGGTCTGCCGCCCGAAGTGCTCGAAAACACCGATGTGCTCATCTGGTGGGGACACAAGGCGCACGACGAAGTGCCCGACGAGCTTGTTGAGCGCGTTCACGACAGAGTTCTGCGCGGCATGGGCTTCATAGCACTGCACTCCGCGCATTTTTCAAAGCCCTTCAAGCGCCTTATGGGTACCTCCTGCGCCCTGCATTGGCGCGACGGCGATTTTGAGCGCCTCTGGACAGTCAATCCCGCGCACCCGATAGCAAAGGGCATCGGCGAATATGTTGAGATACCCGTCGAAGAGATGTACGGCGAGAGCTTTGATATCCCTGAACCCGACGAGCTTGTTTTTATGGGCTGGTTCTCCGGCGGCGATGTGTTCCGCTCCGGCTGCTGCTGGAGAAGAGGGCGCGGAAAAGTATTCTATTTCCAGCCCGGTCATGAGGGCAACCCCACCTACTATATCCCGCAGGTTCAGCAGATTTTAATAAACGCCGTTCGCTGGACGGCTCCTCATGAAATCATCGACGAGATAGTCTGCCCCCACGCCGAAATCTCGCCCGAGCAGGCGAGAAGAGAACGCGGCGAATAAGTAAAATATTATTTATTGCGAAAAATATTGACTTCCCAAACAGAAACAGTATATAATAGCCTTATGAAAAAAGAAGCTAGGCTGTGCGTCAGGCGTGCAGCATCTATTTGGGGAGAAGACAAGCGACCGTCTGATATCTGTCAGCCGGCCGCTTCCCTTTTTGTTGACTGAAAAAAGAAAAACGGTTATAATTGAAAAAACACTCGCGGCAGGGAGGCTTCGCATGAAAAAGATAATGCTCGTTTTCGGCACAAGACCCGAGGCGATAAAAATGTGTCCGCTCGTCAAAGAGCTCAAGACCCGCAAGGGACTCGAAACGGTCGTCTGCGTCACCGGCCAGCACCGCCAGATGCTTGACAGCGTGCTCAGGACATTCGATGTTGAGCCGGACTACGACCTGAGCATAATGAAAGATAAGCAGACTCTCTTCGATGTCACGGTCAGCATCCTCGAAAAGATAAAGCCCGTGCTCGAAAAAGAGAGACCGGACGCGGTTCTCGTCCACGGCGATACTACAACTACTTTCGCCTCCGCGCTTGCGTGCTATTATCTCGGAATAAAAGTCGGTCATGTCGAGGCGGGTCTGCGCACATATGATATACATTCCCCGTTTCCGGAGGAATTCAACCGCCAGGCGGTCGGCATAGTTTCCGAATATAACTTCGCCCCGACCGAGACGGCGCGCGAAAATCTGCTCAGAGAGGGCAAAAAGAAAGAGACCGTGTTCGTCACGGGCAACACCGCGATAGACGCGCTGAGAACCACCGTGCGTGCGGACTATTCAAACAAATGGCTCGACTGGGCTGCCGACGGCAGGCTGATAATGATAACCGCACACAGGCGCGAGAACCTCGGCGAGCCGATGCACCACATGTTCCGCGCGATAAGGCGCATCGTCGAGGAGCATCCGGACATCAGGGCGATATATCCCATTCATATGAACCCCGTCGTGCGCGAGGCGGCGGACGCGGAACTCGGCGGATGCGAGCATATAAAAATAATCGAGCCGCTTGATGTTGTCGATTTCCATAACTTCCTTGCGAACAGCTATATGATCCTCACCGACAGCGGCGGAATACAGGAGGAGGCGCCGAGCCTCGGCAAGCCGGTTCTGGTCATGCGCGACACGACCGAGAGACCCGAGGGCATCGCTGCAGGCACGCTCAAGCTTGTCGGCACGGACGAGCAGACAATATATGATAATTTCAAGATTCTGCTTGAAAACAAGGCGGAATATGAAAAAATGAGCCACGCCGCGAACCCTTACGGTGACGGACACGCCTGCGAGAGAATAGCGGACATTCTCGAATACGGGCACACGGACAGATAAATATAAAAAAAGACAGCTGATAAGTCAGCTGTCTCAGTCTGTCGAAAAAGTCTGTCATTGCACGGACTCAAGGCTCCCCTGTGTAAGGGGAGCTGTCACGGCTAAGCCGTGACTGAGGGGTTGTTGTAATGAAAGTTCAAAATACTCAGCATTTTGAAAATTTTTCCCTTATTCAGAACAATCCCTCCGGCGCTTCGCGCCACCTCCCTTTACACAAGGGAGGCTTTGATTTTTTTGCGAAACCACCAAAAATAGGTTTATCGACACACTCAAGACAGCTGATTTCGGTCAGCTGTCTTTCTGTTTATTCGCGGTGTTCATGAGCATGAGCACTTTTTCGAGCAGGTCGAGCATCTTATCCTGCGGCATGATGCGCACTGCTATGTGCGGCTTGCCTGCGGCGCTGACTGTCACCCTGCCGGGGAAGCCCGCGGCTATGGCGGAGATCTCCTGCATGTCGAGGTCGTCGATATAGAGCAGCAGCTTGTCGCCCTTGCGCCCGATCTCATAGATGTTGTGCTGAGCGGAATACGCCCGGAGCAGTGAAGTCCTTATCAGTCCGAGCACGGGAGCGGGCGGCTCGCCGAAGCGGTCGATGAGCTCATCCGTTACATCGTCCGCGTCCGCGCGCGAGGTTATGTCCGCGATGCGGCGGTAGATGCCGAGCCTCTGCGGCACGCTCTCGATATATGTCGGCGGGATGTGCGCGTCTATCGGCAGATCGACAAGGCATTCCTTCTTCGGCTTCTTTGTCTGGTCTCCGCGCTCCTCGCTTATCGCCTGTTCGAGCATCTGGAGATACATCTCGTAGCCGACAGCTTCCATGTGGCCGTGCTGCTGTGCGCCGAGCACATTGCCCGCGCCGCGCAGTTCGAGGTCGCGCATGGCTATCTTGAAGCCCGAGCCAAACTCCGTGAACTCTCTTATCGCATCGAGCCTGCTCGTGGCTATCTCCGTCAGCTCCCTGCCGGGTCTGAATGTGAGATACGCGCTCGCTCTGCGCGACGAGCGTCCGACGCGCCCGCGTATCTGATGAAGCTGGGCGAGACCCATGCGGTCGGCGTCCTCGATTATAAGGGTGTTGACATTCGGAACATCAACGCCCGTTTCGATTATAGTCGTGCATACCAATATATCTATCTCGCCCTCGAGCAGCTTGCGCCAGACTTCGCTCAGTTCGTCTTCGCTCATCTTGCCGTGGGCTATGCCGACAACGGCATCGGGCAGCATATCTTTTATTTTTGCAGCCGTGTGCTCTATGCTCTCAACGCGGTTATGCAGATAATACACCTGCCCGCCGCGCCTAAGCTCTGCGTTCATCGCCTGCGCGAGCATCTCGGGATTGTGCTCGACAACATAGGTCTGCACCGGCGAGCGATCGTGCGGCGCCTCCTCGAGAATCGACATATCGCGTATGCCGGAGAGCGCCATGTTGAGCGTCCTCGGTATGGGCGTCGCGGTCAGCGTCAGAACGTCGACCTTCGGATAAAGCTCCTTGAGCTTCTCTTTCTGAGCCACGCCGAAGCGCTGCTCCTCGTCGATTATTATCAGCCCGAGGTCGCGGAACTGAACATCTTTTGAAATGAGTCTGTGCGTGCCGACGACGATGTCGACGCTTCCGCGCCTCAGACCGGTTATCGTATCTTCGATCTCTTTTTTCGAGCAGAAGCGCGAGAGCATACGCGCCTCGACCGGGAAGCCCTCTATTCTCTTGAGCACCGTCTGATAGTGCTGATAGGCGAGAATTGTGGTCGGCACAAGAATAGCGCACTGCTTGCCGTCCGCAACGCACTTGAACGCGCCGCGAAGTGCTACCTCCGTCTTGCCGAAGCCAACGTCGCCGCAGAGCAGTCTGTCCATGGGGCAGCTTCTCTCCATGTCGCCCTTTATTTCATCGATGCATCTGAGCTGATCCGAGGTCTCATCGAACTCGAACCTGCGCTCGAAGTCGCTCTGCATATCCGTGTCGGGCGAGAATGCGTGACCCTCGATTTTGAGCCTGCGCGAATACAGCTCCGTGAGCTCCTTTGCCATATCCTTGACCGCACTGCGCACGCGCGAGCGGGTCTTCTGCCAGTCCTTGCCGCCGAGCTTGTTGAGGCGGACGGGCTTGTCGTCGCCGGACGGACCGATGTATTTCGAGACCTGGTCGAGCTGAGTGACCGGGACATAGAGAATGTCGCCCTTGTCATAGCGAATTTTGATATAATCTTTTATCGTGCCGCTCGCTTCGAGCTTGTTTATGCCCTCGAATATGCCGATACCGTGCGCGACATGAACAACATAGTCGCCGCGGTGCAGTTCATCGAGGCTGTGAAATGCGTTCGAGCTTTTGCGGACGTTTCTCTTCGGCTGAGCGACCGCCGCCCTGCCGGAGTGGGTGAATACGGTTATTTTTGCCAGCGGATATTCAAATCCCGCCGAGAGACAGCCGGGCACAACGGTCAGCGTGCCGGGAGCCAGTTCGTTCGGCAGTTCGTCCATGTAGAGCGCGCTGTAGCCGTCGTCTATAAGATCGCCGCGCAGTGCGTCGGCGGCCTTGCGCGTACCCGCGAAGATAACGCAGGCGCGTTTATTTCTGTCCGTCAGCGCGTCGAGGTCGTCCTTGAGAACGGAAAACGAGCCGTTCCACGCTGTTATCTGCCTTGCGTTGACGCCGATGAGCTCCTTTACGGGCGTGTCGAATCCGCCGCGCGGCAGATTGTCCATGTATATGGCGCCCATCTGCTCATAGTTGTTCAGCAGGTCTGAGAGATGCAGAGAAAATCTGTCGAGTCCGGGGCAGAGCTCGCCCTCCTCGAACATCGCCTTCATCGCCTCGTGCATGAGCCCGATGGCGGCGTTAAACCGCTCTTTGACGGAAAAGCTCTCGCTCACGCAGAGAATATAGCCCTTCGCGTAGTCGAATATTGAAGCCACATCGTAGAGCAGGGGCATATATTTGTCTGTCGATTGCAGGCGCAGACCGCCCTTTATTCTGTCGATATCCTTGTCAACGCACTCGCGCGCCTTGGCAGCACCCTTGCCGTGTATCTCCGAGCGAAAACGCTCGAGCAGCTCGACGAATTCGTCCGTGTCGGGCGGGAGAATCTCGTTTGACGGGGTTATTTTTATCTTTTCAATGTTGTCCGTGCGGCGCTGAGTTTCTATATCAAAATACGCCATGCTGTCTATTTCGTCGCCCCACAGCTCGAGGCGGCAGGGATATTCTTCGCCGGGCGTGAAGAAGTCGAGCACTCCGCCGCGCACTGCATACTGACCGACTCCGTCGACCTGCGCCGAGCGGGAGTAGCCGGCGCGAAGCAGCGCTTTTACTATATCCTCGAGCGGCATCTCGTCGCCGACGGCGAGTTCAATCGTGCGGTTTTTAAGCTCTTCGGGCGGCAGAGTCAGCTGCGACGCCGCCTCTGCGGAGCAGATTACCGCCTGCGCCTCGCCGCGCAGCATCTTGTCGAGCACGCCGAGCCGCCTGTGCTCATATTCGCGCGACTGGCTCTCCGTCGAGCGGAACGCAAAATCCCTCGCGGGATAGAGCAGGGCGCGGCAGCCGAGCGTTTTCATGTCAAGCGCAAGGCGCGAAGCCTGCGCCTCGTCCGCCGTTATCACGAGCACGGGTCTGCCGCAGTCCGCGTTTAGTGCGGCGGCGAAATGCGCCTTGTGTATATGGGAAAGACCCGTCATGCCTATGGGCAGACGGGTGTTTTTGACGCAGTCGAGCAGCGCGCCGTATTCTTCTATTCTCTTTGCCGATGCAATAAGACCGTTCATAATACCTCTTTTATACCCCTGTGATGAAGTATATTTGATTTGCCTAAAATCCAATTATACTATGCGCGGCTGAAAAATTCAATGATACGAAAAGCAATATTTGCAAAATTTTTACTGCGCGACCCCCGCTGCTTTGCAGTTTTTCAGATGCTCCTGATAGGTCTTTGCAAAATAGTAGTTGCCGTCGTTGTCGGTGACGAAGAAATAGTAGTCCGTGTCCGCCGGGTTCAGCGCGGCGTTTATCGCCTCAATTCCGGGGTTCGTTATCGGACCTGCCGGGAGCCCCTTGCGGTCGTAGGTGTTGTAAAACTCATCGTACTTGTCTGCCTGATCCTCGCTTATATACGGCTTGACGCTGCGCTTTAAATAGAACACCGTCGCGTCGCACTGCAGGCGCGGATAGCTCGATGAATTGAGCCTGTTGTGGAGCACGGAGGAGACATTCGCCATGACCGACGGCACCGACGCCTCCTGCTGGATTATCGAAGCGAGCGTGATTATCTCGTCCATGGACATGCCGATTTTTTGAGCTTTAGCATACATATCGTCTGTGAGCTTCGATTCAGTGTTTGCGAGAAAGCGTCCGAGCGCCTTTTCCGCGCCCTCGCCGACATAGAAATCATATGTGTCGGGATAGATATAGCCCTCGAGCAGGAACGGGCGCTCCTGCGGATTGTTTATAGCTTTAACGAATTTGTTGTCCCGTTCGGTGTTGTTGACCGCCGAAATAAACTCGTCCTTTGTGCATACGCCGCCCTCTTCGAGCTTCTGCGCCGCCTGAATGACAGTCGTACCCTCGGGAAAGGTCAGCCTGACCGTCTCCGGCGCGGGAGCGGGCTTGAGGCGATCTATCAGCGAGCAGGAGCAAAGGCTCAGCGCGAGAATAAAAATCAGCAAAGCGGCGATATATTTTTTGAAATTTTTCATTTTTTGCACCTCCGTCTTTCGGACAAGATGATTCTATCAAAAATAACGAGCAAATTCAACTTTCTTCTTCGCGGAATATCGGCGCGCCCGCGCGGAAAGCTAAAAACGCAAACGCAGAGAAAGGAGAATTTTTTGTGGACAAGCCGAAAAAGCAGAAGAAAAAGATAATCGAAATTCCGCAGTACAACGACCCGATGAACAAAGAGGGAGTTATCCCGACCGATGTTCTCGGCAGTTATTCGGGCACTCCGCTCGACGGCTCGCAGCCCGTGCAGGATGTAGACGACCTGTAAAAATAAAAAAGTTCCCCGAAAAAAGTTAAAGCCGAATGTGTGCAGCATTCGGCTTTAGCTTTGGGGAAAGAGAAAATAAAAATGAAAAAAGAAGTTGACAATTATTAAAACCAGATAGGTAGTTGTCTCTTCAGTACCTCTTGGGTACACATATAGAATAATTGCGCCGTGTTGCATCAAGTATACATAAATATGAACAAACTGTAAACAATACCCGCTTTTTCAATCGTGTCTGACATTTTTAGGCATTTTTGTTGAAAATTCTCGCCGGGGAGTTCGTTTTTTCTGAGGGTGTTCGAGCGGTAATTGCGAGTATTCGGTTGTATTATTTACATTTTCGGTATAAAATAACATTTGGTATATTTTTATATATCCGGCAGTATATGCTGCACAAGCAAACGAAAGGTTTGATACAATGGATTATTCACTGACAAAGAAGGCCGCCGAGGAGCAGATCACCGCAAAGCTCTCTCACTTTTTTGGCGTAACTCCCGAGGAGGCCAACTACGAGCAGTTTTACAAGGCTATCGCGATGATAACCCGCGATATGCTCAGACAGGGCAGACATGAGTTTGAACAGCGCTGCGAAGAGAGCGGCTCGAAGCGCGTGTACTATATGTGCATGGAGTTCCTCATGGGACGCTCGCTCAAGAACACGCTCTATAACCTCAATCTCATCCCCGTCATGGAGGAGGCACTCAAGGATTTCGGCATAAAGCTCGACAAGCTCTATGACTGCGAGCCGGACGCGGGTCTCGGCAACGGCGGTCTCGGCCGTCTCGCGGCGTGCTATCTCGATGCGCTCGCAACCGACGGCTATCTCGGCATGGGCTACTCCATTCTCTACGAATACGGTATCTTCAAGCAGAAGCTTGTTGACGGCTGGCAGACCGAGATGCCCGATTTCTGGCTCCCCGGCGGCGAGGTATGGCTCGTTGCGCGCGAGGAGAAGAGCGTTGACGTCAGCTTCGAGGGCAATGTCGTTGACCGCTGGGAGGACGGCTATCACAGCGTCGATATAGATAACGCGAAGAAGGTTCACGCCGTTCCCTACGATATGATGGTCGCCGGCAAGGACGGCAAGGGAGTCAGCGTCCTGCGTCTCTGGAGCGCAAAGAGCTCCGAGATAGACATGAACTCCTTCAATCAGGGCGATTACCTGCGCGCCATGGAGCAAAACGCCATGGCAGAGGTCATAAGCAAGGTGCTCTATCCCGCGGATAACCATCCCGAGGGCAAGAGCCTGCGTCTGCGTCAGCAGTATTTCCTCGTCTCCGCATCCGTTCAGGATATCATCAACCGCCACCTGCGCAAGTACGGCTCGCTCGACAATCTCTGCGACAAGATGGCTATCCATATCAACGACACCCACCCGACTCTCGCCATCCCCGAGCTTATGCGCCTGCTGCTTGACGAGTGCGGCTACAGCTGGGATGACGCATGGGATGTTGTGACGAAGGTTTTCGCCTACACAAACCATACCGTCATGAGCGAGGCTCTCGAATGTTGGAGCGAGGATCTCTTCCGCCGCCTGCTTCCGAGAATATATCAGATAGTCAAGGAGATAGACAACCGCTTCCGCAGCAGTGTCTGGGAGCAGACCCACGACGCGGGCAAGGTCGAGAGAATGGCTATAATCTCGAACGGCGTAGTGCGTATGGCCAATCTCTGCGTCGCCTGCTGCCACAGCGTCAACGGAGTCTCCGCCCTCCACAGCGAGATACTCAAGGACAGCGTGTTCCACGACTTCTATACCCTCACGCCCGACAAGTTCTGCAACGTCACAAACGGCATCGCCCACCGCCGCTGGCTCTGCCAGGCAAACCCGCGCCTGACTTCGATGCTCAGCGACCTTATCGGCGGCGAGTTCGTATATAACGCCGAGTGCCTCTCGGAGCTTGCAAAATATAAAGATAACCCCGCCGTGCTCGCGGAGATTGAGAAGATAAAGACCGCGAATAAAGCGGACTTCGCAAAGCGCGTCAAGGCGAAGACCGGCATCGAGCTCGACCCGAACTCCATCTTTGATGTTCAGGTCAAGCGCCTGCACGAGTATAAGCGTCAGCATCTCAACGCGCTCAACATCCTCGCAAAATATCTTGCGATAAAGGCGAATCCCTCGGGCGAGTTCACTCCCCACACCTATATCTTCGGCGCAAAAGCGGCGAGCGGCTACTTCATGGCGAAGAAGATAATCAGTTTCATCTGCGCCCTCGCGGATCTCATCAACAACGACCCCGATGTCAAGGGCAGGCTCAAGGTCGTCTACATGGAGGACTACAACGTCTCCATGGCTGAATATATGATGCCCGCCGCCGATGTCAGCGAGCAGATATCCCTCGCCGGAACCGAGGCGAGCGGCACGGGCAACATGAAGCTGATGATGAACGGCGCTATAACCCTCGGCACGCTCGACGGCGCGAATGTTGAGATTCACGACGCAGTCGGCGACGAGAATATTGTTATCTTCGGCATGACCACCCCCGAGGTCAACGAACTCAAGAGCAAGGGCTATGTGCCGATGAATTTCTACAACAACAATGCGGAGCTTCGCAATGTTATCGATTTCATAAACCGCGGCTTCTGCGGCAAGCAGTTCCCGGAAATCAGCGGAACTATTGTCTATCACGACCCCTACATGGTTCTCGCGGACTTCGCTGACTACCGTCAGGCGCAGAACAGAATCGACGAGCTCTGGGCGGACAGAACGCGCTGGAACTCGATGTCCCTGATGAACACTGCCTGCTCCGGCAGATTTGCCGCCGACAGAGCGGTAAACGAGTATGCAAAGAACATCTGGCACACAGTCCCCGCAAAATAAGCCGGGTTGTCACACCCGGCGCAGACCAAAGAGCAAAAAAACCGCAACTCACGCTTTCGGGCGTAGGTTGCGGCTTTTTGCTTGCCTGATTTTGCTCTTTTAAGCGCTTTTTTGCCCACTCGCGGTATCTGTATACAGCTTCGGGGCAAAGAAAACGCTTTCTGCATCCGACTGTGACAGCCCGGAAAAAGGATAGCCACACCCGGCGCAGACCAAAGAGCAAAAAGAGCCGCAACTCGCGTATTAAGCGTGGGCTGCGGCTTTTGTCATAGTTTGCGGTCTGGCATTTACAGGGCAATTTATAGGACTTATCTTGCAAAAAAACAGCCCGCGAGGATATCCCCGCAGGCTGATTATTTATATTTACGCTTTGTGATAGAGCTTCTTGACTTGATAATGCGGCTCGCAGGTCAGGTTGATACCGAGCTTGCGGTAGACATCCGCGTCGACCTGGGAGAGAATGACGGAGGAATGTGCCTCGCAGCCGCGCAGGAGTGAGAGTGCGTCGAACGCTTTCTTTGCGGGCTCGCTCTGTATCGCGCTCATGGTCAGCGCGATGAGAACTTCGTCCGTGTGCAGGCGCGGGTTGTTGTTGCCGAGGATATTCGTCTTGAGCGACTGTATCGGTTCGATAACGCCGGGATCGATGAGCAGCTGCTCCTTGGGCTGATTGCTGAGGAGCTTTACTGCGTTGAGCAGTGCCGCCGAGCTCGCGCCGAGCAGAGAAGAAGTCTTTCCGGTTATCAGTCTGCCGTCGGGCAGCTCGATTGCGACCGCGGGAGCGCCCGTCTCTTTTGCTCTGTCGAGCGCGGGACGCACGCAGCGGCGGTACTCCTCAGTGACTCCCGCCTGATTCATCAGGCTCTCTATCTTCGTCAGCTCCGCGTCGCCGGTCAGACCTTTTTTGTGGTCGCACAGCGCGCTGAAGTAGCGGCGGATTATCTCGTTCAAAGAGGCGTCGCGGGTCGCGGCGTCGTCGGAGATGCAGTAGCCCGCCATGTTGACACCCATGTCCGTGGGCGATTTATAGGGGCTCTTGCCCTCGATTTTCTCAAATATAGCGTTGAGCACGGGGAAGACTTCAACGTCTCTGTTGTAGTTGACGGTGGTCTTGCCATATGCTTCGAGGTGGTAGGGGTCGATAACGTTGACATCGTTGAGGTCGGCGGTTGCCGCCTCATATGCGAGGTTGACGGGGTGCTTCAGGGGCAGGTTCCATATGGGAAACGTCTCGAACTTTGCGTATCCCGCCTTGATGCCGCGCAGGTTGTCGTGATAAAGCTGGGAGAGGCAGGTTGCCATCTTTCCGCTTCCGGGGCCGGGCGCGGTTATAACAACGAGCGGGCGCTCGGTTTCGATATATTCATTCTTGCCGAAGCCCTCTTCGCTGACGATGTGCGGGATATTATAAGGATAGCCCTCGATGGGATAGTGGATAAAGACGCGCACGCCGAGATTTTCAAGCCTGTTCTTGAATGCAAGCGCGGCGGGCTGACCCTTATACTGCGCGATAACGACGCTGCCGACAAAAAGACCGATCGCGCGGAACGCGTCGATGAGGCGCAGCACGTCGCTGTCGTAGGTTATGCCGAGGTCGCGGCGGATCTTGTTATTTTGGATATCGCTCGCGTTGATGACAATGACTATCTCAACATCCGAGCCGATATTCTTGAGCATCTGCAGCTTGCTGTCGGGCTTGAAGCCGGGCAGGACGCGCGAGGCATGGTAGTCGTCGAAGAGCTTGCCGCCGAACTCAAGATAGAGCTTGCCGCCGAATTCCTTGATGCGTTTGCTTATCTGCTCGGACTGCTTCTGGATATAAAGGTCGTTATCGAATCCCACTTTGAACATTGTAAAACCTCACAGTATATTTTTTGCGCTTGACGCGCTTTGTCGCCGCAAAATGCGCCGCCCCTCGACGCGAATTTATCAAAATCAATTAATTATACAACTTCCGTGCCGCCATTGCAACTGTTTTGAAGCATTACCCCCCGAGCCTTAAAAACAAAAAACAGCCGCAGCATTTTCGGCGGCGCTTTGTGTATTAACCTGTCCCCCTTGACAACCGGCTGAGCGGTTATATAATTAGACTGTTCGTTTTTTGTACGCATGGGGGTAATTAAATGGAAAAAGATAAATCGTTTCTCGGCACTCAGCCGGTCGGCAAGCTGCTTTTCAAGCTCTCGCTTCCGACGGTCATAGCGCAGATAGTCAATATGCTCTACAATATCGTCGACCGCATATATATCGGTCATATGCCCGTCGACGGCAGCCTCGCGCTGACAGGAGTCGGCGTGTGCCTGCCGATAATTATGATAATCTCGGCGTTTGCCGCGTTTGTCAGCGCCGGCGGCGCGCCAAGAGCGTCCATATCCATGGGCAAGGGCGACAACGACTCGGCGGAAAAAATACTCGGCGGCTGCTTTTTCATGCAGATAATAATATCTGCCGTTCTGACTGCGCTGCTGCTTATCTTTGACCGCGACCTGCTCCTCGCCTTCGGCGCGAGCGAGAACACTATCGAATACGCGGTCGATTATATGAACATCTACGCCATAGGCACCGTCTTTGTCCAGCTGACGCTCGGCATGAACGCGTTTATAACGGCGCAGGGCTTCGCGAATATCGGCATGGTGACCGTCATGATAGGCGCTGTGTCGAATATTGTGCTCGACCCGATATTTATCTTTGGACTGCATATGGGAGTCAGGGGCGCCGCGCTCGCGACGATTATATCGCAGTGTATCTCGTGCGTCTGGGTCGTGGCGTTTCTCTTCGGCAAAAAGACAATATTGCGCCTGAAGGCGAAGAATTTCTTCGTTTCTCCTAAAATTATCCTGCCGTGCATTACGCTCGGGCTCGCGACTTTTATCATGCAGTCGAGCGAGAGCGTTATCTCGGTCTGCTTCAACTCGTCTTTGCTCAAATACGGCGGCGATATCGCCGTCGGTGCGATGACGATACTGACGAGCGTCATGCAGTTCGCCATGCTGCCGCTCAACGGCATCTCACAGGGCTCTCAGCCTATCCTCAGCTACAACTACGGCGCGGGAAACAGCGAGCGCGTCAAAAAGACATTTAAGCTGCTTCTTGCCGTGTGCCTCACCTATTCGTTCCTGCTCTGGGGATTCATCGAGCTGTTCCCGCAGGGCTTTGCAAGGATGTTCAGCTCCGACGCCGCGCTTATTGGTTTTACCGCGCACGCCCTGCGTATCTACTGCGCCGTGCTCTGCCTGTTTGGCATACAGATGTCGTGCCAGATGGCTTTCGTGTCGATAGGCAGCGCGCTGTGCTCGATATCGGTTGCGGTCGTTCGCAAGTTCGTGCTGCTCCTGCCGCTTATTTATATCATGCCGGCGTTTGTCGCAGACAAGACGATGGGCGTTTATATGGCGGAGCCCGTAGCTGATGTTATCGCGATAACTTTCACTTCAATACTCTTTACTATTCAGTTCGGCAAGGCAATGAAGAAGCTCGAAGCCCAGAAAAAAGGGGAGGCAAAATAAAATGGCCGACGAAATAAAAATCCGCGCGGCAACGCCCGACGACGCGCCGGCGCTGCTCAAAATATACGCGCCCTATGTCAAAAACACCTCGATAACATACGAATACGATGTGCCGAGCGAGGAGGAGTTCCGCAGGAGAATCGAATCTACGCTCAGGAGATACCCGTATCTCGTGCTCGAAAGGGAGGGCGATATCATCGGCTATGCCTATGCGGGTCCGCTTCATTCGCGCCCGGCGTATGACTGGGCGGTTGAGACATCGATCTATCTCGATCAGAATGTGCGCGGCGGCGGGCTTGGCAGAAAGCTGCACGACGCGCTCGAAGCCGTGCTGCGCGAGCAGGGCTTTCTCAACATGAACGCCTGCATAGCCTATCCAGAAGTTGAGGACGAATATCTGACGAAAAACAGCGCGGAATTCCACGCGCATCTCGGCTACCGGATGGTCGGCGGCTTCACAAAATGCGGATATAAATTCCATCGCTGGTACGGCATGGTTTGGATGGAGAAGCTTATCGGCGAGCATCTTGAAAATCAGCCGCCGGTCATCCCGTTCCCACAGATAGGAAATGTCATCCACGAGAAGTACGGAATAGATTAAAAAAATATACACGCCCCGAAAGAACTGTGCACTGTCTTTCGGGGCGCATATTTTTATGGGTTGCAGTTTCCCTTATTCTCAGCCTTGATTACCCTCAGGCCGATTGTAAAAAAATCTTATTTGATCTTTATCTGCCAGTATGCGATGTAGTCTCTCTCGTAGGTGTAGGTGATGTGGATGGTGTCACCCTTGACGACAACTGAGGGATAAGAATACTCAGCGAGACCCTTTTCGAAGGTCTTTATCTTTGTGAAGGTCTTGCCGTCATCGGTCGAAACGGAGAGGACAAGAGGAGTACGGATGCCGGGGAGACCAATGTTGTTATAAGCCAGGAAGATTCTGCCCTGATCGTCGGTGTCGAGGTCGATACCGCTGTTGTTGTTGGGAAGCTTGGTGGCATAAGCGCGGCACCAGGTCTTGCCGTTATCATAGGAATCGCTGCGATAAATTTTGCCGACCTTTGTTCTTGTGAGCATATGGACAGAGCCATCAGCGGACTGCCAAAGGGTGGGCTGAATCATCGGAACCTTGAACCATGTGCAGTATTTGGAATCGACATTAGCGGTCTTTGTCCAAGTCGCGCCGTCGTCGGTGGAAATGTCAACGAATGCTTTCCACTCGCCGTCGATCTCAGTCGAAGCGGGTGCAAGAACGGTGCCGTCCTTAAGTCTGATGGGCTTATTCTTGACAGGTCCTCTACCGCCGCTGTTGTCGCCGGGGACAAGCTCTCTGGGAGTGCTCCAGCTTCTGCCGTCGGTCGAGGTTGCGTAATAGGTCTTCCAGTAATCGGTGTCGGTGCCAACCTTGAAGTAAAGAACGACAGTGCCGTCTTCCTTCTGGAACAGAACGGGGTTCCAGTGAGCTATGTCATCAGCCGCGGAAACAACGATGGGATCGCTCCAGCCATCCTCTTCGGTGCGAACCGAGGTGTAGATCTTAACATCGCTCTTCTTCTCGGAAGAGCCGCCGAACCATGCTGCGATAACGGAGCCGTCATCGAGGGGCAGAACCGTTGAAGCGTGGCAGGAATCGGTTATCTTCTTGTCGAAGATCATTTCTTTTGTTGCGGAGACGATGATATCATCGCTCGAACTTTTAGCCATGCCTATGGATGCGAGAGCAAACATGAGGCTGATTGCGACGAGAACCGATAAAATTCTCTTGGTCATTTTACTTCCTCCTAAAAATTTCCTATATTATGCCGCGTTTCCACAACGCTCAAGAAGGTTTTGAGCGATTGAAAAGCACGTAAAAGCCGCGGGAAAACATCACTTGATCTTTATCTGCCAGTAGGCGATATAGTCTCTTTCATATGTATAAGTGATGTGGATGGTGTCGCCCTTGACAACGACTGCGGGATAAGAGTACTCCGCGAGTCCGGTCTCGAAGGTCTTTATCTTTGTGAAGGTCTTGCCGTCGTCAAGCGAAACGGCGAGGGTGAGGGGCGTTCTGATGCCGGGGATGCCGACGGGGTTATAGACGAGGAAAATTCTTCCGCTGTCGTCGGTGTCGAGGTCGATACCGCTGTTGTTGTTCGGCAGGTTGGTCGGATATGCGCTGCACCAGGTCTTGCCGCCGTCATAGGAATCGCTTCTGTAGATTTTGCCGACCTTTGTTCTTGTGAACATGTGAACCGAGCCGTCCTTCGATTCCCAAAGCGTGGGCTGGATCATCGGGGTCTTGAAGAACCTGAGAAAGCTCGAATTGATTTCGGGAGTTCTGTTCCAGGTCTTGCCGTTGTCGGTCGATATGTCAACGAAGCATCTGTATTTGCCGCCGAGCTCGGTCGAGCCGGGAGCGAGTATAGTGCCGTTCTTGAGTCTGATGGGCTTGTTCTTGACGGGACCTCTGCCGCCGCTGTTGTCGCCGGGGACAAGCTCTCTGGGAGCTGCCCAGTTCTTGCCGTCGGTCGAGACGGAATAGTAGGTCTTCCAATATTCGGTGTCCTTGCCGACCTTGAAATAGAGGGTTATCGTGCCGTCGTCGTTCTGGAAGAGAACGGGGTTCCAGTGGGCGACATTCGGATCGGCGGAAACTCTGATGGGCTCGCCCCATTTTCCGTCCGTGCCGCGCACACTTGTGAGTATCTTGACATCATCGTCGCTCTCGGACGAGCCTGCGAACCATGCCGCAGCAACTGTACCGTTGTCAAGAGGCAGAACGGTCGAAGCGTGGCAGGAGTCGGTGGGCTTTTTGGTGAATATCCATTCTTTTTCAGCAGAGACGATTATTTTTTTGGGGTTCGTTTCAACCGCTGAGGGCTTGTTGTCGTCCGGCTTGGAGGGGACGGTAGTCGAGCCGCTGTTGTCGCCCGATGCGGGCTTTGTGGTGTCGGCAGCGTGTGTTGTTTTTGTGGGGCCTCTTCTGACTGAGGGCGCGGCGGAAACGGCATCGGTGCCGCTCGTCGCAGGCTCGGTCGTCTCGGGCGCGGCGGTGGTGTCATCCGCCGCAGGGGCCGTTGCCGCATCCGTCTTGATGTCGGATGCCGCGGTGGTGTCGCTGCCGTCGCTGCCGCTCTTGTCAGAAGCGCAGGCGGCAAATGACAGGATCATAAGAACTGCAATGGCTAAAGCTAAAAATCTTTTCATTTCACAAATCTCCGTAGGGTCTCGATTTTTTCCGGCTATCCGGTCCTTTAGATGTTTCGAGGCTGCGGATATTCATTACCTGCGCCATATAAGCGGTAATGGAGATCGGCAGCCACCGTTTATATCGTAACTATTATACATCGTTTCGACAGAAAAAGTCAACTTTTTTTAGTAATATTTAACTAATTTTTATCTGAAATTTCGTTAATTTTATCAATTGAATTACAAAATACAATTCTCGCACGGCAGATACACAAATTCAGGTACTTTGCATTAATATTCATACAATATATATGGTGGGGAGCGAAAACCCGCCAAAACGAAAAGAATCCGTGCCGCCGGGCGATTTTACGCTCTGCGGCACGGAAATATATTTATTTGTAGTTTCTCAGAACCTCTTTGTAGAACTCTATCGCCGCGCCGATGGCGGAGAGGTCGATGTTTTCATCTACGCTGTGGACGCTGTTGAACTGCTGCATGTTGATATCGATCGGAGCAAAGCGCAGCGTGCACGGGCAGACATCGCTCATCCAGCGGGCGTCGGTTCCGGCGGCGAGGACGAACGGGGCAACTGCGGCGTGCGGGAACACGTCTCTCGCGCAGCGGCAGACATATTTGAATGCCCTGCTGCCT